>Ga0307507_10010251_pt1 | contig 12180 bp, 4 predicted proteins | sample 7_EM_MG_FD_207223 | JGI IMG/M metagenome (GOLD analysis project Ga0307507, IMG submission 207223) | Populus trichocarpa ectomycorrhiza microbial communities from riparian zone in the Pacific Northwest, United States - 7_EM | ecosystem: Host-associated > Plants > Roots > Unclassified | place... | reverse complement strand
CCTTGGGAACCACTGCTGCCGTAACAAGTCTACGGACGCGCTAGTATTACAAACTTTACTCTACTCCTGTAGAGTTATTAGGGGGCGCCTGTTAGTCGCCCCTTTGCCTTCTATTGCTATTTCCCTTGCAACCCAGAACTGGTCTAGCACATTTTGGCTAATAAGCCACCGGGTAGCCGCCTTAAGGCCTTTCTATGTTAAGAGTAGTGTATTATAGTTTTCTGTGCCAGCTGCTAAGAGCATTGCTTCTCGGCCGGTGCGTAAGGGGCATAACAGTATTACGTGTTTTGGTGTCTGTCTTAGCCAGCCACATTCGCACCTTGGGCTACCCACTGGGACACCTACCCAGTAAAGCCAATCTTTTAGTCCTATTACTCCTGTCCTTAGGAGTGTTGCCATTGTATTTTCTGCCTTTGTTAGGCCCTCTTGGAGCCCTTAGGTATTTACCCCCTATGGCGTTAACCATGCTATGGCTTAGGTTCCTCTTGCCTAAGTCTGCCTCTGTATATTTAACTCCCATGCGTCTCTCCAGCAACGGTCTAACCAGTATTGTATTACGGTAGATGGTTTTCTAGTATTCTTTCGTGCTCTACTTTGGCTCCTTTCTCTCCCTTGCTGTTGTCTTTGCTGGCCTCTTACGCGTCTCCCTTCCTCCTCTACATAGGCCTGGGCCCTAACGCCGCACTATTCTTCTTCTACTTTCTCCACCTGTTTTCCTAATATATCTTCCTTACTTTGGGGTTGTTGGTTCCTTCTCCTACGGGGCACCCTAGGGTTCCTCCATAGTTTGTTTAGGCGTGTCTTGATATACTTTATGACATTAGAGTTGCGTTCCTTTTGCACCCTTTGCATTGCATCGGCTTTAATATATAGTTGTAGGGGGGGAATATTGGCTTCCTTCTCAAGCAGTGCGCTAGCCTATAATTAGATATAGATAAATGTGAGTTCCACAAAACAGAAGTTCTATACCTTGGACTTGTTATTTCTATAGACGGCATATAAATGGACCTAAAGAAGATTAAAGTAATTATAAACTGGCAAGAACCTAAGAACGTTAAGGATGTAAGAGCCTTTATAGGATTTGCTAATTTCTACTAATGGTTTATTAATAACTTCTCCGCCCTAGTTTTACCCCTTATAGCTCTAACCCAAAAAAATAAAGCCTTTATCTTTAATAAGAAATATAAGAAGGCCTTTGCCTATCTAAAAGTTATATTTACTACCGCACCTATACTCTAATACTTTAACCCGAACTGAAAGAGTGTTATAGAAGCTGACTTATCTAACTATATTACTGGAGGCATCCTGTCTTAGTATAATAAGGAAGGAGTACTGCACCCTATAGTATACTTCTTAAAATAACTAAGTCTAGCTAAATATAACTACAAGATCTACGATAAGGAATTATTAGCTATTATTAGATGTTTTGAATAATGGCAACCTAAACTAGAAGGCTCCGGATTTCTAATTAAGGTCCTTAGCAACTATAAGAATCTATAGTACTTTATAACTATAAAACAGCTAGGTTATTATTAAGCCTACTAGTTAGAATATCTATCTTGTTTCTAATTCTTAATTATATACTGTCTAGGCGTTTAAGGTTAAAAACCTAATACCCTAACCCAACGTTTATAAGATATACCAGCACAGGAAGAAGCGCATACCTACTATAATTAAACCCTACTTCGCCCCAAACTATTTAATCCCCTAGCTGAAGACCTTATAGTACACGTCCTTAAAATAACTGATTAATTAATTAAGTAGATTATAATTAATAAATACCTAAATAATAAGTTTATCTAAGAGACACTTAAGTTAATTTAAGATGGCGTTAGATACTCTAAAAAGATCTCTCTAAGTAAATATAAAGCTTGCGAAAACCGCTTGTACTACTAGAACCGCCTAGTTATACCTAACTATAATAAACTTAAACTTAAGCTCCTTAAACATGTACACGATTTACTAGTAGCCGGCTACCTAGGCTAAGGAAAAACCCTAAAGCTACTCTAATAGGAGTACTACTAGCCGAATATATATAATATAGTACAAAGGTATATCTCTAGCTGTTATACCTACTAATAAGCCAAAGCTTTATATAAGATATATAACGGCTTTCTAAAACCACTACCTGTTCCAGACCAAAGATAGAAGGATATTTTAATTAACTTCGTTGTTAATCTCCCTATAAGTAAAGGCTGTATAAATATTATAGTAGTTATAGACCAACTATCTAAGATAAGATACTTAATTGCCTGCCCTAATATATTAACACCTGCTATTACCTAACTGTTCCTGGATTATATATAGAAACTCTACAGACTTCCTAAAATAATCGTCTCCAATAGAGGCCGCTAGTTTGTCTTAGTATTTTGGGAAGAACTAACTACCTAACTCCGCATTAAAGCGCTGTTGTCTATAGTATATCACCTAGAAACGGATGGTTAAACAGAACGTGCAAATGCTATAATGGAATAGTATATTCGGATATACACATCGTATTTACAGGACGACTGGATAGACTAGCTTATATTTACTAAGTTTACTGCAAATAACTCCATTTTAGAAACTATAAAGGTCTCCCCATTCCTAGCTAATTACGGCTAGCACCTATAAATGGGTTTTAAACCCTTTAGTAATATTCCTTACCTAGCTTATTAGGCCTTATAAGTTACAGAAGCAAATAAATTTATAAAAAAAATAAAAGAACTATAAGAGTTCCTTACTAATAAAATAACATAGGCCTAGTCTGTCTATAAAGCTATAGCAAATAAGAATTAAACCCTAGCACTAGCTTACTAAATTGGTAACTTTATCTGACTAGACATAAAAAATCTAAACATAAAATAACCTACTAAGAAACTTAACTAGAAGAACGCCGGCCCTTATAAGGTTAAAAAAGTTGTCTCTCCTTATACCTACTAACTGAAGCTCCCTAATACGGTTAAAATCCACCCTATATTCTATACGTTAGTCCTCCGCCCTGCCGCCCCTATATTAGACGCCCTACCTAGACAGATCTAAGACCCTCCCCCACTAGTTAAAGTGGATAGTAAGAATAAATACCTTATTAAAAGAGTTAACAACATTAAGTATAATAAACGGAAACGCAAATATATATACTATTGGTCACACAGGGTGACTCACCAATAACGGCTACTCGAGTAGGTTACAGTGATGTTGGTTAAAAGCTTGATATGTTTGGAATGAGGAAGGGCGAGGAGCTTAAGACTCCTCGCCACGCTAGTGCCGCGGCGTTATGTGACGACCGCTTGCCTCATTCCCAACACTGGCAACTCTTCTTTTGTGGTTGCCATCTATATATAAATACTGCTTGGCTAGCGTAACAAATATCAATCCTCCTTACTTACTATTGCTATTATAATATAAGTCTCGCTGTTCTAAAATTTGCATTTTAGCACGTGGTGCTTTCTTGCTTGGAGTTGTGGGCGTATATCGTATTAGGGCCGCTAAGGCGCTAGTTATAAGCGAGCTAATAGCGATTTTCTATCCCAGGGATAGAAAATCCTGATTGGCTGGTTGGAATTAGGGTCTATAGATTGTTGTGCTCCTACTCCTTTTTAACCCAACCTTTAACCCGTATATATAGAGTGTTTATATTAACAAACGTTTCTAGAGCCCTGTTTGGGTTTGCCTTTATTATTACATCTGCTAGGTTATCTTGGCCATTAATCTATTAGATCTTAAAGAGTTCTTGCCGTTTGTAGGATTGCTGAAGTGCTATAATATCGATTATAAGGCGCTTCTTCTTTATGGTACCAAGCTTAACTAAACACTTGTAGAGGGAATATAAGTCGGTGCATACGATTGTAGGGATAATAGGGAGTTTGAGTTGATCTGTAATTATCTTTAGGGTAGTTCCAATTGTAATTGCTATGTTAACTCTGCTAACTATTCTATATATCTCTAATGCTAGAACGCTTTAAGTAACGCGCTTACTCTTGGTTAAGCTCTAATAGATAAAATTGCTATAGATCATAAAGTTATTCTCTCCAGTAAATTTGTTCGCGATAATAATCTTATATTCTAGCTAGGAGCTAAAATCTTTATTATTTATAAACGATCTATCAACAAATACAAAGAGCTTGGCGGTGGGAAGATTAATAGGCACGTAGAGTAGTCCCCGATTGAGATGGTTTATTTACTAGGAGAGACGCTTATTTAGGGCAAGGATATTATCCTTGGTTGGTTCCTGGTATTAGGTAGTAATAGAGAGATTAAATAAAGCCTTGGGTTAATAGATAGAAGTAATATAAGCTCCGCGAGCGCGTTGCTCTACGTATCCTTGTTTTAGAGAGTTAATGTTAATAACGTTGATCTTTTTGCCTTAACCCTTCTGGCGTAAAGCAATAGAATCCTTGTTTAGGGAGAGGATGCATCTATTAAAAAGTAATAGTGTTATTAAATTAAGCTTTTCCTTTAGCTTTACTATAAGATTTACCTTTACTAGCTTATCTTCTTTAAGAGCTGAAAATTGGTCGTCTCCTAAGATAATTGTATTATTAGTTTATATGCCGACAATTCCAAATAGGGTTCCCGTGGTTGTGATAAGGAAGCATAGATTAAATATAGAAGTAGTTATTAAAAGTTTCTCTTTATGGTGCTTGCTATAGGTAGCCTACTAATAAGTTCCTGCCTCTGTAATTCTATATAATGGCTTAAGCACAACCATGATTGTATCTTTGGGATATTAGTGGCGAATTTGCTCTGGAAGGTATGCTAATATTAAGCGCTGAAGGTATATCTCTGATTAGGTGTAGGCCTAAGTAATATCTTATAGATAGACCGCTATTCTATTCTTTATTAAGGAGGGAGCTAGTGTAATAATAACTCGCTGACTAGCTTGTTAAATTATGGGAGATTATATAAGAATTACCTCCTTACCATTATTGTTGTAACCTTAGATGACAAGCCTTGATTTCTTAAATAGGGTATTAGTAGCTTTACCTTTAATCTTATTAATTATTCTTGACTTAAAGATGCGAACTTTGTTGAACTTAGTAGGGTTATACTTCTTGAATTTAAAAACTTCTTTTATAATAAGGCTATCAATCTCCTGCTTATCGGATGCTTGGAAAGGAGCTTTTGGGGTTATAATATAACCTTCCTTTTAGAGCTGTTTTGCGAGTTTAAAGTTAGCCTTCTCCTTAGCTGTTATAAAGGCTATTAATAGCTTAACTCTATTCTTAATAGCGGCAATAAATTGCTCTTCAAAATTAACAAGATGTTGGCAATTTTGTGATCCTTTTGGGCGACCTCTACTGCGTTGTGGTTGTGGCGTATCTACTATAATTATATTGGAATTGTGGTCGCCTTCTAGAGCTTATTAATTGTGGCTCTCCTCTAGGGCATTTTCTGTGGCATCCTGCAAAGGTTTAGAACTGTTATTTTTGTAGTAAGGCTTAATAATAGTTAAACGGAATTAAGTGGGTCTATGAGGCATCTAAATAGTGCAAGTTTAACTATTAATTGCAATGAGTTGATGTGGGCTTAACCACCCTCCCTTTTTACGCCATATGCGTACCTTAGACTGGAGTGGCAGATTAAGCGTAGTTAAGGTGTTTGGGCCATTTCTTATTCCTAGTGCGTTATTGACCTGACGTATAGCGTAGAGATATTAGACCTCCTTTATTGCCTTATAAATAGCCTTAGCTCGTTACACAATAGAGGGAGATGGTGGAGAATTGTTAGTTATTTAAGGGTAGGCGCTAAAGACTAGTAGCGTGGGTATGAGTCCATCCGGGCTAGCGGAATCGTTAATAGCTTTAACAGCTATTTGTAAGGTAAGTTCTTTGTTAGCGTCCTCTAGTTCTGAAGAGATAATCTTATATGCGCGGCGTAATAGTGTATAATATCGTTCTACTTTTCTAATGCTATTATGTGCCTTAATAGGGACTTCCTTAACCTTAATTGCCATTGCCTTTATCTATTGTTAAAACTCTGTAGATGAAAAGTTCTTTCCTATATTGTGGATGATTTAATTAGGGGGTCCTAGGTAGACATTAATTTAGTATAATTAAAGGGTATCCTATGCGTTTCTAGCTAATATATCCTTTAAGAAGCGTGCGGCTTGGAAGGAGGTTAAGAAGTTAATAACTTAGAGTACTGGCTTGCCGCTAAGATATATAATGTTAACGATAATACAGAAGTTGAAGTTATAGTTATCTTTAAGGGTGAACTTAAATTGGCCAGGGGACTTCTAGTTCATTTGGTAGTGATAGTAGTACTTTATAAGATGCTTAATTGCCTTAATCTTGACTTTATGGCCTACTCGCTGAAGAACCCTAAGCAATTGGTGAACGGATGGGTGGCTAAAATAATGGTGTAGTTAACGTAACTCTGACTTAGTTAAATAGCTTTAAGCAACACTCTTTTTTGGTTAATAAAGGAGCAACTAGGGGTGACCCTACTTGCGTATAATAGGCACCTGATTATCTCCCTAAATAAGTACATTCTTAAGGTTATTAAGCTTAACGCTTAATTTGTCTATATCTCTGATGCAAAATAGGAATGGGGTGTTTGTGGGGATAATATAAAAAGTGATGTACCCTAAGGGGGTTTGGACCTTAATTGTGCTAAGAGAGATTGTAGTACCCTTGCTAAAACGAATTGTGTATTGGCCTGCTGTTAAATAGTTAATCTGGATAGAGCTATTAAGCTACTAAAGGGCTTGAACTTGAGGTTCTCCTATTGTAGATACTCCTGCGGCTCTAGTGTCTGGTATAATACTATAGAAGACGTTCGCCGAGTATCTATTATTAAAGGAGAATGTAGAACTCTTCTTTAGCTTATTAAAGATATCTAACTTCGTGATAGAGTGGAGTGTAGATTGGTTATTTAGAACAGCGACGGTTTGTGTGCTATTTACCTTACCATACTTAGTGAAGTATTGGTTAGGAGAGTAGTCCTTAATTTCTATATCTATAAGGAGCTGTTCGGCCTTATTAACCTTACCCTTAAGATCTTTTACGCCTTTATATTGAACTAGGAAGCTTTGGAAGTAAGCTATAGTAACCTTATAATTTCTAACGTTTCTTGCACTCTGGCGAAACTTATTATATGCCTCCTTTTGTTTATTAAGAGAATGCCTAGTTAACTAGCAATTCGGTTTCTTATAAATGTAGTACTTCTTCTAGCAATTACTTTAGAATAAACCTCTATAAAGACCTCTACCTTTGCCTTATGGTCGTTGATTGTACCCTCTGCCGTATTGCCTACTACGGCTACTATATATTCGATCAGTCTAGTTGTGATTATATTGGTCGGGCGGGTTAATTAAAGTAGGTTAGAGTTAGGTATTAAATTACTGTACTTCTTAAGAGCGTAGAGCGGTGCCAATAGAAGATCTTAATTAAGCACACACACCTTTATAAGTATTTGCAGGATTAAAGAGAGTAAGGTTGTATTCTTTAACGCCTTGGTATATACTAATGACTTAATTATATAGGCTAAAATCCTCTTAATATAATTTGGATAAACCATGCTGAATTATCTAAAGTTGATTAAAGAGCTTTTAAAGATAATTAAGCCGAGGGACACCTAGGTTTGTAGCAATAATTCTTAGAAAGGTAGTCTCTTTCTATTTTAATATATACTGCTGCTTGTTCTCTTCTGTTTCAAAGTGGTATTTTGACTTATATATTATGCGGTTAAAATTGTATCCTTTTCCTGTCAAATGATTATAATAGAAGGTACTAGCTTGGCCTTTAAGCATAACAGAATAGGTATTGTGGTATTTATTAGACTCTATTCCTACCTTCTAGTAATAGTTGTAGAAGATGCGTAGTTTCGAATTGAGAATATTATATAATTCCCTACTAAACTTCTTCTTCTGATCCGAATAGAGCTTCGCAAGCTCTGTAAGCAATTTTAAACTGCCTCCAATTTAAGATTAAGATGGAGGAGGTGGGAGTTGTATTATAGGCTGCAGTAGGGATGTAGGTCTAGTTGGTGGGGTCTAAAGGCTATTAGATTATAAAGTAGGGGGATCTTATACTTAATAAAGGGCAGTAGTTGAAGTTGCGGGTTAAATTAGTTGATATAGGGGAGTTAAAGACGGAGGTAGAAGTGTCTCTAATAGTGTATTGCTTAGGTTCCATCGTGAATTAAGCTTCCTTATAGTGCGTAGTTGGTGCTTAATCTCTTATAGAGTCCATTTGTGCTCTTTTTTTGCGTTAATAACTTGCTCCTGAATGTTATCTCTAATGGCACCCCTATCTATAGGTACGAACACTCCATTCTCCTATAGGAAGTTATGGAAGTCCTATATAATATCCTTGTTTGTAGGAGCCTATGTTTCCTTTATCTATCCAACAAAGTCCTCCTTTATATAGTACCATAGCATGGTGTCGTTGTATTTGCTGTCTTTGTAGTGTGCTATATGGTGTAATAAGAATCCGTTTAAGTCTTGTTAATTAACATCTTTAGGATTAATTATGGCGGTTTTCTATGTCTCTGGGTTAATGTCGTCCTTGTACTTCTTTGGGTAGGTTAACGCCATAATAGCTGTTATTAAAGATTGTTTAACGCGTTTTGATAAAAATTAAGGGAAATAAAGGTTGTTTGATGTATAGTTAGGTAGTGATTGTGATCCTATAGTCTGCGAAGGTACACCAAAGGTATTAAGATGGTTGTTTTGACGCGTTTTGGACGTTGACTTAGGACTCTAGGTTTAGTAATATTTCTAACCTAAAGTACTCGACCAAATCTTCGTAAACGTGGTTGTTCTGCGTAATAGACGCAACTTGGTATCTCCTAGTACTTAGTAACACTTTTATTACTAGTTTTCCGCAAGTCTAAGGTAGTATAGTATTGCCGGGATCCATTCCATATGAGCGTATATAGCACCCCTGCACGAGACTGTCTCTTCTGTTCAAAAACCTAGCTGCTCTATAGTTGACTGTGTATTTAACTACTGATTAGTGTTGGTTACATAGGGTGACTTACCAATAACGGCTACTCGAGTAGGTTACAGTGATGTTGGTTAAAAGCTTGATATGTTTGGAATAAGAAAGGGCGAGGAGCTTAAGACTTCTCGCCACGCTAGTGCTGCGGCGTCACGTGACGACCGCTTGCCTTATTCCCAATATATACCTTATAAAATAGAGAGGCTTTACTAAGCCCTTATAGGAACCCGTTAACTCTATAGGACTTACACAAGCCGCAGAAGACTTTTATAAACTCTACCTAGAATTACCTCAGCCCTATCTCACAGAAGCTCGAGTTTAAAGGGGGGGGTACTGTTACGGGATACCTCCGTGATACCTTATACACGTCCACCTATTTCCACCTACGCAGTAAAAAGAGACCGACTATAAGACGGCAGTCTGACGGCAATCTACGGCAATCTGACAGCAATCTGCCGCATTCTGCTATATTCTACCAGGTCCACCAAATCCTGCCAAGTTCTGCCAGGACCGCTACTTAAATCCTATTCTGCTCCGTGCACGTATTAACCAAGCAACTAAACTAGCGATATATACCCTTTCTTCCCGTTTCCTTACCTTCTCTCCTTACGCAACGTCTTGACTTTATTATACAGTTTATATACATAGCTTAATAATATCTACTTCGCTATATATTATCACCACTTGTACTTACTCCGTGATAACAAGGTTCTTAGCAAATATATCTATCTACTTACTCTAACCTGTATAGTTGCTATTATTAATTTTATAGGCAAGTCCAAGTACTAGCTCTTCTATCTTTAGAGAGATAAACTTCTAGAGTAGATCTACCTTCTATTTATCTGTCTTTCTAGCATAAACTATTAACTTATTAAGCTCTCCCTTTTAGGACTAGTAATTACACTCGCCCTAGGGGAAATTGTTAAGCTTATTTTTTATAACCTGGGTTATATTAAGGACCTTATAGTAGATAGTAAGCTTTTTAAGTATATCTTCTTTAGTAGGCCATTTCCATATAGATATATTGTTTGGGTTCTTATATATAAGCTCCAGGCCCTACTTAATAAACTTATAGGCCTTGCCCTCTAGTATATCCAAGATATAAAGGATCTGGGATTGGACTATATTAAAGTAGTTTTAGTTATAGTTAAAGACTCCTTTAATCTTAATATGCCAGGTCTTAAAGTTGGCTTATTATTCTAGCGGGATGCCTTTTCCGCTAAATATTAGCGGGTCTTTAGACATCCGTTTTTTCTACTAGGTTACTACTATTATTATAGGGGTTAATTATTTAAGAGCGGCAATAGTTTCTATCTAGGAGGCAATAAGGGTATTAAGGCTTTTATTAGCTTTCTTATTAGCAGTATTTGTATTATATATAAACTATAGTCCTGCTTTAATATTACTAAGAAACTCATTGGTATGGTTAATAAGGGTATAGTAAATTTTATTAGCTTTAAAGGTTTTAGGGTATAGTAGGGAGCAGCGGATTGTCCATATAATGTTAGGGTGTGTCTATATAAAGAAGTCTGTAAAAACTTTATAGGGGTTCTAGGTTTTGGCCATTTTAGCATTATTAATATTACCTATTTAGGTAATCTTTGGTACTGGGAAAAAACTAAGGATTGTTCTAGGACTATAGTAGGTTATAGCGTGTGGACGCGTCACGCGCAGGTCGTGATTGCTCTAGGGCGGAGATAACTGGGATACGGGGAATCAGTGATCGCGATAGGGCGCAATTAATAATAGCACAAACTGTCACAGTGCTGCAATGAAGTAGACTGAATAACTACGTTATGCTATAAAGAAGAGAAGAAGGGTAAAAGGGGGTATTGTATACAAAGAGTAGGGCCAGCCGCCAAGGCGCTAGTGGTGGGCCAGCTAATAGTAGGAAACAGTATGCATTAGGTCAGTGCTGTGACAATATAGGACTACACTATAGTAACTAAGACGCCTTAATATAGAAATAGAGCCTATTTAGGTATTATAAATTTAGAGTAATATTACGTAACCATCTAGAAGTACTAATTTAACTTAAATTATATACCTTTTCGCCTAAAATCGCGTGCGAAAGTACTTAGGGGCGGTTACTATACGACCTTGTGTGGGGTTTAGGCACGTTATTAGCAGGGGTAGCCCTAACCTTATATTAACCTAGGTTATAACCGCGCCAAACCAGCCACCCTAATATGTGATAGATATAGGCCGTCGGTCGCATTTTATTAAAAATACACCAAAATTACCTTTTCCACTGCCGTACCTTAACCCTTTTATAACATTAAGTTATTATAAAAATACTGTCGAAGCTGGTATTCGACGAGGTGCAGCGGAGGTGTAAGGGAATCAAATGCGTATATCAAGATGCATTGATGAGATTGTTGTTGTTGATACTACTACTCTACGGGTGGATTTTGGTGGATTTCATACTCGCTTAGCTCACGTGACCACTACACGTGACTAGCTCATCCAGTCAGTCACAGACGACCTTCGACAAATACTATAAGGTAGGAGCTCTTTAGCTTCTCTATCTATTGCAATAAATAACGACGTTGTAGCTATATTATATGGGATATTAGATATAGGCAGTTAATCGCACTTTATCCAAACTCGTCGCTTTAAATCTCACGAGTTAACTCAAAAAGTCACTTTACGTTTTTCTACCTGTAATTTTAACAACTTACTTTTATACTATAGGGTTTTTATATAAATTGACGATGGCTCTGGAAGAGTCCTCCACACGGGTTTCCTGCTTACATAAGCAGACTTCCTTTGTTCCGCTTTTGGTCGGTGTCCATAGTAGTCACCCCGGACTCCGTGGCAGTCACTTCGTTTTCCGTACCGATATAGGCCTATATTAAGGCCTATATTCGTCGTAGTTAGATTCAATATAGATTCATTCATTTCCTTCCAATATCATTCAGTTCATCATAAATATTCTTAAAAAGTAGCTTTAGTTATATAATTGATTGGATTTTTAAAAATACGTTATTTAGAGTAAAAGCAGGGCATTAGAAAAGGTGGGAGAGAGATACCAGTCTCAAGTCGGCAAACGAGACGGCGCCTCTAAGTACATGGGTTATATAACGCTAGCAGGGGTTTAATAAAGCTAGTAGGGGTTTTATATAAAGCTATATGTGAGGGGACTTTGTAGACAGGGGGCTATAAGGACACGATTGTGGAACAGGATAGATTGGTGAGAGAGACGAATCCTTGAGGAGGTAAGGCCTCTGGGATCGTGGAGACTATATACTACGGG
>Ga0307507_10010250_pt1 | contig 12180 bp, 10 predicted proteins | sample 7_EM_MG_FD_207223 | JGI IMG/M metagenome (GOLD analysis project Ga0307507, IMG submission 207223) | Populus trichocarpa ectomycorrhiza microbial communities from riparian zone in the Pacific Northwest, United States - 7_EM | ecosystem: Host-associated > Plants > Roots > Unclassified | place... | reverse complement strand
GACGCTGGAGACGAGGAACAGACCGAGCGCAGGAGGTGCGGAACATGCTTCCGCCTGTCATCGCCGGAGTCGACGGTTCCGCCGAGAGTCTCGCCGCGGCCGACTGGGCCGCCCGCGAGGCGGCACGCCGCGACCTGCCATTGCGGCTCGTGCACGCCTGGAACTGGCACCCGCGGCAGGAGGACGGCGAGCCCGCCACGGCCGCCATGGGGGTACCTCCCACGCCCTTGAGGCAGTGGGGGAGGCATCAGGCGCGGCGCGTCCTGCGGCAGGCCAAGGAGCGGGTCCGTGCCGTCGCCCCGAACCTCCGCCCGTACGACGACCAGGTGGAGGGTCCCGCAACCGCCGCGCTGCTGACGGCGGCGGAGGCGTCCGAGCTGCTGGTACTTGGCTCACGAGGCCTGAGCGGTGTCACCGGATACCTGGTCGGTTCGGTCGCGCAGGGCGTGGTGGCCCACGCCACCCGTCCCGTGGTCCTCGTCCGGGCGGGCGAGGAAGCCGCCGACGAACACCTTCCGGCGCCCGGCGGGCGCCCCTCCGTCCTGACCGGCTACCGGGACGTGGTTCTGGGCGTCGACCTGGGCGACCCCTGCGACGCGGTGATCGAGTTCGCCTTCGAGGCGGCCCGGCTGCGCGACGCCCGGCTCCGCGCCGTGCACGCCTGGCGGCAGCCGTCCCCGCTGGGGCTCGGCCCCGGCGACATCGGCCTGGTGGGTGGACCGCAGCGGGCCGAGGAATGGCTCGGCTTCCTGTCCGCCGTACTCCAGGTGTGGCGCGAGAAGTACCCCGGCGTCGAGGTCACCGAGACGGTCGCGGAGGGCCGGGCCCAGTCCGCGCTGCTCCGGGCCGCCTCGGAAGCGAGCCTCCTCGTGGTCGGCCGGCACCTCACCGACCGTCCGGCGGGACCGCGCATCGGCCCCGTCACGCACGCCGCCGTCCATCACGTCGGCTGCCCCGTGGCCGTCGTACCCCACGAGTGAGAGGCCCGAATCCCGATGACCGCACCGACCAAGTACGTGTACGAGTTCGCCGAAGGCAGCCGCGACATGGCCGCCCTGCTGGGCGGCAAGGGAGCGGGCCTGGCCGAGATGACCCGGCTCGGGCTGCCCGTGCCGCCCGGATTCACCGTCACCACCGAGGCCTGCAAGGCCTACCTGAAGACGGGCGAGGAGCCGCCCGAGCTCGGCGTCGAGGCAGCCAGCGCGCTCGCCGGACTGGAACGGGCCATGGGCCGCACCCTCGGCGCCCCCGACGACCCGCTGCTGGTGTCCGTGCGCTCGGGTGCCCGCTTCTCCATGCCCGGCATGATGGACACCATCCTCGACATCGGCCTCAACGACGAGTCCGTCACCGGGCTCGCCGAAGCGTCCGGGCAGGAGCGGTTCGCCTGGGACTCCTACCGTCGGCTCATCCAGATGTTCGGCCACACCGTGATGGGCGTGGACGGCGACCTGTTCGAGCAGGCCATCGCCGAACACAAGGCACGGCGCGAGGTGACCGGCGACCACGACCTCGACACCGCCGAACTCGCCCTGATCACCGAGGAGTTCAAAACCATCATCCGCAAGGAGACCGGCGAGGAGTTCCCGCAGGACCCGGCCGAGCAACTGGCCCGCGCCATCCGCGCGGTCTTCGACTCCTGGACCGGCGAACGGGCCCACCTCTACCGGCACCGCGAACACATCTCCGAGGACCTCGGCACCGCCGTCAACGTCCAGGCGATGGTCTTCGGCAACCTCCGCTCCCCTGTGACATTCGAAAGCAGTGGCACCGGCGTCACCTTCACCCGCGACCCCGCCACCGGCGAACGCGGCATGTACGGCGACTACCTGCCCGACGCACAGGGCGAGGACGTCGTCGCGGGCGTCCGCGACGCACTGCCCCTGAGCGAACTGAAGCGGCTCAACCCGCGCGCCTACATCCAGCTCAGCGATCACCTGCGCACCCTGGAGCACCACTACCGCGATCTCTGCGACGTCGAATTCACCGTAGAGCGCGGCAAGTTGTGGATCCTGCAGACCCGCGTCGGCAAGCGCACCGCCGAGGCCGCCTTCCGTATCGCCCACGACCTGCGCGAGGAGGGCACGATCACGCCGGACGAGTCCTTGGTCCGCGTCGACGGCGCCGAACTGACCCGTCTGATGTTCCCCCGCTTCGACACCACCCCGGCCGACGTACCCCTCGCCCAGGGCGTCCCCGCCTCCCCGGGCGCGGCAGTGGGCGTCGTGGTCTTCGACTCCGCCGAAGCGGTACGGCGTGCCGCGGCCGGCCAGGACACCGTCCTCGTCCGCCGGGAGACCACCCCCGACGACCTCCCCGGCATGATCGCCGCACAGGCCGTCCTGACCAGCAGGGGCGGCAAGACCAGCCACGCGGCCGTCGTCGCACGCGGCATGGGCAAGGTCTGCGTGTGCGGCGCCGATTCCCTCACCGTCGACCCGGCAGCACGCCGATTCACCACGGAATCGGGTGTGTTGGTGAACGAGGGTGACACGGTCTCCGTCGACGGCACCGCCGGCACCGTCCACCTCGGCGCCCTCCCGCTGACCGAGTCCGACGTCGGCCGCGCTCTGGAGACCGGCACCGCGAGCGGGCCATTGACGGAGGCGGTCCTGGGCGCCCTCGCCCACGCCGACTCCGTACGACGCCTTGAAGTGCGGGCCAACGCCGACACTCCCGAGGACGCGGTACGCGCCCGCAGCCTGGGCGCACAGGGCATCGGCCTGTGCCGCACCGAGCACATGTTCCTCGGCGAACGCAGGGCACTGGTCGAGGCGATGATCCTGGCCCGCGACGACAACGCCCGCCAGGAGGCCCTTGCCGCTTTGCTGCCCCTGCAACGCGAGGACTTCACCGGCATCCTGACGGCGATGGACGGCCTGCCGGTGACCATCCGGCTCATCGACCCGCCGCTGCACGAATTCCTGCCCGACCGTACGGAGTTGGCCGTACGCCTGGCCCGCACCGAGCACCCGGACCCGCACGACCGCGAACTGCTCGCCGCTGTCGAGCGCATGCACGAGCAGAACCCGATGCTCGGCCTGCGCGGCGTCCGACTCGGCCTGGCCGTGCACGGTCTGATGGCCATGCAGGTGCGGGCGATAGCCGAAGCCGTGGTCGCGCGACTGCGCGCCGGCGGCCGGCCGCGCGCCGAGATCATGATCCCGCTCGTCGACACGGTCGAGGAACTGCGCCTCGCACGCACCGAGGCGGAAGCGGTCCTCGCCGAGGTCCAGGAGGAGACCGGCACGACCCTCGACTGCCCGATCGGCACGATGATCGAGCTGCCGCGCGCCGCGCTCACTGCGGGCCGTATCGCAGAGTCCGCCGACTTCTTCTCCTTCGGCACCAACGACCTGACCCAGACCACCTGGGGCCTGTCCCGCGACGACGCCGAGGCCTCCTTCTTCCCGCTGTACCTGGAGAAGGGCATCTTCACCGTGTCGCCGTTCGAGACGATCGACCAGGAGGGCGTGGGCCGACTCGTGGAACTGGCCGTCGAGGAGGGACGAGCCGTCAACTCCCGGCTGGAGACCGGAGTCTGCGGCGAACACGGCGGCGACCCCGAGTCCATCCACTTCTTCCACCAGGTGGGTCTCGACTACGTCTCCTGCTCGCCGTTCCGCATCCCGGCGGCACGGTTGGAGGCGGGGCGGGCGGCGCTCATGGACACGACTGGGGGGAGCGACAGCAGGTAAGGGGCTCGGTCAGCCATGACGTCAATGGGGCACAGGTCCCCTGGGTGATCAAAGAGCGTCGCTCCATGGCCGTGGGGCCTGTGCCTGCCTCACCTTGAGGACGTCCTGAGCGCTGACTGCTCGCTCTGAATCGGCGGGTCGAGATTCGCCTCATACGCTTTCCCAACAGCGAGGACCTCGGTCCGTCAACTCCGTCTGGCGGCCGATTGTTTGCGGGGCCGCTGGCCGTGAAGAGGTTGAGGGCCGTCGCATTGCGGCGAGCACGGGCGCCGGCCGAGAGTGCGAGGCGGCGCTGGGCTCCCCTTCCGGTGCCGCCTGCCACTTGACCGTCCTCACCACCCACCCGAGGTGTGGTGCGGGAGTACACCCCGGACTCGAAAAGGCTGGGAAGGACGAAGGGCTGGAGCTGAGTAGTCGGCGATACGGCTCCAGCCGCTCACAGTGGTCAGATAGTCACTGCGACCTGGGGGCACGGGGCCGAAAGATGCAGGCCAACGAGAATGGTGAAAGCCCCGTGCAGTGAGCGTATGCCAGCAGGGGTAATGGTGGCAGCGCGTGATTCAGCCGATACCGGCTGGGACGTCCAGTCTTCGATCTTGACGTCACTCGTCGGCATCGTGCGGAATTCTCTGTCCGGTGAGGGCTGTTGGTCGGTTCACCGACCAGCCGTTGCCGACCGGATCCTAGGCTTCGTCATCCAACTCGCTCGCGGGTGGGAGCTGGGACTGTTGGCCGGCCACTTCAATGAGCCGATAGCGGCGTTGACTTCGCCTGCCTGCGGCTGAGCGCAGGACGAAGCTCTCAAGTGCTACCTCGACCTCTTCGTCGAGATTTGCTTTGACGGTGTTGACCAGCGATTCGTCCACGAATCCATGGATCTCCACGCCGGCTCGGGTTTCGAAATAGAAGATCTGCCGACGAGTGCGGAGGCCGTCGAGGCGTCCCTGCATCCGGACGATCTCTCGTTCCTCGCGGATGATGTTGAGCCGTTCGCGGAGAGACTCGGACTGCCCGACAGAAAGGCTGGAGACGATGCGCTCTCCTGTCACCCGTTTCACGGCCAGGCTGATGTCCAGATTCTGGTTGGGTAGGCCGAAGATCAAGTCAGCCACGGCTCGCCGCACCACGGGCGACGCGCTAAACAGCGAATCCATGGATTCTTCGTCATTGGGGCCTTCAGGGAGAGCCCGTACAAGCTCTACAGCTCCAATTTCCGCCCAGGACACACCGGCCGGCGGCAACTCTCCTCGTTCTTCGCCGTCGGACTGGGCGTGAGGTCGCAGGTCAACGATGACCGATCCCGGTACGGAGGCGGCCACGTCCAGTCTGGCGACCTCAAAGTCCAGGAGTTGCAGCTTCACGACGTCCGCAACGCGACTGCGCCGCGCTTTGGCGAGTCGAGCGACAGCGCGTTGCACACGTTGAAGGAAGTCGCCGACTTCGTTGGCCGAGATCAATCCACCATGGGAGGTGTCGGACAGGCGAAAGTTGAGGCCAGGGCCTGTAGCGGCTTCCTGGAGGCCGAGACCGCTGAACTTCATGGCCGATGCTTGGAGGCTGGCCCGAGCGAGCTGGGAGAGCGGATCGCTGCCCTCGGTTGTCTGGAGGGCGCGGACGTAGGCGTCGCGAAGCTCGTTACTCACCAGCTCACCTCCAGATATCCCTTGATCGCCCCAGGAATGGGTTCCCCATCAGGACCCTTCACCTTCGACCAGGTCCCATCCCAATACTCCTCCTGCGCGACGACACCCGCGATGACAACGAAGCTGTCGATCAGCCCGCCCATGGGCTGGACGCGGCTGGCCCGTAGCTGAGGCAGCTCCGCCTCCACGCCCTGGAGCGTGAACAAGGGGATGAGCTTCTCGTGATCCTTGTCCGTCAGTGGCAGAGACGGGTCGATGAGAACGGCCAGGTCCAGATCGTCCGGCGGAGCTTCCTTGTAGGTGCAAAAGCCACCATCCACCCAAAAGGCGCCGTGCTCAAGAATGTCGCCGATCATGTCGGCATACAGCTGGAAGGCGCGGAAAATGCGCCTCCGGTGAGTGGAATGCGGGGCTGCCTCAACGAAGATCTCTTCGATCTCGGCCATCGACGCGATGTGACGGCCAGGCGGTAGCACACCACTGTCAGTGAGCGCTGGAATCACGGTCCCCCCTCACGTCGGCGCAAGCCGACCATCCCGCAGCTCTGACGGATCACCATAGCTGTGACACAAGCGCACAGAAATAGGAACGACTGTCTCCTGTGGGACAAAGAGGCACCGTCGTTGCCTGAGCCTCCTGGGCGAAGGACGTACAGGACGCGGGTTACGTCGCGAGAACCTGCACGCTTGGCATTTGGTCCCGCGGTTCCGGTGGGTGCCAGAGGAACGGGGTGCCTGGTCGTGCCTCGTGCGAGGCCTGTCTCGATGGCGCTGGCCTGAGCAGAGTTCAGCGACCCCACAAACGACCTCGCCGCTGTAGTCCTTCACGGCGATCGAGTCGTCGTGGGCTTCTGGGCGGACAAGCCGTTTGTGCCGTCGGGCGACGGCAAGCTCAGAACAGAGCTGGCACAGCCGCCCCGACGAGATGCGGTCCCGGCTCGGCGACCGCTTTACGCAGTGTCCGTAGTCCTCCGGCACACGGTCTTCCGTGAGAACGTGCTCCGGCCCCACCGCCTTCGTCAGGAGCGTTCCGGTGTCGGTCATGATCCGGTTCCCTTCGTCGAGCCTCCCGCCCTGGACGCCGCACCTGCGGGCCGGTGACGCGCTCGCCATGGTGGGGGCATGGCGGGCAGCGGCGGGCCCGGCCAACTGGCCCCGCTGTCAGGCCAGTTGGTCTCTCTCGGGGAACCCCCAACTCGGCGGCTCCGCGTGGCACCCTGTACTTCCTTACGTCAGCGCGGCCTTGAGCACGTCGAAGGCGGTCGCCGGATCGGCCAGGGCGTGGTAGATGCCCGGTATCTTCCGGTCGTCCAGGCCGAACAGGCCGTAGACGGCGTGCATCGCGCCGCGCACGGAGTACTCGACCGTGAAGACCACGTCCTCCGGGATCTCCGTGAACTGCCCCAGGAAGGCGAAGTTGGCGGAGCCGCGCGGGATCACCAGGGGCCGGTCGTGCACGGTGCGCGGGGCGAACTGGCTGGTGATGTACGGCATCATCACCGGGATCACGGTCGTGGTCGCCGCGACCTGCTCCTCGATGTCCGGCATGCCGAGGTGGCCGAGGAGTTCGGTGAGGATCTCCCGTCCCGTGGCCTCGGCCATCGGCTTGCCGACGAAGTCGCCGGCGCGATCGGTGAACAGGCCGTAGCCCCACAGGGTGTAGACGTCCTCGGGCTGGCCGTCGAAGTGCGGGGCATGCGGTACGACGACGGACATCAGCCAGTTGGAGTCCTTGAACGTCATCAGGGCGCCTGTGCCGGGGAGGTTGCCGGACAGTTCCTCGATGCGGTGCAGGAGCAGTGGGTCGCGCAGGGTGAGGGTGAAGGACTCCCATTTGGCCTCGTCCACGTTGCCGTTGAAGGCGGTGGGCCGGCCGAAGTCGTCGGCTTTGGCGGCGAGGGTCTCCCAGAGCCGCCAGCCACCGTCCCTCTTGTCGCGGACCAGTTCGGGCCCGGCGTCGTCGCTGCCGTAGGCGGCGTCTGCGGTCATCGATCCCAGGGTGAGGAACGCGTAGTCGTCGGCGGTCAGTTCGTACGTGTCCGGGTGTCCGTCGCGTTCCAGGTGCAGGCGTCGTGCGCGCCGTACGCCGTTCTCGTCGGTGGTGAAGTCGACGTCGGTGACCCGCACGCCGTACTCGAAGACCACACCGCGCGCCTCCAGCCAGGCGCGCAGTGGCCGGATGATCGAGTCGAACTGGTTGAGGCGGGTGCGGCGCACACCGGCGAGGGTGTGCATGCGGGGGAACTCCTGCATGAAGCGCAGGAGATAGCGCTTGAGCTCGATGGCGCTGTGCCAGTTCTGGAAGGCGAAGGTGGTGCGCCACATCGTCCAGAAGTTGGTGGCGAAGAAGTGCGGGGAGAAGAAGTCCTCGATCCTGCGGGCCCCGATGACCGCTTCGGGCAGCACCAGTAGACGGGTCAACTCCAGCCGGTCGCGGGTGTCGAGTCCGTAGTCGGCGGCGTCCAGGATCGTGGTGCCGCGGCCGATCAGCCGGGCCTTGGCGTCGGTCGGCCACTTGGCGTTGAACTCGGTGATCTCCTCGCGTACCGAGACCGTCTTGTCGGTCAGGGTGGGGATCGTCTCCAGGAGGTTCCACAGGCAGGTGTAGGCCTCCTCCTCCAGCATCCGTCCGCCCCGGGTGACGTACCCGGCGGGCTCACCGCTACCGTCCAACGAGCCGCCGGCGACGGGGAGTTCCTCCAGGATGTGGATGCGCTCGCCGGGGAAGCCCGCGTCGCGGACGACGAAGGCGGCGGCCGCGAGGGAGGCGATGCCGCCGCCCACCAGGTAGGCGTGGGACGAGCGCGGAGCGTCTGCCATGACGTCCCTCCGTTCTGCCGCCCGGGTTGTACGGGGCGGCCGACAGGGTTCAGGAACCTGCGCGCCGGACACCGGGTGTGGCTGTGCGGTGTGTGGGGCGCGGGGTGGCGCCGGGCTGCTCGGGGTGAGCGTGGCGGCCATGCCACCAAGCCAACTCGCGGGGTGCTGGCCGGGGCAGGGGCCGAAGGTCCCTGCTCACCTGCCGATCGCCCCTGGCTGGGCAGGACGCGGCGGTCCGGTCGATGCGGACGGCTCGGCCCGTGTCCTCAGCCCACCGACGGACTCGGCGAGAGCGTGCTGTTCGCCGGCGGGGTGAGAACGACCTCCGGCTGTGTCGCGGCCGGAGGCGGCGGGGTCATGTCCTGGGCCGGGAGCGTGGGCGCGGTGGTCTCCTGGGAGAGGACCTGGTCGAAGTCGACCAGACTGGTCTTCTCCAGGACCGTGAGGTGGTCCAGGTCCGTGTCGTTGGCCTGGTCGGCCAGGGCGCGGACCAGCGAGTTCCTCGTGGTGGTGCGGACGCTCGCGATCGTGGCGAGGGCCTGCCCGTCTGCCGCGCGCAGGAGGGTGGCCATGTCGGTGTCGAACCGCTTGCCGCTGTCCGCCTTCAATGTGGCCACGAAGCCCTGCTGTTGTGGCGACGGCCGATTGGGCAGGGTGATGTTCAACCGTTCGGCGACTCTGCGGCAGGCGGCGTCCAGCGAGGCGCGCCCGTCGATCAGATGCTCCCCTGCGATCCTGACGGCTTTCGTCGTGCCCTTCCGCGACGCCGTCTGACCGACGGGGTACTCCCACAGTCCGGCGGAGCGCACTTCGACCACGAAGTCCCGGTCGGCTTCCGTCAGCGGTCCGGTAGCCGGGGTGGCGATGACCCGCTCGGGCGCGCTGTTGACCTTCTGGACTCCGAGCACGGCGGGGTAGAGGAGCGACCCGAGGGTGAGGCTGAGCGCACCACCCACGAAGAGAGTTCCCGCCGCTTTGCGTGAAACGCGCACCATGTCTCCTGTTCGGTTCGGAAACCGCGCGTACAGAAGTACGGATGCGGGGTCCCTCGGAACCTTTCGGGCTCGCAACGGGTTCGTAAAGCCGATCGGCGTTCGGCACCCCGGCTGAAGGGCGCGCGGAACCCGCCCCCCTCGGCCTTGCGCCCGCCGGTGCCGCGGACGTCACCGAGGTGCGGGCAGTGGTTGCTCCGGGGTGTCCGCCTGCTGGAGTTCGGCGAGGATCTGGTTCTGCCCGGTGAGGAGCTCGGTGAGGATGCGGCGCGCGGCGCGCAGGAGTTCGGCGACGTCTCCGCCGGCGAGCGCGTAGCGGACCGTGGACCCCTCCCGCATGGACACGACGATGCCGGAGCGGCGCAGGACGGCCAGTTGCTGCGACAGGCTGGATGGCTCGATCTCGATGTCGGCGAGCAGATCCCGCACGGACACCGGCCCGTGCTGGAGGAGTTCCAGCACCCTGATGCGCACGGGGTGCCCGAGCATGCGGAAGAAGTCCGCCTTGACCTGGTAGAGGGGGACCTGCATGGATGCTCGCTCCTTGCCGGGTGGGTGGGAATGCGGCTCGCGGGATGTGGCGGCTTCCGAGGGCGGCGTCACACCACAGGCCGCCCTCGGAAGCCGATCCTTCACGCCCCTGGCCCTGCACGGGCGCACCTTGTGACCATGCTGATGTGATGAGTTGAAGAAGTCTTCACATCAAGGGCAGACGTGATCCCTGCACGTCGGGCCGGGCTAGATCTCGATCGCCTCCTCCACGCGCTTGAGTTGGTGGCGGGCCATCGCCAGGTTCGAGCGGCCCTTGTCGAGCACGAGGTACAGGAACAGTCCGTTGCCGTTGCGGCCGGTGACCAGGCGGATCAGGTGGTACTGGCTGTCCAGCGTGATCAGGATGTCCTCGATCTGGCCCTTGAGGCCCAGTTGCTCCATGGTGCGCACCTTGGCCCGGATCACATCCGTGTTCCCGGCTGCGGCGACCGTCAGGTCCAGGTTCTTGCTGCCGCCCAGCGTGCCCAGCGCCATCCCGCTGGTGTAGTCGACGACCGCGGCCCCCAACGCCCCCTCGATCCCGGCCGTCATTTCCTTCAGCGACACTTCCACATTCGCCACTGCGCCTCCCCTTGTGTTCCGTCGGCTACGGCGGACCGGTGCCGATCCGCCTCGGTGCCGGGACCGTACGCAGGTGGCTCTCGCGTCCGGGGAGTCTCTTCGGGACTGATCTGCGACGACCGGACAACGCCACGACGGGTCCTGTTGATGGTTCACAACTGGTTCGACCGGTACGGAAGTTGACGCATGGTCCGGCGCGAGCGGCACACCGGTCCAACATTCCGGGGCCCGTCACGAGGCGCGTCGGTGGGCCGTTCGGGACCTGACGGCCGGGACCAATGGCCCCGGATGGGGATATTCGGCCACTGACCACGGTCACCGCCGCCGAGAAGGATCAGGCACAGATCGATTCCCCCGTAGCCACGCGCACAAGGAGCTTCCCAATGCTGATGTCAAGCCGCTGCCGTGACTGGTGGTGTGGCTTGGTAGCACGCTCCGTCGCGGATCATGGCCCACAGGACATTGATGCGGCGGCGAGCGAGCGCCAGCAGCGCCTGTTTGTGTCCCTTCCCTTGAGCACGCTTGCGCGCGTAGTACGCCTTGGAGGCTGGGCAGCTCTTCAGGCTGGACAAGGCGGAGAGGTACATCGCGTTGAGCAGGCCGCGGTGGAAGCGGCGTGGTCTGCGGAGGTTGCCGCTGACGCGGCCGGAGTCACGCGGGGCTGGCGCCAGGCCAGCGAAGCCGGCGAGCCGGTCGGCGCTGCCGAAGGCGTCCATGTCGCCACCGGTGGCCGCGATGAAGACGGCACCCATCATTTTGCCCATGCCGGGCAGGCTGAGGATCACCTCGGCGTGCGGGTGCTCGCGAAACCGCGCCTCGATGAGCGCGTCGACCTGGGCGACCTCCTCATCAAGGGCCATCACCCCCTTCGCGAGCCGTACCACCATCGCGGCGGCCAACTGCTCCCCGGGCAGGGCCGTGTGCTGGGCCTCGGCTGCTTCCAGGGCAGTCCCGGCGAGCACGGCGGCTCCGCGGACCTTGCGGTTGCGCAGCCACGTCTCGATGCGCTTGGCCCCGCTGCGGCGGATCGCAGCCGGCGTCTGGTAGCCCGTCAGCAGCATGACCGGGCCCTTGTTGGTCAGGTCCAGTACCCGTTCCAACGCCGGGAAGATCTCCAGAAGTTGGGCGCGAAGCCTGTTGATCTGACGGGTGCGGTCGGCCACCAGATCCGCCCGGCGTGTGGTCAGGATCCGCAGATCGACGGCGACCTCGTCTCCGGGCCGCAGCAGGCCCAGGTCGCGGCGCATCCGGGCCTGGTCGGCGATGACGAAGGCGTCCTTGGCGTCCGTCTTGCCCTCGCCCCGATAGGCGGCCGAGGCACGGTGCACGGTCAGGCCCGTGATGTAGACCATCGGCTGGTCGTGGCTGACCAGCAGACCGATCAGCAGAGCGGCACCACCGCCGTTGAGGTCGACCGCCCACAGCACGTCTTCGTCGAGGGCCAGGACGTCAGCGATCAGCTCCAGCAGGGCCGATTCGTCGTTCAGGACGCGGCGGGACAGCAGCCGTTCACCGTCCTGGTCGATCACCACGCAGTGGTGGTGTTCCTTGCCGATGTCCACTCCGGCCCATATCCGGGGCACGGTCACCTCCGCCAGCTCGTCATCCGTTCACAGCCCAGCAGACGACCTCGCCGACGTTGCCCTACACAGCGATCGAGTCGCATCTCCCAATGGGCGGTCGAGTCGTCGCGGGGCTCCGGGCGGCCAAGCTCCTTGAACCATCCGGCGGTCTCACCACCATCTGCCATACCCAGAGCCCCTGGGTCCCACTGATCTTACGAATGACCATTTCGAACCCACCAGAAAGGTAGGGCCCCACCATGCCCACGACCCCAAGAAGCAGTGAAGGGGCGGCTCCCAAGGCGGCACTTGGCCTCTCCGGTGCGACCGCGCTCGTGGTCGGCACCATCATC
>Ga0307507_10010249_pt1 | contig 12182 bp, 18 predicted proteins | sample 7_EM_MG_FD_207223 | JGI IMG/M metagenome (GOLD analysis project Ga0307507, IMG submission 207223) | Populus trichocarpa ectomycorrhiza microbial communities from riparian zone in the Pacific Northwest, United States - 7_EM | ecosystem: Host-associated > Plants > Roots > Unclassified | place... | reverse complement strand
CTGGATCATGTGGACGGTGACAACGACATGGGTATCACCATTCATCTGAGCATGGATGGAAGGGTGAGCCGGGGGGGATCGAAATGCAGACTGGTTCTGCCACATACCTTGCAGGTCTCCCTCTGCTCAGGTCTCCCCTCGTGGCCATTCGTCGACGGTGGGGGTGGTCTCTTGTGGCCATTCGTGTGCGCTTGTCAATCGTGGTGGTGGGTCCTCGTGGCCAGTGGGCCATCATCGCCGTTCGTTGATGGTGGTGCTGGGTGCCTGTGGATGTTCGTGGGCGGTCATCGCCATTCCTCGATCATGGTGGTGGATCCTCGTAGCCAATCGTCGAGGGTCGTGGTGGGCGCTGGTTGCGTTTTGTGGGGGTTGTGAGAAGAGAGTGTGGTAGTGACATGTGACATCGTGTTCATCACCTCACCCAGTTGTTACCCGGCGTTTTCCGAGGCTCATATACTTCCAGTAAAATAATAGTTTGAAGTTTTAAAATACAAATATTTAACATAAGACCAGCCTGCTTTTGAGGCTCGAAAGACCAGTTAAGACCAGTTTTAACCGGTCTTTGCTCAGTCTTCAAATTTTCGAATTTGCGATGAACTGAGACCGGACCGTGGTCTGCGGTCTTCATCGGTCTTGATCATTTGCGGTCCTGATCGGTTAAGGTCCAGTTCGGTTACGGTCTTTTTCCAGTCACGTAACCGGACTTCCAAACACTACATGCTATCAGACTGGGAAAAACGGAATAAACATGCAGAAGCGATCATGAACATAATACAGATACAAGTTGATGCTGATCAGAAGGAGCATAACGGAGGGACGAGTGCTGAGAATGAGACATCCAGCACTGACACTCCATGCTCTCAGGACAAATCTTTTGGCCCAAAAACCACAGAGATGCCTGATCTAACAGAGTACACGTCTGATAAAATGAGAGACTTTATAGACATAGGATCCCTCCCCAAACATCTGAAGGATAAAGCCTGGCAAATGTTAGAGAAAAGAGTTAACGCTTTTGGCTTTGATGGTTGATTGGGACATTTGCCTACCAAGGTACATATCTGGACAGCAGATGGCCAAGTGCCTATATCTGTACCCATGTATGGTAGTTCTCCCAAAAAGCGACGTTTCATGGATGTTCAGATCGACACTTGGTTCAAACAAGGAGTCGCTGAACCTTCAATTAGTCCTTGGAGTGTGCTGGTGGTTATCACTTACCGGAATAGCAAGCTGCAATTCTGCATTGACTACAGAAAGTTAAATGCTGTGATGACGCCTGATGAATTTCCCATTCTGCATCAGTTGGAAATTTTGTCCTCTTTGTCAGGGGCACAAGTTCTATCATCTTTAGACGCACTATCCGGATTTACACAGCTAGAATTAGACCCAGCTGACATGGAGAAGACTGCTTTTTGGATGCACCACGGATTGTTCCAGTTCAAATGCATGCCCTTTGGGCTGAGGAATGGACTGTCTATTTTCCAGAGGGTCATGCAAGGCATCCTAGCCCCTTATCTCTGGTTATTTTGTTTAGTATACATTGACGACATAGTGGTTTATTCAAAATCTTACGAGGAACACATAAATCATCTAGACCTAATCCTGGAAGCGATCAAAAAGGCAGGGATAACCCTCTCACCAAGTAAATGCCATCTATTTTATGGATCCATTTTACTGCTCAGACACAAGGTTTTGTGACTGGGCCTGTCAACACATATGGAAAAAGTCAGGGCAATTCTCGACCTAGAGAGACCAAAGAAATTGGCTCAACTCCAAACCTTTTTGGGCATGGTCATTTACTTTTCAGCCTTTATACCTTACTACACATCCATATGCGCTCCATTGTTTCAGCTCTTGAGGAAGGGCACATGCTGGCATTGGGGAGCAGAAGAGGAATACGTGTTTGTAGCTGTGAAGAATGCCTTGTGTTCAAGTCCAGTCCTTGGTCATCCAATTGAAGGACTCCCCTATCGTCTTTACACTGATGCATCTGATGAAGCATTAGGATGTGCGCTGCAACAGATTCAGCCTATCGTGGTGAAGGACTTGGAAGGCACTAGGGCCTACACTTGCCTATGCAAACAATTTGACATGGGCTTGCCACCTCCAAAGCTAACAACAACATTGTCCTCTAAGATCTCTGACAGCCTTAGCGATGACAAGTGGGGGGAAACCTTTGATTCAACCATTGTTCACGTGGAGAGAGTGGTAGCTTACTGGTCTAGGACATTTAAATCAGCAGAGACTCGCTACTCAACCACCAAAAGGGAAGCTTTGGCAGCAAAGGAAGGCCTTGTCAAGTTTCAACCATACATTGAAGGGGAGAAAATTTTGTTAGTAATGGATCACTCAGCGCTGCAATGGGCAAGAACCTACAAAAATTCGAATCACAGGCTGGCAGCTTGGGGGGCAATTTTTTCAGCATACACACCTGGTCTAGAAATTATACATCGTGCAGGATGCATCCACTCGAACATCGAACCGCTTTCTTGCTTACCCAGAGCTCCTCCAGATCACGTTTCACCACAACAGGATGATGAACCTTCAATTACAACTGATTTTACTCTAGCAGAAAAACAGGAATGGCAAGCAGAGAAAGCCCCAGCACGTACCGCATTTACCATTTGGAGTTTCGAAGAGTGCCTCCACCCATGGCTGTAGGACTATGCCAACTTAACTGCAAAAATGCAGTTATCTTTTTTTTGTAGGCCCTGCATCTTTCCAGGCTGCCAGATGCCATTCCACCTGCACACTGGTCCAGGGAGCCTCCACAGTATAATTTTTGGGTATAAATAATTATCCATTGATGTCCTGTATTTGTTTTTCAGCTAATATGTCAATATCTGCAAACAAACCTCTGTTTTGGGCACAACAACAATATTTTTGCTTCTGCATATGTTTCTCCCACAAAAAAACCTTGAAAATCATTCCAAATATATCCTGTATGTTATTTACATTTCATAGAATTGGTTCCTCATGTGTACATATGTCAGAAATAGATGGATTGGGTCAACCAACTTCAGATGACCTTGGGGATTGATGCTCCTGCACAACAAATGTAAACAACTTCTAAAAGCTCATTCTGAGGAGACTCTGTGTGCCCTACAGCTTTGTTCGTCATAGAAACAACATCTGAAACTTTACCATATATATATTTTATATTGTTCTGACACTCCTAAATAGTTTTCCTCTGTCAAATCTGACCGAAATAAGCTGGATGGGACAAACCCTTTTTGGATGACTTTGGGCCTTAGACACTGTTGGTACACAGATGTAAACAACATTTGAAAAAAAGGCCAGGTACTCTACCACACAACATACAGGGAAATGAAAGATGTAAAAAGGATCTATTAAGGACATGCTAATACACATTTTAAGGGAAACATGTAGATTAGCTCTCAATGACCTCACAACTTGTTGTTGTCCTTCTTTGTTGCCGTTGTCATTGTCCTTGATAGTCATGTTGTCATCGTCCATTTCATTGTCTGGTGTCATTGCCCTGTCGTCCTGGGTCGTCATCACATCATTATTGACCTGGGCCATCATTGCATCACTGTTGTTCTGGGTCTTATAGCCAATCTCACAAACCACCATAGCCATCCCTTTGCTGTTCTACCCTATCATCCCTTCTCACATGTTCCCTCCTGCTGTTTGCCAGTGGGATTGTGGGCTCATGCCTGCACCCATTGGGGCTGAAGATGAACTGTTCGGTGTCCCATTTCCTTGTTGTCATGTCTGGTAACGTTGTCGACCCATCGCCATTGTCCATCATCATGTTAATCGCCCATCATCATGTTGTGTCAATCTGTGGCAACGAACAACAAATCGGTCATTGTTCACCATTTGGTTGCCATGTCACTGTAGGTGACATGGCACCCAGGTTGTGTGGTTATGGGAACGAGAGGGAGGGTTATTTGAGCTCACCTGGATTGCTGGTAGTGCTGGTAGTGGGTGCTCATCACCTGTTGTTGCTTGAGTGGTGGTGATAGTGGGCGCTCATTGCCATCTGTGGGTGGTGGGCAATCATGACCTGTTGTTGTTCACTGGTGGTGGTGGTGGGCGGTTGCCATCATTGGTGGAGGGTAATAAAGGTGGTTGACATGGCACACCCACTGTTTCCATGTTGTTGTTGCATCTGGTGACATCATCCCCTGTTGTTGTGTTGTCCATCGTTGTGTTAGTCGTCCATGGTGTAGTGTCAGTCTGATGACAATGAACAACAAAATGAACAATGAATTGGTTCCTTGTTCATCATCTGGTTGCCACGCTGCTGTTGGCGACATGGCACCTAGGTTGTTGTTCTAGGTGGTGAGCAAATCAGGATGGACACAAAGAGCATTGAACAGACCACACACAAAGGGGTTGTTGAACCTGAATGTAAAATTGTAAGTACTCCAAGGTAGATGGAGATCTGACATACCCTGGACCAGACCCATAATCGAAATCATCTCCACTGCCTCCTTGCCTGTTGTTGTTCGAGCAGTGGTAATTGCAGGCACTCATCGCTGTCTGTGGGTGGTGGCTTGCTATGGTGTGGTGGTGGGTGGTTGCCGTCAGTCCTTAAAGTCAATGTGGTGCTTGTAGATTGATTGTTGAACAAAGAGCATGATGGGGAGTGGCAGAGACGTCAATGTGGCATGCCCAACCACCCATCAACAGTGCCCAGAAAATGCTGAGTGCTGAAGGAGTGCTGTGCAAACTTGCTCATGCACTCATTATTGATGGAAAAAAAATATGGAAAAATGTATTTAAAGGTTCTGAGGAATAGGACTAACATTTGAGATAGGTAGCACTATGTATCTACTGGGCAGGGAGTAAAAGTCAGAAGAATTTCAATCTATACCTGAGATTCCAGCACTTTCAGTTGCTTTATTGTGACCCCTCTACACCTATCCAATCACCTGTATCTCTACAACCCTCAGATGTCCACAAAAAATTGTGAATCCATTCAGTTTTTTATTCTGAATATTTCTATGTAATTTTATGGCCATTGGATGGTTTCAGTACACACAGTATGGTTTAAATCAGAGGAAATCCACTCTATTCAATGACTTTCACAACAAATTCTTCAATATCAAAGTGAAAACAGTACTCACAAAATTTATATGAACATCCACCTTTTGTTAGGAAAAGGTAAATCTGATTCCCTCAAAATTGGGCAAGCAGAGCAAGAATTCCCAAACCAATTCTATGTTTTGAAACCCTCCTAAAAATTCAAAAGTTGGAACAAGACTTTCAGGTGTGTTCTTTCACTCAAAATTTGACAATGCCTGTCCTAATATTCTTTTACTTATGCTCTGGATGCTGGTAGGCTATAGCTGGCATGTATTAGTTTACAAGTTGCTGGAATGATATATTTTTGATATTTAAAGACAGAGATACCCCTTTCTCTACAACTTTTAGTGAACTGATGATAAGAGGGCAAGTCAAAAGTTTTAAATTACACATGCTGATATATATTACTATTGTCAGTGTAATGTTTCTTTCCTCTCCTTGCCCAATGATGCCTAGGCTTTGTGTTGTTGCAGAGGCGATATGGGTGTGATAGTAGCCAAAGTCAGGAATCGGGTACAGCGTGCCTGATTCTGATGTATTTGCACTTGAGGTATGGCTATACAAGGGTGCTGGTGCTATATGTAGTATGTGGTATTGTAGTATTAAAGGGAAGTGGGTGGGAGGGTGTTGAAGAAAGTGTATCATATGACTAGGTAAATGGAGTGATAAGTCAAGATGATACCCTTCTGTGAATGAGATAGGAATCATACCTGGTTGAGGAGTGAGATGTCAAGACGAGACCCTTATGGAAAGGGGAGTCTCATAATCTCAATCCTCAACCAACGGGGATGATCCTAAATATAAGTCAGTCAGATTATATCTGTATCCAAGCATGGATATTGTGAGTGACATGCGTGAAGTTGGAGCAGTGGCTCTGAGCCTCGTGTCGGTGGACACGAGGGCTGTGCATGTGCGTGTGCAGTTGAGCCTTGGTCGGCTTACATTGGACTTGAGTAAACACCTTGTTTAAACTCGACCAATGATGCCTAGGCTTTGTGTTGTTGCAGAGGCGATATGGGTGTGATAGTAGCCAAAGTCAGGAATCGGGTATGGCACATGCCCAATTCCGACATATTTGCACTCGAGGTATGGCTATAGTCCTATATAAGAAAATAAAGAGAAAAGGGTAGTTAAGTTCGTGATGAGATTGCATAGTGAGTGATGTGAGGAGCGAGGGCAAAGAGGAGGGTACATGCATGTGTTGGGAGAACGTTCATGTCATAGGGAAAGGTGGAGTAAGGAAGTCTGTCATAGGGAGTAGAAAAGTCTATAAAAAAGAGGGAAAAAGTTGTAAGTAGGGGGAAAAAAGGTCTGTTAATTGTTCAGGAGTCCAAAGCATGGATGTACATTGATGCAGAGCGTGCAGTTTGGCCGAATAACAGTGCCTGGATAAGAACAGGGTTTTTTCAGATGTAAATTTTGAAGGCATCAGAGGCCCATCTGCCAATGGCTTGTATGATAGAGGGTGGGACTCCATTTTCAGTGAGGGATGTTGCGCTGTCAGCTCTGAGGGATTGACCAGCAGTGTCTGAGTTGAAGAATCATCGCAAGCGCTTGATGAAGAATGATTGTGTGGGGATGACGCCGCCATTCATTAGCCATAGTGGGGGGCTGAATGGGGATTTCTTGTCATGTTCTTGGATGTATGATATGAAGTGCTTGTGGGGGTCAAAGGGGTGGTCTTTCTTGCGAATTATGATGATATTCCATTCAAAGAACCTGTCGGCCTTATGGCCAGGCAAGAACAATTGGAAGGAATCGGGGGAGATCCGGACGGAGTTGTGTTTGGTGACCTTTTGAGGGTCACGAAGTTCAGGGTCATTGGGATATGTCATTTCACCTAGATGGAAAAGGGCAAAGAAACCCGTGAGGAGCTGGGCTAGGAATAAGCAATCATTGTAGTCAATGGAGTCGGCTAATGTGTTAATGACTGTTTCTAAGTTGCCTAAAGTTAAAGCGCGTTTGCGAGAAGTTGGGGTTGCTGATAGGCATTTGCAACCTTGCAATGTATGGTGTACCAGAGCAGAGTTGCAGGCAGAGCGGATTTGGGGGAAATATGGTTCAAGTTGTTGGCAAATTCCGGATAGGTATGTGGTGACGGAGGTAGGTTTAATATGATGGCACATGTACATGGTGAATAAGCTAAGGGTGTCGGGAGTGGGCTCCAGGGGGAAATTGTGTAGTTTGATAAAGTTTAGGTAGGAATTGAGGGTGGATCCATAATTTTTCCATGTTGAGTTATTGATGGCTTGTCCAAGGGCTATTGCACACTCTCAGAGAAGTCACTTGCATGTCCAGGCTTGCCTGAGCGGTTGCCTGGCACGTACAGGGGAAGTGATCATTTTTTGGGGGCCCCCAGCAGCAATTGAGGGGGTAGAAATGGGGATATGATAAGGTCGGGGACATAGTTTCGAGCGAGGGCGAAATTGTTTCAGGAGATTGCATCAGCGACGGTGTTTAATTCACCTGGGATGTGGAGAACACGTAGGTGAATGTTGGTCATCATACAGATGTTGGCTGCATTCGTGAGGATGAGGTTGTAATGTGGGAGGCATTGTAGGGTATTAAAGATTGCTACGGTGTTGTTGTTATTGGTGTAAATGAGGATTTTTGATGTGGGGGGTGCACATAGGGTTTCTGTGACATGGTGAATAGCTGATAGGATGCACAGGGCTTCATAGTAAAAGATGTGTTCATCTGTTGTTTCTTCAGGTACAGGTGAGTAGTAACCGACACATTTGTCAGGCAACCAGAAACCCATACCCTGGAGGCAGGCATCACAGTAAATTGTAAGGTCAGCTGAGGAGGTGTCCCAGTGGATTTGGTGGAGAATTCGTATGCCTGTGTTCTGTTTGAGGTGAGAGACAGCCCACTGTAAGTCTGCACGGATAGCGTTGTTAATCCTGATGTATTTGTTGGGGGCCAATTTGCCACTGATTTTCAGATAAAAATTGTTGAGGGCTGGTCTGAGGAGTGGGAAGACGTTAAAACTCCAGTTGATCCAACCTGCTAGCCACTGCCACTCGTGGAGGGTGAATTTGCATTTGGCAGTAATAAATTCATGGATTGCAGATATTAATTCGGCAAGCGTATGGGGGGGCATTGTCATAGATAAGGTATTGGCATCAACTTGGATGCCTATTACTGTGAGTTGGGAACCAAAGACTTGCTTGCTTTCTTTGTGGGGGAGATTAATCTCATCCCATAACTGTAAAAGTTTCACTTGGTTGGCAGGCATGAATTTTTGATATGGTGGATAAAAGACCAAGTTGTCGGCAAGATCAGGACCAAAGGAATCATCTGAGTACGTACCCAGGAGTTCAATGTTCTGTTTCCTTTTTGCTATCCAGGAGACTAGGGCCATAAATGCAATCCAATTACAGCCCGAAGCATGGTCACCAAAGGCGTTGTTCCTGTCAATGTGTAAAGAATCACCTATGTGATTGATTTGCTTTATTTGCCAATATGGATGAACAGGACGGAGACGGTAGGCTTCGGCAACATTGGATTTGAATAAGATATGGGGGGAGTCAGGGATTCGTTTGTGCATGGATAAAAGGAATTCGCCTAGGTGTTGTAAGTTGTCAAGAGGGTAGCCAATTATTTCTTCGTGGGGGATCACGCTGTTGAGTGAGAACTTGCCAGCGCTTTGGTTGGTTACCATCCATAAGTCAATAGAGTGTTGAACCTTTGGCATGGCGAAAATGGGCATGCAGTACATTCCTGGTAGCAGTTTGTCGCCGAACAGTTCCGAGAAACATCCTTTAAAGACTTCATGATCACGTTGATCCTGTAAGAATTGTGCTTCTCGGATATCGGCTGGTTCAGGTAAGGAGAGATCAAGGGTGTTGGGGTATTCTCCAAAGTGAGTATCAGCCCATGGCCAGAAACCCTCTCAGAGGCCCCGGCATACAGAGTTGACAAATTGTTGATTTGGGTGAGATTGGAGGAGCTCCTCAAAGCGATCGACAAAAATCAGGGTCATGGTGTCGAAGAGATGTGGGTTCTCATTGATAGTTTTTGTTGCAATAGGGTTTGCTAATTCGGAGGCTGGGATCGATGGTAATGGTGTAGCGGTTTCTGTCCAGTCAGCAGAAGAGTGGGAGAAGTGTTTGCCCCTGTTCCAAATGTTGTATCTTAGGTATTTGGGGCAGATTTCATGTGCTAGATCCCTCTTTGCCATTGCAATGTTCCTTTCTGTGGCCCAAGTGCTTGCACCACTTGCAGGCATGTTTGAAGCGGCAATCGTCTGCTGAGTTTCTACAGCCATTGGGGGAGTTGAAGCAGTTACATATTTCAGTTTTGGTGGTTTTGTTAGTTGGCTGCTTGGTGCTGGGCCTAACATGATCAGATTCGATTCCATCAGGCATGACGATTGCTGAATAGAATCTGGAGAATCGGTTGGTGTCTGTGAGTAAGGTGTTTTGTGCTCCGCCAACTTCATTTCGGATTGCACTGTCATAAAGGATGATTTTTCAGTGAGAGGATGGGATTTTTGCAGAGAAATGGCCTTCAATATATTCCCCATATTCTCGGAGTTCATGTTCCCAGTGCAGGAAAGCGAATTTAGTCGCTTTGACAGTGGTGTTCCAGGCGCTTGTCCATTCACTGCTCATTTGGACCCTCTTGGTAGGCTCGGATCGACCAAGGGATATCTCAGTTGATCCCATGCATCCAGTGTTCTCTTTAGGAGCAGATATATGGTGCAGTGGGGAGAGCATGGTGTCGAGGTTGACAGCTTGTCCCTTGATGATGTTGTCCCATTCAGAATTGGGGAATCTGAGTGGTGCTGTTCATGAGTTTTGAATCCATTGTTTGATGACCTTGTAATCGCAAGCGAAGAGTTGTAGGAGTCGACAGGATTCCTCGCAATCCTTGTTTCCATTTCACCTTGCTTCATCTTCATGATTGGCCCAAGGCATTTCTGATTCAAAAACTCTCTGTTTCTTATTTGAGGATTCATCGAGATTGTCGTCCAGGTCAGTATGCCCTGGGGAGAGATCTTGTTTAGGAGGTTGGTTTGATTCTCGACTGATTTGGGATATAAGTTCCTTGATTGCATTGTCGGCATTAACATTTCCGGGGGATTGTCGAATGTCGTTTCGTTTTGGATTGGATTGTAATCCAAGGGTAGCATGGTCCCCCCGCCTAGCTGCTGCAGAAGCAAGGGCCTCAACTTCATTGAGGGTTCTGGCATAAAGTTCGACGGTGGCATCCTTCCCTTCTTCAGATCTCAATGGGTTAAAATCGAGGATTGATATGATTTGGGAAAGTGCTTTGAGTTTCGTGACCTCCTTTCATCTGAAGGTTTCAATGATGTTGTCCATGTACTCGATGCATTTGTCTTCGGGACTCCGTTCTTCATCTCCAGGTAACTCATCTCCATTGGGGTTCTCATTGTCACCTGGTGGGGATTGAATCCTGGATGATTGGTGCCTGGAACTTCAGTCATGTCTAACCTCTGGAGTAGGATTGGTATGGTCCCGTTGGTTGTGTCCAGCCTCTCGAGGAGTGGGGGAGCCACCGTGCTGTTCATCCCTAACCTCTCCGCTAGTGTTTGGTGGTTGCCCGTCTCCCAGCTGGGCTCCATTCGATCCAAGAGTACTGGCCGATCCATTACCTGGGACGGTAGATGCAAAAAGTCTCGCATGGCTTTCTGCCTCACTCATATGAATAACTTGAGGGACAATGAATACATAGTATTGTTAAGTGTTGAAGAAAGTGTATCATATGACTGGTTGAGGAGTGAGATGTCTAGGTAAATGGAGTGATGAGTCAAGACAATACCCTTCTGTGAATGAGATAGGAATCATACCTGGTTGAGGAGTGAGATGTCAAGACGAGACCCTTACGGAAAGGGGAGTCTCATAATCTCAATCCTCAACCAACAGGGATGATCCTAAATATAAGTCAGTCAGATTATATCCATATCCAAGCATGGATATTGTGAGTGACATGTGTGAAGTTGGAGCAGTGGCTCTGAGCCTCGTGTCGGTGGACATGAGGGCTGTGGGTGTGCGCGTGCAGTTGAGCCTTGGTTGGCTTACATTGGACTTGAGTAAACACCTTGTTTAAACTCAATCAATTTCAGTTGTTTTCAGCATATTTGAGAAGTTTGCATCTGTTTGTCTACAGCTTCAAACATGTCATCCAAGTTCACAATGTCACATCCATCCACTTGTGAGGGCACTATGAACATTAAAAATGAAAAATGTGATCATGTTCTACTTTTAGAGTACTGGAATGTTTATATTTCATTAAGTGCAAGTGTAAAGGATGGATACTGTGACTTTTGAGGCTCTGGAGGCAAGTATTTGCATCTATGTGGCAACACCATGTTGATGTTTGTTTGTTACCTGTAAGCAAAAGGTCATCTGGAACATGACTTGTGCATCCATCATCTTCCACACCTCTGATTGAGGCAGATTTTTTTTTTTAAAATCGGAAATATATTTGTACATTACCTGGTAGCTCTGAGTAGCTGTAACACAAGATTTGAAGGAGAAAATGAGAATTATCACAATTGGAATATTCTGGTGAAAGACAGCTTTTACAGAAGAATTTTGATATGGAAAAAACATATGTGGATGCTCTTTGGACAAACAAAACATACATAGAATACAGAAAAACATACCAGTCATCAATGCTGATCCAGGATGTACTACTTCTAAGAATTTTCAATCATAAAATATATCTGAGCTATATTTAACCTTGTAACAAATCACAAACATTCTGGATCCCAAAATAGTCTCTTTGGGCAAGAAAAACATACACAGAACAAGGAAAACATACCAGCCATCATGACAGATCCAGAATGTACCATTTCTGAGAATTTTCAATCATAAAACATATCTGAGCTATATTTAGACTTGTAATAAATCACAAACATTCTGGATCCTAAAATAGTACAGATTTCAGACATAAGCACAACATTGAAATGAAATAAAATGAAAGAAAACCTAGACTAGGGTTATTATATAGTGCTTTTTTAATTTTTGTGTGCATTCTTTTGGTGAATGGAGGATGCAGAAACTTTTGGCATTGGGCAGCCTACAAAAATGCACCTTTTACAAAAAAAGGCAAAGTGCAAGAATGCAGGGTAGGTTGGTCATATACTACAGCCTTGGCTG
>Ga0307507_10010248_pt1 | contig 12183 bp, 12 predicted proteins | sample 7_EM_MG_FD_207223 | JGI IMG/M metagenome (GOLD analysis project Ga0307507, IMG submission 207223) | Populus trichocarpa ectomycorrhiza microbial communities from riparian zone in the Pacific Northwest, United States - 7_EM | ecosystem: Host-associated > Plants > Roots > Unclassified | place... | reverse complement strand
GGGGCCGCGGCGGCGCAAAGCCGATCCGTTTCTTTTCGCATGGCCCTGTCGCGGGCTGGGGTGTCGTGGTCCCACCCCAGTAGGTGCAACAACCCATGTGCCACCAACATCGTCACCTCGGTGAGGGGGTCCGCCTGGCGTGCGGCAGCCTGTCTTCTTGCGGTCTCGATGCTTACGATGACATCGCCAAGGAGCTCGCCGGCAAGGTTGGAAAACTCTCCCTCACGCATCGCGAATGCCAACACGTCTGTTGGCTTGTCTTTTCCGCGATAGACTTTGTTCAATTCGTGAATGTGATCGTCGTCTGTTAAGACGATAGAAAGCTCGGACTCTTGCAATTGAAGCAGGTCGAGCATGGCCGTCGCACGACGCTCCACTTCCCGCCGCGCGACGCCTCTCCACGGGCCGCACTCCGCCACGACTCTAACGGTCATCTATCGAACTCTGTCCCGCTCCCGAATCCCGTCCCGCCCCCGGTCTTCTCGATGCCCTCGGGAGCAGGAGGGGGGAGCGGGAGCGGGCTACCGCAACGGAAGCTCGTCTCTACTTTGCCGTGGCCGCCGATTTCTTTGCATCGGAGAGGAACTTCTCCAGTCCAAGATCGGTGAGCGGATGCTTGATGAGTTGCTTCAAAATGCTGCCCGGAATGGTCGCGCAATGCGCGCCAACCATCGCAGCTTGCGTCACGTGGTACGGGCTGCGAATGCTCGCCGCGAGCACTTGGGTGGGGAGATCGTAATTTTGATAAATGGTCACGATCTGCTCGATGAGTTCCATGCCCTCGTGCGCCGTGTCGTCGATGCGGCCGAGGAACGGCGAGATGAACGTGGCGCCGGCTTTGGCCGCGAGAAGGGCCTGCGTGGGGCTGAAACACAGGGTGACGTTGGTCTTGATGCCTTCTTTGGTGAACGTCTTCACCGCCTTGAGGCCCTCGGAGATCAGCGGCACCTTCACGACGACGTTCTTGTGCAACTTGGCGAGAACGCGGCCTTCGCTGAGCATTTCCTCGTAGGTGACGGATACGACCTCCGCCGAAACCGGACCATCGACGATCTCGCAGATTTCGGGGATGGCGGTTTCGATCTTGCGGCCGACTTTGGCGAGCAGGCTGGGATTGGTCGTGCAACCGTCCAGAATGCCCATCGAGGCAATTTCTTTGATCTCGCTCAAGTCGGCGCTGTCGATAAAGAGCTTCATGGCTTCCGATCTCCTCGGTCAATTATGGGTGCGAACTTATCCACCATCCACCCCGTCTGCGGTGCTATCTGTGCTGTTTTCGTAGCGCCGGTGTCCCTGTTCTTGGGGCGCCGGTGTCTCGCTAGCTAGGAATGACTCTTAAAATGAGGTGTTTAGCGTGCGATCGGCGTTGGGGAACGTGAAGGCGTGCGTCATCATTCCCGCGTACGACGCGGGCGCGAGTTTGGCGTCGGTGCTCGAAGAGCTCAAGAGAGAACTGCCGGAAATTCCGCCGGATCGGTTCGTCGTGGTGGACGATGGTTCGCGTGACGGGACTGTGAACGTGGCCCGCGAGGCTGGGGTTCGGCTCGTTTCACACGCAAAAAACCTCGGAAAAGGCGCTGCTCTATCGACCGGATTGCGCGAGGCACGCGATTTGGGTTGCGATGTGGCGCTCACCGTCGACGCCGACGGACAGCATCCGGCGGCGTCGGCACGCGCGGTGCTGGAGGGTTCGACCGATCCGCATGTGCTCGTGTTGGGCGTGCGCGATTTGGTGCGCTCGGGTGCGCCTCGTGCGAACCGGTTTTCCAACGGGATTTCCAATTTTTTCCTGTCACGGTTCGCGGGGCGGACTCTGTCGGACACGCAGTGTGGCCTGCGGCGTTACCCCGTGGAGGAAACGCTTGCGCTCGGTCCGCATTCCACGGGGTACGCGTTCGAGGCGGAGGTCATTTTGCTCTTCTGTGCGGTGCGCGCGGGCGTCGTGGAGGTGCCCATCGAGGTGGTGTACCCACCCGAGGATGAGCGCGTTACCCACTTCGACAGCGTGCGCGATCCCGTGCGGATCATTGGTGTAGTGCTGCGCACGGTGTTTGCGACGCGGCTGCGGTCGTTGCGTCGGTTCACGGCCTACAATACGTGAACCTCCCCCTCCCGGCGCGGCGTTGAACGTCGGCCGCCGCGGGCGGCGGACCTCCGGGGGGAGGGGGTGATGGCCATGAAGATCTGGGAACGGCATAAAAAGAAGCTGATCGCGCTCGGGATGCTACTGCTGGCGGCGCCGGTGGGGCACGGGATCGTGCGGATGGCGACGGCCATTTCGCCGCCCGCGGGCGTGACGACGACGACCGGGGCGGAGACCGTGCGCGAGGAGAATGGGATCCGCCGCGTCGGCAAGGCGTATGCGCGCGTGAGGGCGGGCGTGCGCGAGGTGTACCTCGAAGGGGATGCGGAGAGCATCGGGCGCGATCACGCGCGGCTGCTGCGCGAGCGCATGATGAGCAACGAACTCGCGCTGTGGGACGACTTCGAGCGGGCGGTGCCGTTCGCGCCTGCGCGCGCGCTGCTCATGGACATCGGGCGCGTGCGCTACCGGCACGTCGACCTCGGGGTGCCCGAAGTGCGGCTGCGCGAGCTCGCGGCGGAGGCGGCGGCGTTCGAGCCGGAGCCTCTTTCGGGCACGATGCCCACGTACCATCGGCTGCTCTTTTTGCATGCGCTCTACGACATCGCTCTGAGCTTCGAGCATTCGCCGCTCATCGGTTGCTCGAGCTTCACGCTCGGTCCGAGCCGCACCCAGAATGGGCATGCGCTGATGGCGCGCGCCTTCGACTTCGAGGCGGGCGACGTCTTCGACCGCGACAAGGCTGTGTACTTCGTGCGAAGCCCGGGCGCGATTCCGTTCGCCAGCGTCGCCTGGCCTGGGCTCATCGGCGTGATGAGCGGCATGAACCTGGAGGGCGTCTCCATCGTGGTGCACGGAGGGCGCGCGCGCGAGCCGCGCACCTCGGGCATTCCCGTGGTGTTTTCGCTGCGCGAGGTGCTCGAGCGTGCGCACGACACCGACGAGGCGGTCGCGATTTTGCGCGAGCAGTCCGTCATGGTGTCGCACATCGTGATGGTCAACGACGCACGCGGCCACGCCGTGGTCGTGGAGCGCGCGCCGGGCGAACCCGCGACCTTGCGCGAGGAGAGCGAGGACCGGCTGGCGCTGACGAACCATTTCGAGGGGCCGCTCAAGGACGATCCGCGCGATCATCAGGTGCGTGCGGGCACGTCGACCCTCCCGCGCCGTTCGCGCTTGGACGAGATGCTCGCCGAGGTGGGGCCGTCCTCGGGCAGCGTCGCCAGCATGGTGAGCATGCTGCGCGACCATCGCTGTGCCGCCGATGTGCAGGGCGCGTGCGATCTCGGGGATCGGCGCACGATCGATGCGCTCATCGCGACGCACGGCATCGTTGCCGACGCAACGGATCGCGTGCTGTGGGTCAGCGAAGGGCCGCACCTTTCGGGGCGCTTCGTGCGCTTCGATCTGCGCACCATCTTCGCCGAAGGGCACGATCCCGCGCGCGATCCCGAGCCGGAAACGTTGCCGGCCGACCCCATTTTGCAGGACGGCCGCTACGAAACGGGACGCGCGCATGCGGGCGGGTGGCACGTGAAAGGACAAGGGCAATGACAGGGTGGTCGCGGCGGCGGTTTCTGGTCGGCATGGGCGCGGCGTCGTTGGCCCTGGGCCACGCGGACGCGGCTTTCGCGGCGGAGGACGTGGACGCAGCACTGGCCGAGGTGGCGCGCGCGCGAGCGTCGCTCAAGACGCTGGTGGGGCCGTTCACGCAGGAGCGCACCATCGGGCTCATGTCGGCCAAGGTGAAATCGACGGGCACGCTGACCTTGGTGCGTCCCGAGCGATTGCGCTGGGAGCTCGCAGCACCCGACTCGGTCGTGTACTGGGTCGGGCCGGAGGGCGTCGCCTACCAGAGCGCGCACGGCCGCGGGCGCATGCCGGTCGCCCAGGGCAAGCTCGCCGTCGCACTGGAAGACATCCGCACCTTGCTGGGCGGCGATCTGTCGCACCTCAAACAGCGCTACGATCTGCGCGTCGTTTCGCGCACCGACGAGGGCATCTCCTTCGAGGCCAACCCGCGCGCGACACCGACGCCCGCGACCGCGCAAGGCGGTGGCGGCAAACTCGATAAAATTCTCTTCTCACTCGACCGCGAGCGCGTGCGGCCAACGCGCGCCACGCTCATCGAAGGTCCGCGCGATCGCACGGAAATCACCTTCGGCACGCTCGAACGGGACGTGCCCGTGGACGCAAACAAGGTTCGGGCGCCCTTCTAGGTTAGCCTCGCCCCGCGTCAACTCGAGCCGGCTTAAACTTGGCCCACCGCGGCCGGTGAATCGATGCTCCGGGTCGACACTCGTTCTCTCGGAGGAGCTCATGAGTCGTTTCATTGGACCCGATCGCCGACGTCACCGCATGTACGTGACGAAGAACACCGAGTATCACTTCCGCGACGGCTTCTGCATTGCGGTGCGCGATCGCCGCACGGGTAGCTTCCTGCCGGGACACCTCGCGCTGAAGCGACGCATCAGCGGCGGGCTGCGCTTCTTCCGCAACGGCGCCATCGTCCCCAACCCGGGCGAGCCGATTCTTGGCGAGGCGATGTACTTCACCTACGACGGCCGTGATCTGATCACGAGCCCCCTCGAGGCCATCGATCGCCCCGACAAAGTGACCGTCACCGCGTACCCGGCCCTTTCCTAGCAACGGCGGCTCAGCGCGGCGCGGGCGGGTGCGGCAGATGCAGCGTCCAGGTGCAGAAAGACGTTTGCTGAATTAGAGTAACGGTCTCCCCGAAATGTTGGCCGTTCCTCCGCGTGTCGAGCTCCGTCTTCGCCCATTGGAAACTCGTCGGCTCTATCTGGTGCCGATCGACTCATCGGACGCCCACGATCTCTGGTACGCGGTCGACTCGTCGCGTCGCGAGCTGGAGCCGTGGCTTCCGTGGGTCCCCTTCAACGTCGATCCGGACGCGAGCTTCCGCTACGCCGATGCGAGCGCACTCGACTGGGACAACGCCCGCGCGTGCCGCTTCGGCATTCGCGATCGGGCGTCGCGGAAGTTTCTGGGCGTGGTGGGGCTCGAGTCGTTTGCGCACCTGCACCAAAGCGTCGAGCTCGGCTACTGGCTGCGCAGCGACGTCACCGGGCGCGGCTGCATGACGGAGGCCGCGGGCATGCTGCTCACATGGGCCTTCCGCGAACTCAAAGCCCACCGCGTCCGCGTCGCCGCCGCAACGGACAACCACGCCTCGCTGGCGGTCATCCGTCGCCTTGGCTTCCGGTTCGAGGGCATCGCCCGCGAAGCCGAGCGATGCCACGGCCGCTGGCTCGACCACGCCGTCTTCGCAATGCTCTCGGCCGACAAACGTCCCTAACTCGGGTCGCCGAGAGAGAGGATTCACAGGAAGGCGGGAAGGCGGGAAGTTTTTTTGTTTTGCGCTGGCCGAGCGGGCCAACGGAAAACCAAAACCAAGCGTTCCGCGACGGCTCGTGCCGTATCGCCTTGCCGCCTTCCCGCCTTCCTGTGAATTTCTTTCTCTCCGGCCGGGACCGGGATTACTTGGTGGCGTCGGCGGCGGCGCCGTTAGCGCCTTCTTCTTTGCCGTCTTTGGGGTGGACGGAAGGCTTGGTGTCGCTGCCGCCCTTTGCGTCTTTGCCGTCTTTGTCCTTGTCCTTGCCCTTTTTTTCGTCGGCCTTGGCTTCGACGGCGGGCTCGGCGGGCTTGGCTTCGATGACGGGGGGCGCGGCGGCGGCCTTGATGACTTCCTCTTTCGTCAGAGGTTCGCCCACGTCGAGGGTGCAGTCGCCGAAGACGACCTGCATCTTGCCGCTCGGCACCGCGAGGCGCACCTCGAGGGACTTGGCGCGCAGACGCGTGTTGTCTTTGACGACGCCCGAGAGCTGCACCGTCTCGGATTCGAAGTCGCCCGAGAGTTCGCCGGCCGAACGAAGCTCGGTGACCTTCACGCTGCCGCTCACGGAGCCCGAAGTGCTCACGTTGAGTGACGGCGCGGCCACGTCTCCTTCGATTCGGCCTTTGACCACGATGGGGCAGTTCGAAGTCAGAGAGCCTTTGAACGTCGTTCCCTCTTCGACGAGGGTCTGCTTCACCGCTGCGGTTCCCGGTGCGCCTGTTGCGCTGCTGCTCTTATCGATCATCAGGTCCTCCCACTCTTCGACGATTGCCCCGCCTTACCTTGTCCTGCGCCGATGGCGCCTTTCCCGTTCGTCCCCGCCTTGCTGATCTTCATGCGAAGCTTGGAGCCGGGTTCGAACGCAAAACGCGTCCCATCCTCGGGCGCTTGCTCGACGGCGCCCACGAGGGTGCCGCCCGCCGTGACGATGACCTCACGCGGCCCCACGATGCCCGGGGCCGAGCGCTCGTAGTAATGGCCGTTGATGACGATCTTGCCAAACCCGTTGATCTGGCACCCTGCCAGGATGCCATTTTTACCGATCACCAATTCGACGCCGGTGCCCAGGGTGATGGAGCACTGCTCGAAAAGGCTCTCGATTTCCACCGTCGCGCCCTCGTCGAACTCGAGGCTCGCGTTGCGGAACGTGTCGCCACGCCCGAAATAGCGCTTCACCGGAAGCTTGCCGCCCACCGCGGTTTGCTGCGCTGGCAGCTGCGATGGCGCCACCAACGTGGGCACTTCGCCCGCGAGGATGCCCGGCATCTGCGAGGAGCTCGCCCGCGTGGAACCATCGCCCGGGATGGTCACGTCGATCCACTCGCCGCGCAGGTTCTTCAGCGGCTTGCCCGTGCCCGACAGGCCACCCACCTTGAGACCGTTCACGTTCGCGCCGTCGAGCGTCGCGCCCGTGAGGTTCGCGTGCCGCGCGTCTGCCTTTTCCAGATCGGAATCGGTCAGGTTCGCGTTCGACAGGTTCACCTTGAGGAGCGAAGCGCCCACGAACTTCGCCGCGCGCGCGTTCACGCTCACCAGCTCCGCGTCGTTCAGACGCGCGTCGGTGAAATCGGCCTCCTCGAGGTTCGCCGAGCGAAGGTTCGCGTTCGACAGATCCGCCACCAGGAGCTTCGCCGCGCCGAGGTAGGCCTCTACCAGGTCGGCGTGGGAGAGCACGGCGCCGCTCAAGTCGGCGCACCCGAGGTTCGCCGAATCCAGCTGCGCGTAGCTGAATTTCGCGCCCGTGAGATCGGCGCCGACGAGGTTGGCGCCTTCGAGGTTCGCGCGGCTCAAATTCGCGCCGGCGAGGATGGCGCCTTCGAGGTTCGCACCCTCTAAATCGGCGTTGTCGAGGTTTGCCTCGCGAAGATCCGCGCTCACCAGATACGCCTCGCGCAGGCTGGCGTTCTTCAAGTTGGCGCGGGATAGCTTTGCACCTTCGAGGTTCGATCCTTCGAGATCGCAACGTCGGAGATTCGCCCCTTCGAGCGGTGCGCGCGCGAGGTTCACGCCGCGCAAGTCGGCCCGCTCGAGCCTCTCGCCGCGCTTGATCTTGCTGAGGATGACGTCAGGTGTGAATTCCGGCATGTGTTGGCTCATCGGTTTTCGTTTCCGCGCCGCGGCGTATGTGTGCGCGCATGGTCCGCGTCAGCGAGTCTTCGCGGCTTCTTCTTTCACGTAGCGTTCGATTTTTTCGAGCTTGCGTTCAAACGATAGCTTGTCGAGTTCCTGAACGAGTTTGACCGCACCCCAACGCGCAATGATGATTTCGACTTTGAGGAGCGCCTCCGCCCGCGCCTGCCGCACGTGGCGCTTGCGTGAACCCGATGCCGAATCCGCCCACTCGTCGGTGGCGCGCTCGTATTCCTCATGCAGTTTTCGCAGGAGCGCCGTCGTAAATGCAAGCTCTTCGCGTTCGACGTCGCGGCCGCGGTCGCGTTCCGTGCGGAAGGCGCTCGCCTTGGCCACGATGCGCTCGGCCACCTCGCGCGAGATGCCGGCGGCTGCGCTCAAATCTTCGGCCTTGGCCGCATACAGCGTCTCCAGCGAGGTTAGACCTGCGCCGTACAATTTGTCGATGGCCTGCCGCGTGACGCCGGGCACCTGGCGCAACACCGCGTGCACGATGAGCGCTTCGCGCTGCGCGCCCGAGGACTTCTCGGGCAACGTGAAGGCCTCCGGAAGCACCGTGACCAGGGCGGTATAGGAGGCAAGCACCGCTTCGCGCACCTGACCATCGATCACCTTCCCACCAGCGTTGATGGCGGCGATGAGCGCTGCCCCGAAGCCATCGAGCGCCAGGGAGAGCTCGGGCAACTCCATGCCTTCGGCCGACCGGCGCAGCGAACGGATCGCCGGCTCACAGATCTCGAGCCATGAGGCATCGGCGGGTTGCGAGGTGAGCTCCAACACGAAATCGCGGACCGGCTGCATGTGTTGCGCGGCAAGCTCTCCGAAGAGGCCGCGAACGTCGCCTGGATCGACTTGGCTGGTTGAGGCCAGCGAAGGTGGAAACTCACTCTGCATCGAAAATGCACCTCCCAAGTCCAGCGTCGTGAAGGGCGAGACGCTGGCCGAATCCGGCTGCGCCAAAGGCGCATTGGGATCGAGTGCCGGCGGTGTCGACGGCGAACCTCCCAAGCGCGACGTAACGGGTGCCGACGGTACGACCACGACGGGGGTGGCAACTACGGGCGCAGGTCGCACCGCATTGCGCGACGCCGGGGCCGATGCTTGCGAGGTCGGGGACGTTCCTGCCGCGGTAGCGGGGGTGTTCGTCCCTGAAACGGTAGGAGATGACACGGGCGTAGCTGGTGCTGGTGCGTCCATGGGCTTCGGACGAGAAGATGGCCGACGCTTCGCCGCATTTGCATTGCGCGACGATGCGGGCCCCGCCACGCTCGCCGTGCCCGATACGAAGGTCGCCCCCGTCGATACGGGCGGGCGCGTTTCCACGGCAGAAGAGGATGCCGCCGCCTGGCCCCCTCCGCCCCCGCCTCCGGACGAGGATGTCTGCGTCGAGGTTGACGGCCGAACCGCGTTCGGTGCCGCAGCTCCGCCCATCACCCGTGTCTTCATGCTGGTCTCGTTCCTCCTTGGGACTGGCCCCGTCGTGCGAAGCGGATCGCTGGCTCTGGCTGCGCTGTCCGGCGACCGCCCTCCCGCGGCGACGGTGGAATTCGCTGGAGCCGGCGCGGCATTTGCCCCTCGCCCCACTTGCCCCACTTGACTGGGCTCCGTCTTGTCGGCGTCCGTGCGCGACGACGGATTCGACGGCGAAGAGTTGCGCATCGACATCGGCGCCGCGCCCTGCGACGACGAGTTACCGAGCGAAATCGGTGGCATGGCCGGCCGTTGGTAGCCTCGCGGTGCCCCAGGCGCAGGCACCGGGCTGGTCGTTGCCTGGCGCGACGCGGCCGTCGACGGCTCGAACTTCACGCGCGGTGCGCCCGAAAGCCCGGGCGACGCCGGCGGGGGCGGCGGAACATCACCTTCGGCCCCTGGTTTGGCGGGGGAAGCCGCCGCCCGACGCGGGTCGGACTTCTCGGCACGCTCACCTTTGGCGCCACCCGACTTGGCGACCGGCGTAGACGCCTCGCTATCGTTCGGTGCGCCCTCTTGTGCGGCGGGCTGGCCGTCCTCCGGCGTTTGGCCTTTGTTGAAGAGCCTCGAAAAAATGCTCATGCAGTTGTCCCACGCGGGCGACACCTGCCGCCGTGTTCCCCGCGTCCCTACGATGATACCCGATGACGCGCGCTCGGAAACCCCCTACCCCAGCCAAAACGTTGCGCGCATCATCCGCCAACTCGGGAGAATGACGGCCTACGCGGACAAAGGTCGATGCATGTCGACGAGGGTGCGAACACGGGGCAGAGCTACGGCGCTGCGTGCTCCGTACCAACACAGATCCTTACCGCTCGTTCGCACCACCGCGCCGCGCTCGGCAGCCGGGGTTTTCGTTGCACGAAAGACATCTGCATCCTCTTCTGAGAAAGGATGCGGCTCGTCGGGGAGGAGGATCAGCTCTGGGGCGCGCGCTTCCACTTCTTCCATGGTCACCCGTGGATAGCGCACGTCGCGACCGAACGTGGCGCTCACATCGAGTGGCTCGGCGCGACCGAGATCGGCGGCGAGCGGATACCTTCGCTCGCGGTCGGCAAACACGTTGTCGGCGCCCGCAAGGCGAAGCACGTCGCTGATGAACGTGCTCCCATGAATGGTCATGAGGGGCTTCATCCAAATAGGACAGAACGTCCGTAACGCGGGCCGTTCCTTTTGACGCGCCTCCGCCTCGCGCACGTTTTCGTACGCTTCTTTGCAGAGTGCACGCACCTTGGGATCGCCATCCACTTTGAAAATACGGGCCAGTCTGGCCATGTGGGCGATGCCATCGGACACACGCAGGGGAAACGCGACGTAAACGCGAATGCCGCGTTGGGCGAGTTTTTCCAAATCGCTTTTCGTGTTTTCTTCCTGATTGGCAATCACGAGATCGGGAGACAAATCCATAATATCGTCCAGCCGCGGGTTCTTCGTTCCGCCGATGCTGGGCAACTTCGCAACCACGTTTTCGGGTAGCTCGCAATAGTCGGTGCGGCCGACGAGGGCGCCATCACATCCGAGCTCGGCTACGGTCAAGGTATCGCTCGGCACGAGCGATACGACCCGTCGTGGAGGGCTCGCAAACAATAGCTCACGCTGGCGGTCGTCTCGTATTTTGAGCATCAAACGCGTTCTCTCGCAGATTCCTCCGCGAAATCCAACCTTTCGTGGTCACAATCCAACCTTTCGTGGTAACTGAGGCGTCGCTTAAAATCGCGCCTTTCGCTCTCCTTCGGTTCTCCCCTCTCCCTGGACGACTCGGCCGATGAAGACAGCTATCGCCTCCTGCGCACGTCGAAGACTTCGTCTCGCTGCGATGTTCCTGACCATGGCGTGCACCTCCACGCTGGCCGAAACGGCATCCGCATCGGATCCCGACAAGGTCGAATGGAGCCGTGATTGGCCGAGAATTCGGCTGCTCGAAGGTCTGAACATCGTCGCGGTGACCCTCGGCTCGTACGCCGTCAACGAATATTGGGACCCAGCCACCTCGGCGAGCACTCGCGGCGGTTGGCTCTTCGATGATTCCGTGCGCGATGCCCTGCGCGGCCGGACGGCCGGTGTGCAGAACTGGTTCATCGACGCCGGCGACATCGTTTACAAAGGCGCCGTCTTGTTGCCTTACATCCTCGACGCATACATCGTTGCGCTCGGCATTCACCAGAGCGCGGACGTCGCGATCGAGATGACGCTCATCAACTTGCAGTCGTTGGGCATGACCGGCGTGGTCACCCTGTCGGTCGAACGTGGCTCGGCGCGCGCGCGTCCGTACACGGATCAGTGCCAGGCGGATGGGACCACCCGCGACGGGTCGGGACGCACCCTGGCCAACGGCTGCGGAAGCGACGGCGACTTCCAAAGCTTCTACAGCGGCCACGCCGCGGCGGTGGCGACGATGGCGGGCCTCACGTGCGCGCACCATCAGCACCTGCCGCTCTACGGCGGGGGCTTCGCCGATTTGGCTCCGTGCCTCGTCATGATGGGCGCGGCCGGGTTTACCGGCGTTTCGCGCGTCATCGCCGATCGGCATTGGGCGACCGACGTCCTCACGGGATGGGCCGTAGGGGCCCTCTCCGGTTACGTGCTTCCTTCCCTTCTTCACTATGGATTCAGCGGCGGTCGCGCGCTCGGTGAGATCCGCACGGCAGGCATGCACATGGTTCCAGTGCCGACGGTTTACACGGGCGGTGCGGGCATGGGCTTGTCGGGAGTTTTCTGAAAATGGCCAACGAACCCAACGCGCATTCTTCGGTAGCAGCACGAGTGTTCGCTCGAGTCTTCCGCCCCTTCGCCAAGGTGGAGCCGGAGGAGACGTTCAGCACGGCGATGCTGACGTTGACCATCTTCCTCATCATGATGGCGTACTACTTCCTCAAGACGGCGCGCGAGCCGCTCGTGCTCCTCTATGGCAGCGCGGAGGTCAAATCGTACGCGTCGGCCGCACAGGCAACGTTGCTTCTCCTGCTTTTGCCCCTCTACAACATGCTCGTGAAGCGCGTATCGAGGATGCGGCTTCTGGCAACGGTGTATCTGTTCTTCGTTTCGAATCTGCTCATCTTCACCATGCTCCCGGCCGCGACGATTGCCGTCGCGTTCTTCATTTGGGTGGGCATCTTCAACATGATGGCCGTTTCGCAAGCGT
>Ga0307507_10010247_pt1 | contig 12183 bp, 16 predicted proteins | sample 7_EM_MG_FD_207223 | JGI IMG/M metagenome (GOLD analysis project Ga0307507, IMG submission 207223) | Populus trichocarpa ectomycorrhiza microbial communities from riparian zone in the Pacific Northwest, United States - 7_EM | ecosystem: Host-associated > Plants > Roots > Unclassified | place... | reverse complement strand
CGGATGCGTCCACATAAGCGTATTCATAGCCGGCGCAACCACTACTCCCCGCTCCTCCCCCCAATCCCAAGCGCGCAGAACACTCAACAACAATCCATCACACCGCCCAACAACAATAGAACTAAGCGTATTCGCACTAAGCGGGGCCACAACGAGCACATCCGCCCACTTCCGCAGCTCGATGTGCAGCACCGGACACTCACGGGTGTACACGCCCGACGGGAATGCCCATTCGTCGGCGTCGCTCCAGAGGCGCGAGACGAGCGGGTTTCGGCTGACTTCGTCGAGGTCCGCGGGCGAGAGGAAGTTTTTGCTGGAGGGGGAGATGAGGAGGTGGATTGTTAGGGTTTCGGGGGAGAATTTTTGGGAGAGGTGGGTTAGTAGTTGTGGGAGTTTTATGGTTGCTACGGAGCCGGTTGTGGCGAGGAGGAGGTGCTTTTTGGAGTCTTGGTGGTTGGAGGCGAGGAATGGGGTTTCTGGAGTTACCGATGGGATGGCCATTTTGGGTCTGTCTGTCTATGGTGGGGGGGTTTTGTTGTTGTGTGTGGTGATGATAGTGGTATGGTATCGGTGGTGGTGGTGGGGTGGTGGGGTGGTTGATATGAGCTCTTGGCGTGACAGGGACCGAGGCGAGCTCTGCTCCTGGATTCTGGGGAAGAATAAACTGTGTAAGATAGTGCTAGTGCTAGCACTGTACTTGCACAGTGCAATGCACTACGAGTACAGTAGCCAAAAATCAAAAAAATTTTTCATTTTTCATTTTTCAATGGATAGAGGGTAGTCAACTAGAGGATTTTGAAGTCTAGAGCCATAATAGGCTTAATACCGGTATTCGCACGCAAGTCGTTCTCGGGTAAGGGGGTCGCACACTTCCCCGCTATGGCCTCCTTCACCAAAGGTTTCCTCCCTTCCCCCCCATAATAGAATAGCCATCAACACTTTTATTCTACTTGATAACTAGTACCACATAGAGAAAATGAAAAATAAAACTCCCGAACTTGGTACACGAGTGCAGCTAATTGGTCATCTGTATCTCGTTCTCTGCCTTGACACCTTTCCGCCGCTGGCGTTCCTCGTACAGCTGACGCTGCTTTAATATTCTTCCCATGATCTCCCCAGCGTTGACGCCAGAAAACTCATGATCTCGGATTTCTTGAAATATGCCCATTTCCTTTGCTTCCTCGTACCTAGTTGGTGGTTAGATGTGGACTAGGAATTGCGAGAGGTAACATACGGGTCTTCATCTCCGGGCATGAAAGTAGTGGGCCCGTGGTACACCGCCGATGGCACTCCCGTAGGTAACGTTTCCAAAAACCCCTTAGTTGGGGAAAAGGGTGCCGTAAGAATGACTGAGTTAATATACTGTCCTCGGGTCAGCGCTTCTGAACCCACAATGAATAAGGAGAGGGTGATACAAACCCTACACTGTAGCACACAAAGCCCCCGCTCAAACATATTCATAATAGGATAATTCAATCCTTTCCATTCGTTGATTGTTCGGTCATCGTGCACCCCTGCTACAATGTAAATGTCCTCGTGCCCCTCTTCCTTCTCCCTCTCCATGACACTCTTCAGGAACTCAATATGTCCGCTAGAGAAAAGGTCAAAACCACCATCGACGTACACAACCCTCTGTCCGGGCTTCGGGCTGACGCCGGACACTACTGGAACACACTTGCCGCCCGGTTGTTCTGCGATGAAGTTGTACACTGTGGAACCCTTGCCGACAACACCAAATGAGTCGGAGGCATACATCTTGGTCCTCTCCAATAGTTCCCTGCCCTCCTCGTTTGTCTGGTCTAAAAGCAGCTTCCCGAGATCTCGGATGTGGTGCGTCTTTGTGCATAGCAACATCCGTCCGACAAGGTCGGTAGTAGAAATGCCCGGAGTTCTCTTAACAACTTTGAAGCGACCGGCGGCTTTAACAATTCGGTAGCAATCCTCTCCCGAACTGTCGGTTGTGATGTCGTCACCATGGACCACATAGCGAGTACCGTAGAGGTCCATCCACTCCGGTGATGTGACATATGGGGCGCCAGGGACCGGGAGGTTAGTCCATTTACATGCTGTTACGGCAGCCATTCTAAAGTTTATCAGTACAACTTGGCAGTAAATACCGGTAACTGAAATTCTAACCGTTCTTTAAGATTCATTACCGTAGGGCCTTTATTCTCAAGAATATCTTCATCGCTGTGGACACCGACTACAAGGTACTTGCCGAGCTGTTTCGCTTGTAGCATTGCGCCGGCATGACCTGAAAAATGTTAGCTCAAAAGGTTGAGGCTGACGGGAGAAATCACCATGGTGTGCAAAGTCAAAACAGCCATCTATCCATATCCTGTCATCGCTCATAGGAATTGGAACTTTAGGAGGATGCTCTGGTAGTGAGTCTGCCATTGTTGACGGAATTGAATTAAACAATCGGTGAGGAAGGAATGTAGAGCAGGATTGTAACCCTTAACTACAGTAACGGGCGAGGGGAAAAGGTTGTTGGAATCTGGCCTCCCACCCACTGTTTCCAACTCTTTGGTGGAGTCCAAGCAAAAAAATTTAATTATGTCTTGTTCCATAATAGGTTTAGCTCGATGGACCCTGAATCCAGTAAATACTAAACAGGGATGGATCATAAAAGTCAAGCCCTGGGACTAAGAGGGGCCAAAACCGAGTGACAGGGGAAGAGCCTCAAAGGGGAAAGCTCCGGATCTCAGGGGAAGGGGGGTTGAGTGAGGGGAAGAGCGAATGCTTTAATTTATCAGTTTTCCTTTCACTCCTGTCTATGATACCAGTACCGGTACTCGAGTACTGTATGGGAAGAAAGGAGATCGGGAGAAGGTGAAATTACTCCATACTCTAGGTTAGAACAGCCTTAGAAAAAGAAAGGGGAATAAAAGAGGCGTCTATTGGTTCGTCCGGAGATTTTTTCGAAACCTCCAACAGGCTGATTTAAATCCCCTAACCCTGAGGGTTCAGGCGTTAATTCATCTCTTCCCCTTTCCTTTTCTTTTCCATCTTCTCCGCCGTCCTGCAGTTGCTTTCAGTTGTTATCACTTTTTTCTTTTCTTTTCGTTGCGTTCCACTGGTTTTGTGGTTATTACCCTATACCGGTACCGGTATCACCACTTCTCTGTTAGTACTCACGGATTCTGTACCTTTTCCCGCGCTTCTGTTCTCTGGCATTGGTCCCTGTCAGCTTTGTGATCCGCTGCTATCCTGCCGGATCTCCTTATTGCCATTTCTTGCCCCTCAGTAACACGAGGCAAGGTCGGTTTAGGTGTAAAAACGCACCTGTAAGGGGGAAAAGGAAGGAAGAAAGGGCAAGAAAAGAAGGAAAAAGGAAGGGAAGGCCTGCAGATCCGCAACAGCTGTGCATATTGTCTTGCACGCACACACACCCACACAACACAAACCCTCTTGCCCATCACCACCACCACTCCGAGCGCGGTGCATCTTGCCCCGTTGTTACAGAGGATGCACCACGGGCGTAAGCCGTCCCTCTCTTCCACGCCCGCTTATATCACCAAGGGCCTCCTTTCCCACACAACGTCCGTGTCAACTCCAGACGAAAACACTTCAACAACCACTTCGTCCCTTGGTGGTTACTTTTCTTTATCCCGTTCAACATCTATCGGTAATAGGAAGCGGAGACCTTCCGAAGCCGGAGCTGCTAGTTCACCTGGTGGATACGGTCATCCTAGGACGCCTATACAACATCAGAATTCTGGGGGAATTGTGTCGTCAACTACTAAGGGAATGTTTGGTCGATCTAATGCCACTAGAGGTTCAGAGTTTGTTACTACAGGGCCTGGTGGATTGGGTGGTGGTATGGCTATTGGCGCTGTTGGAGGGGGAGTGGGGAATGGTCCGCAGAGCCCCAATGCTCTCTATGAAACTGTTCACGAGGTTGCAACGAAACGGATTGCGACGTTGGATTACCTGAGGAGAGCGTGAGTTATTAAGATATAAAACACTCGGGGAATTGTTAGGCTCATTGTTTGTTAGGCATGAAGGGAGGGTCTATTGGTTCAACACTGTTTTGTTCACAAAGGCTGATTTACAGAGGATGGTGTATCATGATAGCAAGAAATTAGCTCGAAGGTTTTCTTTAAATTCTGTGACTACACTTATTATTGCTATCGACTAACGAGTTCTTAGAGCAAACAACTACTTCATCCTCGGCAACTCGCTTCCTTCAATTTTAGACATGGGAACAACTTCCCCTCTCGATTACCTCAAAGCATTCAACCATCTTCTCCAGGAATACGAGACTCACATAGCGCTTCCGCCCTCCCGTCAACCAACCCGTTCCCATAGCTCATCAATATCTTCCAACCACCACTCTCATCACACAACCTCGACTTTCTCATCCGTTCGCCTACCCAAGCTTTTCTCTCGCTCCTCAACAAAGCCTCGTCGTGGATCTTCTGCGGCGACGTCTATTCCGACAATGTCCACAATCACTCCACCCTCTACTTCAAACTCAGACGTTGCTGCGGAGCGTGTCCGCTCTGCCTCGGGGTCATCAACTGCCCTTCCGGCGGTACCCAGCATTCCTAGCATACCTAGCATGCCAAGCCTACCCCATAGCGGCAGCAATGTTTCAACTATGAGCTTGGGCGCCATGCCCGCTTCAAGCTCATCAAACAATCTTTCTACTACACCTTCAGCTACCGTGGAGCTTGATACACTTTCCCCGCTCATGCCAACTACAACGAATACTCCTCCTCCACCTTTCATGCCTCCCCCCATCCCTAGTTTAACACCCGAGTCGGAATACCTCTACCTCTCTACTCCTCCTCTCCCTTTCGAACCAGATTACTACGAGACTTTTGCTACTCTCTGTGATGTGCTGATAGACGCGTACTCCCGTGTATTGTGCCTCGTTAGTACTCCCGCTGCGTGCGCTCAGGGTGTTGGCGAGGCATTCCTTAAGGCAGACGGAAAAGTGCGTCGTGTTGTTGTCGCGGGTGTCACTCGGGAATTCGAAGAGGCCTGCCGTGGGGCGGTAAAGCGGGAGATTGGAGTTTTGGGAAAAGAGATACTTTCTGGGATTATGTGATAGGTGGTGGTTTATTTGTTCTTTTTTTATAATCTCATTATTTCTCTTCCTATCATGTATATCTTGGGCTTTGGTTTCTTTTTTCCTGCTTTCCAATGGATCGCTTTAAAGTGTTAATTTGGGTTTTTGTTTTTCTCTTCATGGCTGGCTGGCGTGAGGGTTATGAGATTGTGTTCCGTTCGCGTTCATGGGGATGGGATATGTGCTACGATTTATTGATTGGTCTGGTGGTCATGAGATGTCACTCGCAGAGCGTGGTCTTCGCGGATTGTATTCGGTCGATGCGCCTTGTTTGAATACTTGTTTGCTTGCTTTTATGCGGGGAAGAATTGTTTGTATGTAAAGGGAGGCGGGGAGGAGTGTGAACGCTTCGGCATATTGCATTATCATATAGTACTGGGTCAAAACATTTCTTCCGACACCGGTTTTATGCTAAATTTAGCGAAGAATGGCCATTCTCAAATAGACAATTCAACACTTTAAATATTTCCATCAGTTAGATAATTCCTATGTACTTAAACCTCTAGAAATAGAAGTTAATGTGCCAAAGCTGTGTTGAGTGTTTATCATTGAGTTGACTGGTGTGAAAGTGACTTAAATTTTTGTATGGGGTCTATACAAAAAGGTACGGGCAACTGATGCCTCACACTTGGATGATATTTTCTCCACTCCATAATAATAATATTATCTAAATATTCTGTGACATCTCCCATGTTATCCATAGGCTCACTGATGCACCGCCAAGTTTTGGCAGATTCTCATCGGCATTGTGTTCTGGGGGGGGCGGTGAAAATCGTATACTTTTGGTGTGAAGCGAGCATCAGACGAAACGTTTTGGCAGGGCACTCTTACACAGCGTCTTGTGCCAGGAAGTGGATTAGACGGGGAAGTGAATTGGTTGAAATGCACCTAAAAAATCGACGCCCAGCACTAAGAGAGGAGTGGATTCGGAAGGGCAGGAGACATTTCTGATAACTCATCGTGTTAGATCTGCCCGTTTTTGAGCTGAAGGCGGAGGATTCATTCTGCTGAAATCTCTGTAGTGGGTTTGGGCAGAATTCACGGACAGACCAACTCACTGCTGCGTCTGATCTACTTCCCGGTCTAGTACGTTACCCGTTATATAAGTATCCATATGTGGGGGCAGACTCAAGGCCGAACTTTCGAGTGTGAATAAGAGAATGGTTGAGGCCTTGCACGATTCATACCGGGCGGTTTATTAAGAAGTATGTGGAGATACAACAGCGTAGAATATGCACCACATCATACTAGGGCTTGCTATGGTGCCCCGCTACTCGCTGATCCTGGAGTGGTCACCGGGGAGTTCGAAATGAAGGAGAGTCTTGAGGCGAAGTAATCGTTGAGTAGGAAGGGGAATTTGATTGCTAAATTTGCCAGCAATTACTCTGTCATTTGTTTATTTGCTAGTCTAGCGGTGGGGGGTCCGGGCTTGCTATTCATGCTGAGCTCCTAGGCCGATATCTCACTTAGCAGGTTAGTACTGTACAGTATCGCGGGGATCTTATGTATTTCACTAGGCACTATCTATGCCCTGCTTTGCTGGGGAAAAAATACGTTAATAAGGTAATAAATAGGGTGAGCATAGCTTGTAGGAATGGAAATGGAAAAAAACATCAATAGCTTTGAGGACCCACGACTGGTTCCCTAAGACAAAGGAAGCAAAATATATTTTTTCATTCTTTTCCGCTACCCCGCCGATAGCCGCCAACTTTAGGGTCTAGAGTCGGATTCTACCACATCGTAGCAGGACTAACAAGCCCCACAGCGCTATTGATGGAGGCTAGGTTCTCCAATCTCCCAGTCTTCATAAGGGAGGATTTTAATTCTCTTGTCCCATATGATGGGCCCTTCAATAATAGCTCATTCTGAGCGTGAATTGAACTTCTGGGCTCCTGCTAATTGCGACAGGGGTTAACTTAGTTGGTTCTTGCCATGTTGACCACTGCGCCAGCTAGGTATTTCATGAGAGGTTAACCCGGGAACAAATATTTATCTGGATTTGAGATTTTAATGGGAATGGTGGTGAATCTCTTCTCAAGTTGTTGGTCGATCTCAATGGATGTCCTCCCCGCTCCTTGGGTGTGTTTAGTGAGATTCTCTGTAATTTCACGCGGAAGCGGTGCTTCGTGAGCCCACTACTTCCATACAGTAGGATATGAAACCACACAGCCCAAACGATACTAGTTTGTTTTGTCCCGAGCTCAGCGGTGCGGAACGCTGGAACTCAATTTTTTTCCTCCCTTCCCCTTCTTGGTGTATGGCGTTGTGTATATTGTTTTACAATATATGATCTAAGTGGATGGGGTTGAAGAGTGAGTGTTGGTAGGACCGAACTTCGAGATCTCATTAATTATATACTCATACTTAGTGTTTGCTGTGAGATAACTGGCTCGATTGATTCCGGGGGTTTTGGTAGCGTAGGGGGGGGATTTGAAGTTGTGTGTGAGACTGGGTGAAAGGGTGGGTTGGGTAGCGAATAGTTCATGATGGGGTCTTGGTGGTTTGCGTCTTATTGGTGTTCTCACCATGCGATAGGTAGTGTTCTTGCGGGGGCTGTATAGCCGGTTTCTGAGCATTGAGGATTATGAGGCGGAAGTATATACTGTGCGCTCCTCGAACAATTTTCGCTTGAACTCTAGCTTGCTGGTGGTCTTATTCATGGATAATCACTCGGTGGATGTAGGGCCAGTTCTGTCCTGCGTTGGCGCCGAGTGGGGAGTCGTCAGCACTCAAAGGAGGCTAGTAGCCTTTGTACGTATTATATGATATATCTTCTATTAAACTTGATTAGGGTTTTCTTCTGGGGCTCACTTACGGTTCGATGGTGTACCTTTGATTACCATTTTTCCTATTGAACTTTCGAAGGCTTGTCCCAGACTCTAAGGTCATACTGTAGGCTTACTGTTTATTTTATTTTTTCCTATCAGATATAAACCCTCTTTATTGCATCTCTTCAGCAATTTCTTTGTTAGGCCCTAGTTCCTCAGACTTGTGAACTCGTCGAGACACCTGGTTGCTGCATTTCTTATCTAAAAATATTCCTCTTCCTATATATGATACCTCGTCTAGCTTCCCCCGAGCCAACCTCTTCCCTTATCCTTATCCATGTTATAACTCTCCACCGTCGCCACCGCCACTTCGCTCAGTTTTTCAAGATATATGTCGACTAACTATCGCAAACTCTCTCCAACTACCCTAGTGCTAGAATAATCGAATCCCATGCTAGAACGTTGGAGTTGCACCTTGTACCTTTCCTTTATTTGTCCTGTTAGAGGGCAGAAAGCCGCTTTATTTTTTCAGGACGATTACCTCCTTTTATCTAAGAAGGGAAATTCCAGACGTCTTAGTGTGAGCTTCCACTATTCCAGCCGTTGTGGTATATGCTGGGGAAGAAACTCTATTGATGCAGTCGGAGTCCCCTTTTCTATGGTGTCGGGTAGTTGCTGGACTAATTGATCATGGGGTGGGGTATAGAAATTAGATAAGTGGATGACACACTGTTATACTGATATTTATGTACAAACACTGGCCGCTTCCGCCCCGGGCTTAAGAGAAAAAATACCAAAAAAAAGGCAGACATTACCAGCAAAGGTAACTCCAACGTCCTAGCACGAGGTCCACTTACCGGTATTCTAGTTCTTAAGGTATACGAGTTTGATACACGATTGAAAAAAGCTTTCTTTCGAATTTGTGGACTGGATAAAAAAACGCTGTCCCCTCCATACAAATAAAAAGCCACAAAAGCACACTCGATACTTCGAAATGAGGTTTTAAACGTTAGACAAAAGAAATAAATCTCTCTCTATAAAACCGTCAGGAATTTCCCCCAGACAAATGAAAATCTTACATTTAATAGCCCTTCCTTAGACAACATACCGTAGGAACTTGAATAATTGAACCTTGAGCTAGAACGTTGGGGCTGCCTTTACTAGTATGGTGGGGTACTTTTTGTCTTAAGCTGGGGCAGAGGTGGTGGGTTCTCGCAGCGCTTTCACCTCCTATGAAAGGGTGAAATTTGGTGCGAGGTTCAATTATTCGAGTTCTTGCAGTATGCTAGAGCAACTTCACCCATGGGCTCTATATTATTCCCGTGAATTGCCACTTGTTCACATTCCGATTCAAGCCCAGTGTTGAGAGGTATTCCGTCTTGTTCTGGAAGAAGACATGGACATCGTCAGAGTAGGATACTGCGGCAACGCCTGGTGCTGCGGCATCGTGCATGTCCCATGATTGCCATCCTCCTTTCTGACTCCACCAGATTTCTATCAATTTTCCATCTCGGATGAAGTATATTCGTAGCGTCATGACGCCAGATGTGTTGACTACTGCAGTAAGATGTGCTCCGTCTGGTATAGATCCGTGGTCTACGCTGGCTGTTTAAGGGAAATTTGTTAGTAGAGATCATATACCAATTCCTGAAGATAAAGTGGGGGGACCCACCATTTTGATTCTGCCAACTTTGAGTGAAGGTAGCTGCGGGTTTGTAATCATAAGACACCAACTTCCCATCCATACTCTGGTAATATAATTTTGCTTCCCGTTTGTCTGTGTCCGGGAATGACACAATGGCCAACCCAGTACCACTCTTTGCCCGTGGGAAGTCTTGTATTGTGGGCGCTGCGCCCTTCCACCAGATCCCAGAATTTGTACTGTTATGCGCTGCCTCCCGGATGTATCCATCTTGGCCTTGATAATAAACTCGGATCTGCTGCAGCCCGTTTTCAAACCAGGTGTAGGCCGTCAAGTGACTTCCCGCCGCGAGAGGAGCTATCTCTTTGCCAGTGGATATGTCCTGGTCGTACCATAAGTTGCCACTGCTATTCCAAACAGATTCCACCAGAGCGTTGTCTCCACCCGCAGTATACACTCTTACCTAAAACAAAGTATTAGAATGAAAAGTGGTGGAGTTATGGAGGCTGTACATACTTGTCGCACGCCGTCCTCCAGCCAGCCTATTGCAGCAAGCCCGGAATCGTCCTTAGGTTTAGTTATTTGTGGTGACTGTTCTCCCCACTCAAAACCCCCTTTTTCTTGGAGTCTGATGCTACCATCCGTGTGCTTGTAGAATAGTTGAGTATTCAAGTTGCTGGCATTCCAATTGACAGCTGCAAGCGGTGTATTGTTACGAATAGGTGTAGGAGTAGGAGATGAAGAGGTTGAGGGAGTGATCATAGTTGTTAGCGAGGGGTGGTCGCTGCTGGATGTTGGTCGCGGGCTGTGTTATATCTATATTAGCACTCTTTACTAATGAACTATTAGTTTTACAATTTTGGAAAGCGTACGAAGAGTCAGTTGATGTAGATGAATCAGGCGGCTTTGGCCCCTCTACAGTGGTCCTCGCCAATCCACCCCCTACTCCTGCTGCTACCGCGATGATAAGGAGGATAAGGGTACCTAGCACAATCCTGAAGGTCTTCCTTTTCATTCCCCATACTTTTCCTTTAAGTGGTTTAAGCCCAATATTTAGATCGGACTCTTCTTGATATTCTCCTAGTCGGGGCTCAGGCCCAGATGCGAAAAGCACCTCGGGGCTAGTGTTGTACAGGGATAGTAAGTCTGGGCTGACTACTTCGGGTGCGCTTCCCAAATCTTGGTCGGCTATGTTCTGCTAGGGGTAATAGTAATGGTTAGTAAATATTTTTTTGTGATGGCCCGAGTGCAATGACTTACCTCACTCGACATTACTAGAAATACAAGGGAAATTATGCTTATATCGTAGGGGATTGGCAAATGTAAGAAAGTCAAAACAGAGAAGAGGTGAAAAGAGAGGGGAGGGAAATAGTCCATAATTTTATATGAGCGATTGGTAAACAAGCCCGGTGTTCTTCGAACGAGCGTTCCCGGGTCGCCCAGTGCCTTATGCCCTTCAGATCAAGGGGGGTGGTAGGATATTACCCTTAATTCTAGCCCAAGAAACTATATATAATATGGCTGGGTGGGGAATACCTGTCTGGCGGTTGCGGTTCTGGCGGTTGCGGTTCTGGTGAATGCTAAAGCAGTGTGGTCTCTAATACTTGATAGTCCTCTTCAAACACTCTCAAGTTCTATTCCTAACCTCTTGTCCTAAATTTAATGTAACGGTTGATGAGCCAATGAAATATAAACCTGGCAAGATAGGGATTTCTCATGGCACAATTCCTGCATGCACATAGCTTGCCCCACCCCACTGTGGAGATTAAATGCATGGCAAAGTTTAGACTAGGCATCCTCCTCCTAATCGGACGGGATCACATACTGAGTCGGGTGGACCGCACGAGCGCTTGAGTGATGCCCTACGACTGGGGGCATTTGGGACACATTGTACGAGGTCCCTTAAGGTCCTTTCACACACCTCGCGGTTCTTCATGCTTAAAACCAATTTCTTTCTTCTTCCGGCTCCTCCGAGCAGACGACCTCCCGCTCCAGGCTCTCTCCCTTCTGCCGGCTCAGACAACGATAACTGGTTTTCTCTCTTAGTGGGAGTGTCCTCATATCGTTTAAAGTGAAGGATTTTTATTCCTATGTAGGTATGGTAATTAGCGTCAATTATAAGGAGGTCACGAAAAGATGGGTAGCCCCAAGCGCCCCGCTACTCCTCCAGAGGCCACCAGCACGATTGCCGTATCATTCTACCCATGTTCTTCCTTGTTGGGTATCTGGGCGGTGCCGCTCGATTGCTTTTGGCCTTAGCTACAGCAGTATGCTAGCAAAGCTTGAATTCCACTCTAGAATATTATCGGCGGCTAGTTTTTTTTTTGTCTACTTGTGGTAAGAAAATTCAAGAGCCTGTTTGGCGCGTCGTGATTTAAGATGGCCGTGATCTGAAATCGTGATTTCCAAATCAAGATTTGTAAACAGCCCTCTGCTAAGTGTGACTGCAATTTTCAATTTTCAAAATTACAATTTGGGGGTAATAGCCGGTTCCCCTCCTATTTCGCTGTCGCTCATAGTCGGTAAAAGCAAGTGTGACGCAAAAGCAAGTGTGACGCCCCAGTTTTTTTCTTTCTTCCCAGCAACGCTTACTCACACAACACTAGTTTTCAACTACTGATCCCAGTTTCCATATAGATTACAGGTCCCTATTCATAGCTACAAAGTCAGCATTTCTTGTAATAGAGTCAGATCAT
>Ga0307507_10010246_pt1 | contig 12184 bp, 11 predicted proteins | sample 7_EM_MG_FD_207223 | JGI IMG/M metagenome (GOLD analysis project Ga0307507, IMG submission 207223) | Populus trichocarpa ectomycorrhiza microbial communities from riparian zone in the Pacific Northwest, United States - 7_EM | ecosystem: Host-associated > Plants > Roots > Unclassified | place... | reverse complement strand
GTGCAGCTGACTTGTAATTATTGAAGTTGGATTTACAAGTCAGCTGAGTTAGCTGACTCTTTCATTCATGTAATTTACTCATATGCTGCTGTACATGTATGTAGGTGTATTACAGGTATCAAGGGTGGTGCTATTGCCATCCTACATTAGGGAGAAGGCCGTGGACTCTACTGGCCTTCTCACACACACTGGATGGCTTCTCTCTCCGGCTAGAGAAGGCTATCTCATGTTTGTGCCACTTGATGCACTGCTGCCCGACTCTGCTAATATTCTAACCATTCCACACTCCCATTCTTCCTCGGTAGATTTCACTGGGGTCTTCCTCGGACCTCGATGGCACAATTGTTATAGGAGACTAGGCCATTAATTACTTCTTTTGTACATCAGGACAACCTGTAATTCGACTTTTGACTTTGATTCTTTCATTTCCTTAGGAAATTCTCACTCAGCGGGACTTTGTAAAATTCCAAGACGGGGAAAGGTGCGTAAGCAACACCGTGACTCTTAAGAAATAAATATTGTGTAGACGGTTGAGAAAAATACCTGTCACCTTCAAGCTGAGCCCGTTGTCTTCAGAAAGGGAGAGGACCCACCGCTGCAGGATAGCGTCCAACTTGTGACTTGGGCTCCAACGCCTCTTCTTGATTGCTGTTGTCCGACTTGAGCTTGATCATTGTATCCCTGTACCCGGTGGCAAGGAGTGTCAATGATCCAAGCTCTACAGCCATCCACGCAGCCATCGTTTGTTCAAGATGAGACCTCGGATGCCGCTGGCTGGGTGCATTGGTGAATAACTCTGGCCAGTCTCGAGGATTAATATAATGAGTAGCGATGGATTCGGACACAAGGGATGGAGTCCATAAAGAAATTGCTGGGGCATTCGGGGTTGCCAAAGTGACTCGAAGAATGGTAGGGAACGGTTAGTATTGCCGTAAGGAAATTTTCAAGGTCAACAAACATCTGCAAAATCGCTACGAATTTGAACTACTGGTCAATTCTGACTCGGACCTCAAATTTTATGTTGTTTCCCAAAATTATTATTACATTTACTTTTTAATTCCATCCAAGCAACCCGATCAATTCCTCAGAACCAACAATGCAATTGCTTGAAGAATAAGAGATATTTTTGCACACAAATAAACCAGGAATAGAAAAAGCGCAAGGAGTTCCAGAAAGATCTGAGTGATCGTTTTGTCCTCTGTTATGTGCGTTTCATCCAGGATGAAAATTAAGGGAATCGCGATCACAGGAATGGCTGAAATGACTAGGCAAGTGACTCGCCAGGACGTCTGAAGTTTGGAGTCAAATGAAAATTGGATGTCCCAACTGATCCACTGCAGACCGAAATAAAAGAGGCTTGTGACAGTAGCGACAATGAGGCAAGGGTAGCGAGCTTGCAATGGATATGGAGCATAGAAGATAGGCACCTGTGTGGCATCAGGTCTGAAGGATATAGTGGTAACGGCTTGAATGACTCTGCTGATAGGCCACTCAAGAAAGGAGAGTAGGTCCACAAAAATGCTGACGAGAGAGAGAAGGGCGGCGAGAAGACTGAGTGGTAGGAAGAGGATGTAGTGAGTGACGCCGAATTGAGACGTATCGGGAGCCATCAAAATGCCTTTGAAGCATTTTTGGGCAGAGTGGGTGGTTGATATGACCATCTTGCGAGCTTGAGGAATTGTCAAGCGAGAGTTGGTGTCTTCGGAGTCAGTGCTTTCCAATTCGGTTGTGTTAGTGAAACGGAGGAAGATAATGATAGCAAGGGCGAAAGGAGAAAAGGAGAGGAGAAGTATGAAACCGATGCAAAGCACAGGTATGTTGACGAGGCCCACGGCACCTTTTTCAGGAAAGTGAGAAATTGCTAGAATGATCCGTCTGGAGGTCTTGAGAATGTATCCCGAAGTTTCCGCAAGTGTAACTTCTTCGGGAAACTCGTGTAGATCGATTACCAAGAAGTTGAATATAAAAATAGGAAAGAAGGAAATGGGGATGAGAGCGAGGCAAGCTGGGAGGACGATGCACGCATCCAAGATGAAAAATAAATAATTCGTTCGAGCAACAACAAGATCAAGGATGTTTTGTATAAAATTGGAAATCGTGCGGCGCGTGTTCTGGATAGCGACAACGGTTCTAGCAACGAAACCAGGGTTACGGATGGTCGGCGGTTTTACCCTGAAGATAATAATACACATGCTGAGACCAACGCGGAAGGTCAATAGGATGACTTCGAAAAAGATGAGGATTGGAGCGATGAAGAACAAAGAGGAATGGTGCCAGTGATGTTCTCTCCAATATATTCGGACCACTTCAGGCCTTTCAGCCATCACGGACGGGATGGTTAGACTGCCCACAATTGTGATGAAAGTGCGAAAATGCTTGAAGACCGAGCTGAAGAGAGTGGGGACCGAATCGGGGAAGAACGATGGGAACCAACGACATCTTTCGACCGCTGGTGGCACGATGGTATCATTTTCAACAACGTCGGATACAGGCTTTAAATGCGTCTCCTCATGGACTCCAAATGGCTTATGCCACCAAACCATGTAGATAAGTGCATGGAAAATCACAAGGACAAGGGTTGCAAATTCCAGTTCCGTGATTGGTGATCCGTAATGCACTCTTGCGCCATATTCAAAGACGAACCACATTGCGTAGGAAATCGCAATCAATCGAAAAGGCCAGGCGCTTATCGACCTGTCGCTTTCTATTTCACCTAAAATGATTTCCTTGGGTGTGGTTGCCAGCCAAAAGTGGTCAGAGACCAGAATAGAGTAGCCACGATGGATGTCAAGGGGTGGAACTTCGAAACAGTCACGTAGACTAATGCAACCATGGCGGAAGTCGAAGGCCTCACAGGAAAGGGAGTGGCTCGTTCTTGCGATGGAGAAGCCTCGCCAGAAGTCTAGATCGGTTAGAATGTGAGAGATGTTATCTTGATCCAAAAAGGAGAAGCCACCCATGATCAAGAAATATCCATGGGTCAATGTCCATCCTAGAGGAATGCTCAGCAATTGTAATTGTGAGGAACTCGTACTAATTACCTTTGAATAGGAACTTAAACAATATGGCTGAATACAATTGTTTAACAGCGATTAAAAGAATGAGTTCAGGTGCTATTATTATTGCGGCAATCAGCTTGAGGTGCTCCCACCGAGCATTACTTTGAGGGACTACGTTGGGTCGTGCGGTCACCCAAGCAGACAGAACGACCGTAGAAGCACAACTCCAAACGATGTCAATCGTCCCTCTTTCTGTTTCCAGACATGATGGCCACTCGTATTGGAGGAAAAAAGACGGGAGGACCAACATGATGAGGGACAAAGCAAAGGATCGATGATTGTTCGGCTCAGCCTGTCACTGACCGTGTGCGATTCCCAGAATCGGATTGTTCACTCCCTTTGACATAGCCTCTTCGAATTTACGACACAAATGCCTTCAGCTGAGACGTCAATGATTAGGGGAGTCAAGAATATCACAGTCGATACTCTCAAACAGACTTTGACGATTCACCAACACTCCAGCGGACAGCGTATGGTTCATCCTCTCTGGAATTTGGATACCCGCAAACTGACCAGCCTGGCCGTACACAGCATTGGATCTGCTACATAAACAATGCTCACTCAGTGCACAGCTGAATGCCAAGGAGCGTCTTAATCCCCCACGCTGTGCTGCAGCGACGCGACAGACGATCATTCAAAACATTGAAGACTGGATCAATACCTCGCACTATAGTGAAGTGGCATCGAGTCTCTTCTGGTTGAATGGTGGTGCCGGGGTCGGAAAATCAGCTCTAGCGCAAACACTTGCGGACAAATTCCACAAGAGGGACTTGCTCGCCGCAGCATTCTTCTTCTTCAAATCCGACGCGTCGAGGAATAACGGCGATCAATTGATTCCAACACTCGTGTCGCAGCTTATCTCAAAGGCCTTCCAAGAAATGACCCCCTTCGTCGAGGAAAACATTCGAACAAATCGAGAGTTATTCGCACAACATCCAGAAATTCAGATATTAAAGCTCCTAATCGAGCCACTGGTGCGGTTATCACTCCAGGACTTTGACAAGATGCAACCTATGGCTCCATTAATATTAAAATCCCGTCCTCGACTTATTATCATCGATGGTCTTGACGAGTGCAAACACCCAAACGTTCAATGCGAACTACTACGACTCATCGCTTCCGCAATACCTCACTTTCCTTATCCCCTTCGATTTCTTATCACAAGCCGTCCGGAGGCTCATATCCTACAGACAGTCAGTGAAATTTGCTCCGATCAAACCCTGAATATGTGCCAGTACAACTTGAGCGACGATCCTCAAGCCAACGACGATATCTCCCGTTATCTTCGCCAATCATTTCAAAACATTCGCCGCATTCACCATCTCAAGCAATACCTACCCCCTGACTGGCCCGGTGACGATGCCATCAGTTCGCTTGTGGATCGTTCCTCTCATCACTTCGTCTATGCGACGACGGTCGTCAGGTATATCGAAAGTCGTGATGATCGTCCTGATAAACGACTCGGTGTCGTTCTCGGTCTTTCAAAGCGTCGCGACAACGCGAGGCCTTATGCTCAACTGGACGATTTGTTCTCGCTAATCTTTCTGGATGTAGAAGATGAAGACCGGCGTAAGCAACTCATCTGCGCTTTTGGTATCATGCACCTGCGAAGTCAGCGAAGCGGTGGTTTGTTTGATGATTACTGGCCTTCCTTTTGGAACGCTATCGAGGAACTATTCGACATAGACCCTGCCTCATTCTTTGACCGTCTTCGTTCCCTGGTTGCCATAGATCAAGATATCCGAAATTTTCATAAAGTTATCTTTGATTACCTGCTTGACCCGACACGAAGCGGCAATCTTTGCATCGATTTTGGATTCGTGCATCAGACGGTAGCGAATTACATTCTGACGAAGAAACTCGAACCAAAAGGGGGCAGAAAGGCCCTCCTCGATACATGCCCTAAGATCTTATTCCATGACTTTGCCTATCATTGCCAATTTGCAAGCCTCACCGATATCCTCAGAAATTATCTAATCCAGTGTTCCTCCGAGATTCCGTTCCAGCAACAAATTCCTCAACCTTCTCGCTGGGAACTACAGGGTGAATCTCTACCATTATCCGTATTCTACATGTTCCGGACACTGTGCCGAAAGGTGAGTGAAAGCAAGATTGTTCTCGTCGTGATACTTACCCAAGTGAAAAAGGACCCCGAATTGGACATTAAATGGTATTATGAATACGCGAAGAACATTGAAACGCACATCAACAAGAATGTCACATTTCTTCAACGACTTCAGTTTTTTGTTTCTGGAATTGGTACCGTAGGTCGCCCTAAATTTTTTTAAAATCGGAAATGTTTCTGAGATTAATGCAGAATCCTCGGAGCCAGGATGAAGATTTCCAGTCACGCCTCAGAAATTGGAAACCCCAGAGCCGTGCTTCAACTGCTCTGAAAAAAGACGAAGACGTGAAAAATGTAAATTCTTTAACTGTCAAATGTTTTTTTATTTTATTCGAAAGGCTCATCCCGCGTATTAGAGAGTGGCCCGCATTCAGAGGGAGCATGCGCTCCTTTTGTCTTATATCCAAGTTACTCACCCGGATACGGTAGACTATGCCTCAATATCAAGCAGAGATTTCATCCACAATTATTACTATACCATCGACGGGGGGTCTAAGAAATTCATATTCTTCATTTTGATTACCTATGCCACAAATAACGACGTGGTTTCTTGGTCTACCGTTTGCCCAACAGACCTGGAGGGTGATACTTTTGACTTTGTCGAGGAACATTTGGAAGTGAGCCTCTTGTGTTGTTTTTGGGTCTTCAAGCTGAGTGACGAGAAAATCAAGCGATTCGAAACAAGTTTGTTCCAGGAAACCTACGATTATAGAAATCAATCTTCGCAATATGGCTCTTGTACTCAATGGCAATGGCTGCCGCGGCGTTCATTAAAGCTCTGAAGCCTTGTTGATTATTTACTGGTTTCACTCCTTATCTCTGTAACAGAACTCATACCCCTTAAGACCCTTACTCGGATTATATTCATCAACTTCTAAGCTATTAGAGTTCTGACTAGCGCAGTCTTCTCTCGGCTCAATTTAACCGGCCGCTATGCATTATTCGCTCCTGCAGGTCCTCTTCCCCCCTCTCTAAACGACCTCGATACCTTGTATTAAAACCTCGGGTTTGGTTTCCATTACCAAGACCGACTTGGCGATATGTAACCATTTTTGTTCGGACATGCCGCTCGAGAAGGACCCAAGCATATTTGTAGCGAGCGCCGGCGGTTGTGGGAAAAGTTTATCAGATAGTTATTTCATCATGGTCGAACTCTGGTCCCTGTTTGGGCGGATGGTCGACTCAGAATCGACAGTAATTAATGCAAAGTACATGGCTACACAAATCCTTGTTAGGGAGGGATGTTGACAGTTAAATTAAATTCGAAGAACCCTGAAGCGGTCTATCTCGGCGTCCGAACATAGGTCATAATGATCGGTATCTGAATGGCGTTCCTGTGGCTGACATATAAAAAGCAAAAACTTACACGTGCGCATTTGTTTTTCCTGCCCCATCATCAGCGTTTTCTGCTCTCCCTTTGCTTTCTAAAGCACCTCCAGTCTTTACAACCCGTCCACTCCTTCATTTAAGAATGTTTTCCAAGGCTCTAGTTATTCTTGCCTCCATTTCGGCTGTCTTCGCTGTCCCCTTTGTAATTTTTTTCTCCTCCATTGTCGATGAAGAAAGACCTAAATCCAGAATATAGATCACCCAGCCATTTGGTTCAACTACTTTCGAAGCTGGAAAGAATGCCACCGTGAAGTGGGAGGACAACGGGAGTGAACCAAAAATTGATAAATATGGTCCTTGCAAGATCAGCATCTACGTTGGAAACGCCAAGCAACAAGTGAATAACATGTCGCTTGAAAGCTGTTATAACAATACTGACGTTCCCTCAGCTTAGCCTTCAAACCCTTAGCCCTAGCACCAATATCTCAAGGACAAGCGAGCTTTCGTTCATCCCTGATGCTACCATTGGCCCAAACAGCGGCGAATATTTCATCCGCATAGAGTCTCTCAGTCTCAAGGACCCTTCTCAAGCAACGCTCCCTGCTCTGGTCTTCTCTGCCAAGTTCACGTATGTCCACTTCGTTGTCGTCTAACTTCATATTGATATTAACCCCTGACCCCCTTGTAGTTTATCCGGCATGACTGGTACCTTCAGTACCGAAGCTCAAAATTTGATCAAGGGACAGTCGTCAGCACCTCTCGCCACACCCACTGGCAGCACCAGCCCCGGGTCAGGTTCTTCTCCAACACCATCCGGCTTCACTACCTCAAAGATACCTTCATCCACCGGTTTACCCGCATCTACCGGGAAAACGTCGGCTGCAGACTCCTTTGTATTCCACAGTAGCTGGATAGCATTCCTCCTTAGCACCTTCTTTGGTGTTACAATGCTCTAACTAAATTCGGGTTTTTCTATTTCATATTTTGCTTCTTTTTTTATTTACTTTGTAAGGTCTCTTATTGAATAGCTTTTTAAATCCCCTGGACAGTATGCGATGATTAGTGATGTAGAACGTCCACGTCCACGCTCTCCTGACAAAGTGGCGTAAGAATTAGAACTACATGATAACAATCGATACTGAGTATTTACCCTTGAGCCAGGCGAGTCACTGAAATCTCACAACTTTGGCTGCGATGTGTGCAACCTTCTGCCACTGCAGACTCGGAATGGGAATTTAAATGAATTGCAGATGTGATTTTATATCTCCAGAATTGTTATTTTTTAGTCCGCAACGGCCGCAACCCTTACCCGACAATTTTGGACCTATACCGCTTGCAAGTGGGTACGGCCTCCAACCATCAGGTGCAAGCAGCACATGTCCATCTTCCATCCTCCTCTACCAAGAGTTCATACAACTAACCAGTTTCAAAAATTGTCACCTGAAATGCCGATATTTTTGGGGGCAGGGTACGTTAGTGAGCTACTCGGAATCATTGATAGGAAAGTTGAAACGTCAATTTACTAGATGCTCGATCAGAAGAGGACTTGAGGTGAGAGAGGTCCTCCAAAGGTCATCAGGCAACAACCACGATGTTGGAATGTAATATTGTATAAATACCCTTAAAACACTGGAGTCACGGGCTGGGCGTTGAGAGGAACTGAAATACAACAAAGGGTCAATACATTGCACTCAGGTTGCGTCCTCATACAAGTGACAAAGCAGCACCATCTGTTCTACTTTATCCTTCCATCGGCCTGTCCTCCTCTACTCGACAGTGGCTCTCAGCGTCCTTCTGCCATGCATTGCCCTTGCTCGAGCATTGCACTCTTTCCGTATGGCACCCCTTCCGTTGCTCCATCTATTATCATCGGAGAGAATCCAAGCTCCGACTCAGTGTCACAGAGTTCATTGCTGTCATAATCATCGTCATCGGCGCACTGAGCCTTCAGAGATCGATATGAATCTTAAGTATGAGCCAATCCTCTGTCTATGGCAATGTAGGGGATGTATGAAGAACAAATGGGTCACCGGGGAAAAAAAGGTGCAAGATGTTGGGGATAGGGTTGTCAGAGGAGCGGCCTGAGAAAGAAGCAGTTTGGCAACTGCATCGCGACCACGAGGCCGTCGAACCATATTCATCCTGAGTGACGACGGCGGCATTGGTCTGAGAGAGAATCTTTTTGTGCGCCATGGCCATTCTGGGATGCTAAAATGAGAGCTGTCCGACCACCATAAGTCTGTGTGTTCACAACAATATCGGTACGAGAGAGAAGCAGTTCTACAACTGCATTATGGCCATTCTTGGAAGCCATCATGAGTGCGGTCGAACCATCTTCATCCTGAGTGTTGACCTCGACATCAGTCCGAGAGAGGAGCAGTTCGACAACTGCATCATGGCCATTCTTGGAAGCCATCATGAGTGCCGTCCGACCATCGCCAGTCTGTGTGTTAACGGCAATGGTAGCCTGACGGAGAAGCAGTTCGACAATTGCATCATGGCCATTCTTGGAAGCCATCATGAGTGCTGTCCGACCACCTTCAGTCTGTGTGTTAACGTCAATGTTTGTGTGTGAGAGGAGGATTTTGACGACTGCGTCGTGGTGATTCTTGGAAGCCATCATGAGTGCCGTCCAACCATCGCCAGTCTGTGTGTTAACGGCAATGGTGGCCTGACAGAGAAGTTTGACGACCGCGACATGACCATGCCTGGAGGCTGAAATAAGTGCTGTCCAACCACCTTCGGTTTGTGTGTCAACAGCAATGGCGGCATGAGAGAGAAGCAGTTCGACGACTGCGACATGCCCATTCACCGATGCCATCATGAGTGCCGTGAAATCACCTTCAGCCCGGGTGTTCACGTCGAGATCCTTTCGAGAGAGAAGCCGTTCGACGACTGCGTCATGGCCATTAAGGGAAGCATTCATGAGTGCCGTCACACGTTGATGAGTTTGTAGGTTAATGTTGGCTTGAGGGAGAAGCAAGTTAACGACTGCAATATGGCCATTCCAGGAAGCCACCATGAGTGCTGTCCGACCATCCTTAGTCTGTGTGTTAACGGCAATGTCGGCCTGAGAGAGAAGCAGTTTGACGACTGCGTCATGACCATTCCAGGAAGCCACGATGAGTGGAGTTTCTTCGTATTTGTTCTGTACGTTGACGTTAACATTTTTCTGTGAGAGAACCAATTCGACGATATCCACATTGCCGCGGAAACAGGCTAGGATGAGTGGTGTAGATTTCGTCAAAAGTGTAAGGAGGTTCCACCACTCATTGGATAGTACCGTGCTGTCCATAATCCCGTAGTACACAGCAACGTGACATCGTTCGAAGAGATCGAATTGACCTCCCTCCATTATGCAAGGATAATGTTCGCCATGCAGGAGGAACTCCGAAACGGCACTCGGCATGCCATCTTCCTCGTAGCAACGACCCACATGAGATCCCAAATGACGATACGCATAATCACGAAGTGGGTGGCCCTCCTCCATCAGAAAGTCTTTTAATTCCTTCCTAGTTGATATCTTGTACGTCGAAAACTTGGATGCAGAGAGGTATGAAAGACACCGTATTGATATAAATGTGTGCGGTGTCGGGCATAGGCCGTGGCCAAGCCTTTTAAAGAAATCAAGCGCAGTAGAGTCTGTGGCTCAAACCGTCAATCTTTTACTCACTACTATATCCGAAAGCCTACTCACGAACAAAGTGGACAATTTGACTTTCTTTGTCTATGGTAATCAGCCCGCAGCAGACCGAAACGATCGTCTCCTCGTCTGTAACATCGTCATTATCGAAAGTTTCTCTGTCACATTGAACTGCAAGGGCGTGCTGCAGTTCAACGATCTTCAAAGGCCGGTATGCATGCGTTAGCCATATAATGGCCCACTCCGCAAGAACAGCCCATTCTGTGGATTGAGCTTTGATCCGTTGCCATGAAGTTGAATATATATCGTCGATATCTGATGAGAGTAAATTAGCTGATTTGCGTAATTGGTTGACCGTGGTGCTGTTTTTCAGTGATTCAATTTGCAGGGCAGCCCCCAAAAACCTACGTATTCATTAGGGCAGGGTTGCAATATGGGGTCGGAATATGTCACCTACATGCTCTTCGATGTTGCCATTATTTTTTCACAGATCTGACTTCTAACCTGTTGCTTTTCTTTCAAGAGCCTTGCGAGATTAGACTCATTGAATCTTTGATGGATGAAGAATTTGATATCTTGTCCATTTTCCTCTCCGATTTCAATGTACTCGACTTTTCCGAGCAAATGGAACGCGTTTGATAAACGGGACGTGATGAGCAGACTTGCTTTAAGTGATACGAGTGCGTTTAAGAGGCCATCCCTGGCGTTGTCAGGGAACTCATCCAAAGCGTCGATAATAATGTATGCCCGGTTGAAAGAAGATATGAGCGTCTGAAGTAATTCCAGCCAGTCCTGTTCAATTGGCGACGTCTCATCCACTAAGTAATTCCTGTAGACAGATACGACAGAAGAAAGAAAGCGTGGATGTCGTTTGACCAGTTGTTTGACGAAGGAAGCAAGGATATCCGTTATCGAAAGTTGATCCGTATATCGACAGTACGCAAAGACGAAGGCAATGTCATCTCGATTGTTCGAAATGGAGTCAAGATGGCGAATAGTGATTGACCTAATAGAAAAAAAATGAATGAGATGGAAAAAATGACGAACGAGACGATGATAGCTAGAACTCACGAAAGAATCGTCTTCCCGACTCCCACTGTCTGGACGGTTTAGCTACGTCTACCGGAACGTGCTTGGTGGAAATGAAACACTCACGCGGTCCTCTGGCGCAGAGAACGGGAATGCTGCCTGAAAGCCATGCCCGAAATATCGGGTGTTCGATAAACCATCTTCCTGTACCGATTGTGTGCTTTGAAAATGTGTCGTTTTGAATAACCCGGTAGTTTATGGGTGACACCCAGTCAAGAACACATTGAGGGGTGGTGAGTGGGGAACCATTTTGGATGAGATCGGAGTAACCATAGATCGGATGATTCACATTTCGAGCCTGAGTGACGTTGAGTGTGCCTATCGAGACGTTTTGAGAATCGGAAAAAATAGAGTGGCTGGATAAGCCTCCTCCGGCAACTAGGACGGGGTATCAGTAAATATCTGCAGAGAAACGCTGGTACACTACCAGTGCTCGTCTCGCGATGAGACATGAGGCACTTGGTGGAAGGTTCAAAGATGTTGCGGATCCGGAATGGTCACATGAATCCTACTACTAAAACGACAAAGGGCCATCAGAAAAGCGTGGAAATGGTTTTTTAGGTTTACTAAACCCGAAAAAACCTCTCTAAACTCAAAAAAACTCAAAAAACCTGAAACCTGGATCTCCAGGTCTTTTTACAGTAAACCTGCACACTGTGTTACACAAGTAGTTACGTAATGGTTACAAAATATTGAAGTATTCTGGTTTTCAGGTTTCCGGAAACCCAGAAAACGTCTCTAAACCCAGAAAACCCGAATCTGGATCCACACTTTGCTGATGCCAATCCCTGATGGAGGCCGGGATCCTTCCAAAATCTTTCGACGAATTCGGACAGAGCTGTTGTGATGCCAAATTTGCGAGATCGTTAGCCAGTGCGTCGCACGATACAGATGTTCATATATTCTGTAGGCGAAGCCTTTAGCTTCCACAGAGGTCGG
>Ga0307507_10010245_pt1 | contig 12184 bp, 11 predicted proteins | sample 7_EM_MG_FD_207223 | JGI IMG/M metagenome (GOLD analysis project Ga0307507, IMG submission 207223) | Populus trichocarpa ectomycorrhiza microbial communities from riparian zone in the Pacific Northwest, United States - 7_EM | ecosystem: Host-associated > Plants > Roots > Unclassified | place... | reverse complement strand
TAGTAACTATAATTATATTTACCTCTTTTATACTAATAACATATTTTAAATAAATAAAAGCTACTTTAAAGCTATTTATAAGGCTAGCAAAATAAATAATATTATTTTAAATAATTTAATATAATATAGCAATAGTTCTCTTCTACCTATTTACCTATTAACTTACCTACCTGCCTATATTGCCTACCTATCTGCATTGCCTACCTGTCTACATTGCCTACTTATTTATATCTGCCTATCTGTCTATATCTGCTTACCTATTAATATTTGCCTATCTGTTTACATCTACTTACCTATTTATATCTACTTACCTATTTATATTACCTACCTGTCTATATCGCCTACCTATTTATATCTGCCTACCTATCTATATCTACCTACCTGTTAGCATCTGCCTACCTATCTATATCTACTTGCCTATCTGTATCTGCTTACCTGTCTATATCTACCTACCTATTAGCATCTCCCTATTTATGCCTACCTATCTGTGCTACCTTAATTTGATTAATTAATTAAATTATTTATAGTGCTCGCTAGCTAGTTGTTATTATCTAGCTCTAGCAACAGTTGTCTAGTTCTAGCGATAGTTGTCTAGCTCTGGCGACAGTTATCTAGTTTTGGCGACGGTTATTTAGTTCTGGTAACAGTTGTCTAGTTTTAGCGACGGTCGTCTAGTTCTAGCAACAGTTGTCTAGTTCTAGCGACGGTTATCTAGCTCTAGCGACAGTTATCTAGTTCTAGTAACGGTCGTCTAGCTCTAGCGACGGTTGTCTAGTTTTGGCAACAGTTGTCTAACTCTAGAGACAGTCGTCTGGTTCTGGTGACGGTCGTCTAGCTCTAGCGACAGTTGTCTGGTTTTAGCAACAGTTATCTAACTCTAGAGACGGTTATCTGGTTTTAGCGACGGTTGTCTAGCTCTAGCGACGGTTGTTTAGTTCTAGTAACGGTTATCTAGTTCTAGTAATAGTTGTCTAGCTCTGGCGATAGTTATCTAGCTCTGGCAATAGTTGTTTAGTTTTAGTAACAGTTGTCTAGTTCTAGTAACGGTTATCTAGTTCTAGCAATAGTTATCTAGTTCTAGCAACGGTTTTCTACTGGCTACCATTCTAGTGCCTCCCTAGGTAGGGAGGATATAAGAAAGGAAAGAAGGGTAAAAAAATAAGGCGGCTATATAGGTAGAGACATGTATAGACGCTATTGGGAATATAGCGGGGACCCAATACAGAGCTTCGTGTAGAGCCTCCATACGCAGAGCTTCGTGTAGAGCCTTGTGCAGAGCCTCTATACGTAGAGCTTCGTATAGAGCTTTGTATAGAGCTTCGTATAGAGCTTCCATATGCAGAGCTTCGCGCAGAGCCTCGTACAGAGCTTTATGCAGAGCTTCGTGCAGAGCTTCGTGTAGAGCTTCGTATAGAGCCTCCATACGCAGAGCCTCGCGCAGAGCCTCGTGCAGAGCCTCTATATATAGAGCTTTATGCAGAGCTTCGTGCAGAGCTTCGTGTAGAGCCTCGTGCAGAGCTTTATATAGAGCTTTGTGTAAAGCTTTATGCAGAGCCTCTATACGCAGAGCTTCGTATAGAGCTTCGTGTAGAGCTTTGTATAGAGCTTCATATAGAGCTTTGTGTAGAGCCTTATATAGAGCCTTATATAGAGCCTCCAAGTAATAAAACTATATAAGATTATATAAGATTATATTAGATAATATATAATAGTTAAATATATAGCATATAACTTTACCTTAATTGCATGTTAAGAAATATATAGTTACCTTTTAAAGTTGCTAAGTAGGTTAACTGCGTGTTAAGGAATATATAGTTAGCTTTTAAAGTTATTAAGTAGGTTAACTGCATATTATTTAACTTTTAAAGTTACTAAGTAGGTTAATTGCGTGTTAAGAAATATATAGTTAGCTTTTAAAGTTATTAAGTTAGTTAATTGCATATTAAGTTAGTTAAATTACATATTAAGTTAATTAATTGCATATTAAGTTAATTAAATTACGTGTTAAGTTAGTTAATTATATATTAAGTTAGTTAAATTGCGTATTAAGTTAGTTAATTGCATATTAAGTTAGTTAAATTACATATTAAGTTAGTTAATTATATGTTAAGTTAGTTAAATTGCATATTAAGTTAATTAATTATATATTAAGTTAGTTAAATTGCGTGTTAAGTTAATTAATTGCATATTAAGTTAGTAAAATTAGTAGTATTATAGAGATCCTTATATAAATTTCGGTAGGGACCCCTCGCTTACTTACGACTTCTATCTGCAGATTTAGCTAATAGCGCCTTGGCAAAATTCTTAGCTAAGGAGATTTTTGTGAAGCTCTTTTGAGCTAGAATTCACCTAATGAGCTATTACATTATACAAGTCTCTCGGAGCATTCGGTTCCTATTTTAACAAGTGGGCCTCTACCTAGAGTGTTCAGAGTTGTTTGCCTCACCGACACCTGTCTTATTAACAACCTTCCGAAGCACGCATCCATCCACAGAACAGTTTCTTGTCTCAGCCTTTCCAATGCTCTAGCTAGAGGAGGTAGTCTGGATGCAGGGTCTCCAATTGGTATAAGGCTGAAAAACTAGATGTTACAATATGCTATCAATACGAAGGCTCTTGAGCGAGCTGCTCAACCATGTCCTCTCTCCCCACGTAGCATACTACCATCTTAGAACTCCAAGCTCACGAAGGCAAATTTAGTTTTGATTAATAGTCGAAAAACCAACCTTGTTAGGGCGGTCAGCTTCTTCTGGTATCTTCCAATTTCCTTCTCGAATCACTCAATAACCAGTAGCCCATCACTCGGGGGAAGCTTCATTGTCCAGCCTAGTCAAGCACATACCCAGACATTTGTGAACATTTGATTCAACCTGCTTCTCTCTTTCGATTAAAAATGCTACGCTTCTAGTACGATCCCCGCTTCGAACTTGTTCTTTGTTATCGATTCTTGATAGTTGGTTTTCTTTGTTAACGAGTCCTATCTCTTTTTATACACTCTCCAGAATAACAATTGCATTGTTTTTACACGTCTTTGTTTTCTTGTTGCGTGCCTCGTAGAGATCGTCTTTGTGAATGTAAGCCTATAACTTAAGTAAGTGTATAATACTCCCTCGACAAAGTTCCGAAAATTGTCATCGGCCGACCCGACTCACCCATCAACCATGTCGAATCAGGCTCGCCATGACCTTGATGTTCATGCGCAAGCACCACTGAGGCTTGTAACAGCCGCGAATACCAATGATCGCTATCTTCTTCTCAATGACACCTCCATCACCCTATCTGATCTAGACAATGTCACCCATACCGTCTTCCGCCAGTCCAGTTTTGAAGATCTTGATCCGTCGACATACTGCAAACTCCGACCCGCACTTCGCTTAGTCTCAATGTTCTTAAAATCAGACACAATGCTCGAATGGTTCGTACGCCCAGCTTTTGGAGAATCACTAATAGACTCAGTGCCCGGGAAGACTTTCCTGTCCGAACCAAGCCGATGTCCCCAGCGAAAACAGCAGTATATCAGCGAAGTCCGGCAGGCGCTCAAGTATATGAAATATTGTGTGCGGTTCAAGTTCGTCGATAGTTTGGATTCCTTCGCACTGACACAAAAGGACGTTAATAAGGCGTTCAGAAATCCACACCCACATACATTTTATACATCGGTTCATCCAACTGTGATCCAGATACGCGGCAAATACCGCCAATTTGTGGATACTGAGTATGCTACCAGCAAGATTTGCGATATTTTATGTTTCGACTTCATGCTCGCGACCACAATTATGCATGAGCTGACCCATGCCTTTGGCATAATGTGTCGAGGTGACCTTAGAGAGCCGTACCATCGCCTCACTAACCCACAAGCGGAGTGGGGGTGGTCGTGGGAAGATTTTGCTCTCAGAGGCATCATTAGCCCTTTCGATTGAACGTCAGCGCGGATTTCGTTCTTGATGAAGGTACGGCTCTCAGACAAGGTTGCGTATGCTGCTAGCGGCAAGCAGTGGACAGCTGTACCTATGGCTTGGATAGGTCAGTGGTTCCGGAAATCGACATGGGCTGCGATCGCTGAGAACGGCCCTAGTGTTGTTCTCCCACCCACTTGTGCATTGAAATTGCATTGCACCAGCGATGGCTATTGCACTGTCTTCGCCGACAGCAGTGTAGCTTTGAGGGGTGTACAGAGACTCAAGATGAGGGTTACGACCCTTGCTCAACGCTTGCCAGCCACGCCCGCATCAGCCTACGCTATCATGAGTGTTACAGCCGTCAAGACGATAATGGAACCCACTGCAGTTTCTAACGCAGATCACACGAACTCTTCCAGCCCTTTGGTAACACGAGTTGCTAAAGTTGTCGACTTCATCGACACCCTAACTGTTGCCGCACGGGATGTACGAATGCCTGTGAATGTTCTCAAGCAAGCTCAAGAGAGTATCACCGGAGATGCCGACGGTGGCTTTCAGGCAGTTGCATCGCGTTCAGCGTGGAAGAGAGCCAGAGTGCGAAGGGTTGACGCATCCCCCACGATCCGTTGCCCACTTCTTCGTCCATTCAAGTATCTAATTATATCCAGGTGAGTTTACGCCATTGGACCAAATGCTGGCGACAGCAGGTAAGTCCCAAAAAGAGCATGCCTCCGGCTGGTCCGGCAGTTTCCAATCCTAGCGTCTTCGAATATCTATTTTTTCACCCTTATCATGCGTCTTAACTGGCCAGAAAATCAAATCCCCATGTAGAATCATTCAACATTCGGATCTACATGCGTGGTACGTCCACCTCCAGCAGATCTTCTATTTTCTATTCTGACTAATGCAATGATTTCTTAAAACGACTTTAATCCCGGGCATCGATTTGCAATTGGTGTTCTCCGGACCTTTCGCAGCGTCGCCCCCAACCCTCTAACCCTAATTTCTCCCCACAATCTTCTCGATTGACCTTGTACCATTATTAATCACCTAGGCCCATGCACGATATGCGCGTTATATCGCTCCCCCAAATAAACAATTTACAGTGCTATTAAGAGATTAGGTGAGGATGACTTGATTCTCGTCCCGTGCCGTCTCACATACGTGCACAGCCACCTCATCTCACCAGGATGACAAGCTCCTCGCTCTCTTCAACGCTCTGATCTTACGCTTACGCCTTCCGAAACATTGTATTGGTAAGGATATCATTTGATGATCTGTACATATCTGCGGCTCTAGTTTCCCTAGAATCATAGTTCCCGTCCACCTAAGTGCACTTTCGGGTCGGCGTCTATCTGGGATCTATGTCATAGTCTACCGTCTGTCTAAGTTTGCCGCAATAACCTCAATAGTTGTACAAGTTTAATTAAGCATAAGGCCGTGATTAAATTCTTGCAGATTAGATTGTCCCCATCTATCAGGCTGCCACTAATTCTAACAGCCGGTAATCTAGTCGCCCTGCTGTTCGCACTCCATGTCTTGTTCTACGGCAGCATAATAGCATCCTGTAGTATACTAAAAATTACAGGAAGCACTCCGGCATTTCGGTCAGATGGATCCAGTTGGGATGGCTGCTCCCGCTCTAGGCGTCCTGCGGAACTCCACAGAAAAGAAAGCCATAGACGTCTAAGTTAGTCCCTCTGCTGTCCTACTATTCTAGCGCCTCTACGCCAACCTGGCATGTTAACTGCTTGGCATACCTATCGTGCAGCGATCGTTGGAATTGCTAACAGATACCATGCCGTACAGAGCCACGTCTCGAAAGCGTCGCAGCAGATGACAGCCCAGCTTCCGCGCCAGCTCACCGTCTCGCAGCGCCGTGTACTAATCCTGGGCACACACTTTGTCTCACACCCCCTCCCCAACTGGCCCTTCCACTAACACGCCTTTTTTCCTTTTTGTTTCTTTTCTTGCTCTCTCCTCACCGACCAGAGCGCGCTGTCGCTCCATGGCACCGCATGCGAACGGTCGCCCGAGTCATGCGGCATGCATGTCAGCCATCTGGGGCCCGGGCTCGAAACCGCCCAGGGCGCGCGGCTCACCTACAGCCGCCAGCCGCGCCCGCATCCAGCTGTTTCTAATTTTGCGCTCTGGGTAGGGCTGCCGCGGTTTGCGGACGGGCGGACGGGCGGGCGTGCTCGACTACATATGTCCCAATGCGGGTACTCGGCGATTAGTCACTGGTCCTGCTCCCGTGGCGTGCGCATCAGCTTGCCGGAATTAACAACGTTCCGAGACGTGTGCATTGTGCTGGGAGATGGGGACTGCGGTGAGAAGGTAGCTCTCGTCGCGTGCCATTTTGTTTTCGAGAGAGGGATTGGGGTCTCGCGTCTCGGGCAGTGGAGCTGGTCTGGAACGCGGATTGTATGTGTATAGATGGCTACTGCGCCAGGAGGACGGTTATGTACAATTCGATCCATCTATTCAATCCTATCCTGTCCCACCGGCCCCAACCCATGAATCTGCAACGCCAAAAATTGCCCAAGTTTTGCTCATATCAAAGTCTTCAAGCGAGGGTATCAATGCGGTGAAAATCCGACATAAACAAGCCCACCAATGTCCCAAAAACACCCTCCTTTTCCAAACCCCAACCCAAAAGTAAAAGAATTCTCCGCGAGCCGGTCAGCAAGCGTCGAAATGGCCCTCCCCCCACACACACGACACTTTTCGTATTTCGTAACCGGAAACTAAAATCCCCGACGACGACGTCCCCACACCCCCTATCTTTACCGCCTCCCCCGTGCCCTCGCCCAGCTCCTCTCCAGCTCCGCCGCCCGCCGTGCCGCCTCCGTGCGCCGCCGCGCGTTCATCTCCGCCTGGCTCTGCGCATAGTCCGGCAGCTCCTCATCGGGCATCTCCTCATCGCCCTCCAGCTGCTCCAGCTCCGCCGCAAAGTGCTGCGAGCTGGTCCGCGGCGGCGGCGGAGCTGGCGCGCCGTACTGCAGCGTTTCGAACTGCGGCGGCGGGTGCTGGTAGTAGGGGTGCGGCGCGGGCTGCGGCACGGCGGTGGCAGGACGCTTGAACAGCGTGGGCGCGGCGCCGGGCGGGCTGGCGGGGCTGATGTCGGCGTCTTCGGGGAGCCCGCTGGTGGCTTCGACGAAGAGGTGGAACTGCGATGCGTCGTCGAAGGGCCCGAGCCAGGTCTGCCGGCGCGGGCGTGACGGCGGCGGCGGCGGCGGCGGGGTGGCGGCGGCGGTTTCCCATTGCGTTTCTGGGAAGGTGCGCGAGGCGCGCGGCATGCGTGCTGCGGGCGCTTCGAGCGAGGAGTAGCGCTGCGGTGAGGCTTCCAGGGGGGGCGTCGGTTGGACGTGCGCGGAGAGGGCGCGGGAGAAGGGAGGGGGTTGGGTGGAGTGGGAGGGCGAGGACGGCATGCTGCGGTGGGCTGGGAGGTTTGCTGGTGCGGATCGGAGAGGTTCGAGGGATTGGGAGTGGTGTTGCGGGTAGTAGGAGTAGGGTGACAGCGAGGCGGAGTTCGGGTTGACGTTGGAATTGGGTTGCAGAGTTGATGATTCTGCGTCTGACCGTCGTCGAATTAGGGAAAGCAAGCCTGCCGAATTCCTTTTCTTCATGTCTGAGGAAGAAGACGCGGGACCGGCGTTGCTATATGGCGCTTCGGCGGGCTGGTGTACCGAGAGGAATCGGCGGTCGTCGGAGGCATTAGGATTAGCTGGGGCGCTGGAGTTCGTATTCGCCCAATACGCCAATTGAATTTCCAGCGGTATGTTCCATTGCTGTGAGTTCTGGCGCTCCCGAGGGTTGGCCATGCACGAATCGGCGTTGACCTGGAGGAGCAGTGATGACTTTAGCAGCTGGAGGGACGTATGAGAGATATACTCTGGCGTGGGGATCGACGGAGGGGTCAGCAGCTTTGGGCAGGGTAGCATTGTTGGTGCGATGCTGGGGGGCGTCGATCAGGTGGGATATTTTGGAGAAGTCGTGAGAGCTGTATGCAGCTACAGGGCTGCGTTAGTGCAGAGGCACAAAAGTTCCGGAGGAGAGGTACAGGACGAGGTCGGTCAGTATCAGGTGTAGCACACTAGCTGGCATACATAGGGACATCCAATAAGTTATAATATGCGGTTTTGAGCATGGAGACACCAGAAGCGTCCTGAAGGATTTCGATCCAACAATGACACGTTCCCCGGAAATTAGAGCAAGACAGTCAATACCTTGGCCTATTTTGGCAGCTGAGAGGGATTCACCGCAGCGGGCGCTGCTGGATTCGAGGCTGGTCTGCCCTGAGGCAAGCCAAAAAGCATCACAGCAGGTCTGACTGGCTCACTGGCGGGCCTAGCCTTGCCCTGAAGGCTCAGGTTGCGCCTGGGCGAGGCTCATGCTCGTCTCAGCAAATGTGTTGCAGGTAAGTGCAGCGGCGAGGTGCACCGAATCTTCTAAGCGTGCTGGCCGGCAGCGACAGCCAGGAAAGGGTGGTGGTGATGAAAAAGGTAAGCCTTTGTTTCGCCATACTGCCATGGTCTCGGGTTGTGAGGGAGATGGGCCTGTGCGTTCGTTGGGAGAGAGGAGGGCGACTGTGCTGTAGGCGATGAGCACCGAGCACAGCCTCAAAGACTCGCCTGTCCAAAAATAACCTGGCGAACCCAACCGTGCCGAATTTCGTATTCTGGAGCCGACGGTGCCCATGCTCTCTCTTAGATCCTCGAATGCCATCACTAAAAGCCTGCCTGCCAAGCCTGCCAGCCCGCCAGCCAAAGCCCTGCCAGCCCGCCAGCCATCGCCCAGGGAGGAGGGCCCCTATGTCTCGCCGTGCACCCCCTCCCTTCTCAATCGTGGAGAAACTCTAATAACGTTATCGCGTGTCCCGTCGTCGACCTCCTTTTGTAGCCTGGCATGCCGTATCTGGCCAACTCAGCTGCGGTGCCGTCTGCCGCCGCTCCCACGCTGCTGCTACCTTCCGTTGTGCAGTAGCACGCTTGCCGCTGGTCGCTTGCTCCTCAAATTACCACACCACAGCCTTGCCCTCCTCTGGCCCGAATTTAGAGCCCGAATTTAGAGTTCCTTCGAAACTTTTGCTAGTTGGTCAGGATGCAAATCCTGTGCACAGTCGCCCAACACTCCAGCCTTTGCCCTTCTAGTTTCTCATTATTGCGTCTTTATATATAGCATCTGTCTATAAGCACACTCTCAAAGGTTGCTTGTGAGCCGCTGACGTGACTGCATAGCTGCGGGCTGCGGGCTTCGGCCTGAGTGTTGCTCGTGAAGCCTCCCTAGACCTCCATAGACCTAATGCTAGCCAAAACTCTTAGTGCAGGACACGGGCACGTTACCTTCTAATTCGAGAAAGCTTCTGGAAAGCTTGATGGCCACCTGGCATGGTTTTGACTGCCGCTTGGCTAGGGAGAGTCCACTTGGGCCCTTGGCATGGGCTCCCAAAGTGGAGGCTTTTAGTATGGTAACCCCGACAGCAACAAGGGTTGTATGGATTACTCTGGCCCACCTAATCCCCGAGCTCTACAGTCTATCAAATGTCGGCCCGATAAATATCTTCCGTCGCCTTCGGAAGTGCTTCCGTGGCCATCTTTCTCTAAAAATGTTGTGGTGTGGACTAGTTCAAATATAGATTTCTGGAGTTGTTCTTGTGGCTTACAGCCTTTATTCCCGAGACTAAGATACGCACATTCCTCCCACGCCTTCCTCTACACAACATCACGCTTCTGACAGGTCGGTGCTCACCTCTTCTAATCCTGCTAAATCCGAAGGATTTCCTTGTGGGGTAAGAGTCCGGCCAGCAAAGCCTAGCGGGCTAGCAAAGCTCTTTGCGGCGTAGGTAGACGATCATTTTTAAACCCTTCTTTAATCTCGTAATCCGTATCCATTCTCCGAGGTTTCATTTCCAATCTCTCCTTCATCGAAAAGGGGAATAAATGCGCTACTTTACTTTTGTTCGTGAAAACTCCCTCAATCCACCCGCTCCTCGGCAGGAGCTTGGACGGAATGAGCTCCTTGTCATTGTTTGTCATGTTCAGCAGGTATGATTGGGATAACTAATAAGTGCTCTTTTAGACTTTATCCACTTCTGGCAAAACCCAATGAAAGAAAATGCCGAGCTTCAGCAGCATCTTGCCGTCCATATTAGCATTATGAACCGGAATCTAATTGTCCCAGTTGCGCAGCATGTCACATAGTTATTGTGTTCAACGCAATCCCCAGCCGTATCTGAGTCCTCCGCTACGATTTCTCATTCGCACGAAACGCCTGATCATTCCTATTTGTAAAATGCTAAGCCCGATCCCAAAGGCGCAGTCGTAATTTTATCCAGAATAATTCAATCCTCAACTCAAATTTCCATTCTTCGACCATGACAGGTCCCTCCACTCGCTGCATAACTGTGCTTGTGCATAGCCACCCTGCTGGTCAGTCGAGGGTAACTAGGGTGATACTTTCAAAACATCATCCCTCACTTCCTCCCATCCGCTTTTGCTTTCTACGCCCGTCCAGTCCAAGGAGCATGTTTCACGAGTCTTCGCTTTCACAACTCCTATGGTGCCGTCCATGGATATGCATCTTGTAAAGTGTAAAGTATCCTGGGTGCTAATTGATACGGTGGTACATGACATCAAAGGTTTGTAGTGAACACCCAATCTCACGCTAGATAAGGTACGAGAAGGGATAGACATTCATTTGCGGTTATAATCGGCGCACCATACTCCGCAAACAAAAATTCTGAGATGAGTCAGATTTTCGAACCGACTAAGCACATTTAGATATTTGTCGGGCTTTTTCTTTTTTTGGCCGGCTCATTAGCTTAAATTTACTTGATACCCCAAAGAGGAACTTACCCGTTCAGCTACACCGCGCATCTCGATAGCAAGCCATTGAGGCTGAGGACAGGTCGTACGAAGTTTGTTCAAGTTTCCGAGTGATAATTCTGGCTGATTCATTGGACCTGGCCAGACGTACCGTGTGCAGAGAGAGTTTGACCAACGACCCACTGTAAGCTGACAAAGCCTTGAAAAGCAATTTCGAAATTCTAGGGCCCTCCAGAACCAGCTCTTGCAAGGATCCTAGACGCATGAGGTACGACTCATCAAGTGCGAGCTCGGATCTTATTGTGAGCGAGGTAAGATGAAGCACAGTCTCGGAAAGCTACTAATAACTAATAACGACGCCTTGTCTAGCGTTAGACTCCGTAGTCCAGACCAGCCACGATGGTCCCTCCATTCTTTCAAAGCTTGGTGGAGAAAGGTGGAAAAGTGAAGACTGTGAGTTCTGGCAGTATATCTTGTGGTCCAATCCGTAGATTGCAGTAATACGGGCGTTCATATATGCGACCATTCCTTTCGAATGGTTTGAACTCAAGTGCACTGATATTGGACAACTTTTGGTCATAGTCGATAAGAACTCCTCATTGCCTGAACGTCCCCAAGAGAGCACGCCTACGTCGCACATGAAGTACTTGAGATTTGAGATATGAAGACGAGATATCATTTGCTAGATGTCGAACGAACTCGTGTGCAGACCGATCTATGAAGAAAAGAGACTGTATATACATCAAGAAATCGTCGTCGGCTTCGTCAGATCTACGACGTGTTTGGTTAATCAGTCAGAGTTTCAAACATCAAACGTTTGGCTAAGGACTGATGCGACTTCTAAAGTTCCATAGGTCGACACTAGATCACTAGCGATGTGCGGTTTATTCGAGTTAAGAGGCTGATAAGCGATGACCCTCAAAGAAATATCCGGAAACCGTGTGGGAAGTACTTGAAGAAGGGTCTTAGACAACTCAAGGCACCCAACCTATGTGAACGTGTCAAGGCGTGTGATTCTTGAAGGCAGATCGAGAAGATTGTCTTCTCTTGAGTCAACATCGAACACGGTTAGGTAACGAATGAAAGGTGCTGAAAACTTGAATGGCCCTTCTAGAAGTTGAATGGACTTTGCTGCAGCTCCCGTGATGTTTGTTAAATTCATATAGTAATACAAAGAAGGTACAGTAAAATCTCCTTAATACGATATAGGGTATATAACGATACCCTCTACATTACGATCTTGTCGAACTGAATCGAAGTTCCTTACTACCATCTTAATACCGGCTTCAAGTCTAGAACCCTATGTCTCATTACCCCGCTACTTACCTCGTATGTCTCATCGAATGTCTCATCGAATGTCTACACCATCTCGTCAATTCCGGTTGTTAGCGCAGCCACGTCTGCACGGCCTTACTTTCCCTTAAACAGCAAAAATACCAAAATTTCCCCTACAAAAAG
>Ga0307507_10010244_pt1 | contig 12186 bp, 12 predicted proteins | sample 7_EM_MG_FD_207223 | JGI IMG/M metagenome (GOLD analysis project Ga0307507, IMG submission 207223) | Populus trichocarpa ectomycorrhiza microbial communities from riparian zone in the Pacific Northwest, United States - 7_EM | ecosystem: Host-associated > Plants > Roots > Unclassified | place... | reverse complement strand
TGGAATGATGGTATGGTATGGTATGAGGTCAAATGGTATGGTATAAGGTGACATGGTATTGGAATGAGTGGGTATGGTATGGGTTTTCCATTCCATGGTACCATGGTATTGGTATGGTGCTCATATATCACCCTGGAATGGGTGCCACTGAGGTACCCCTAAATCAAAGAATTCATAGACCTCACAGGTACCCAAAAATGGGTGACTGAAGTGCAACTGTAAAGTTGGGAGCATACATGCTCCAGGACCCTGAGCCTGAGACCCCTGCCTTCCGGTGGGGTGCATACACACTCATGGATCCTATCCACAAACCACCCAGGGTTCCAACACCAGAAATGGCACCTATGCTGGATGCAATGGTAATCGATGTGCCATCTGAGGAAGAAGATATGGTGTCCCTCAGAGAAGAGGACCCGATCCCAGAAGGATCAGGCTTATTCAGGGATGACGAGGATGATGCTCCCCTTCCACAAGGGTTGAAGCTCAACCTGGACGATGACACGTCTGACTACGGAGATGACCCAGAGATGCTCTGTGGTCCTATTATTGAACCAGCGCCCACCCCAGTGGCTGGGCCCAGTAGGACCTCCAGATGCCCCTAGGAGACAAGGGGTCCCCAGCCCTACAAGCGCTGGTCTGATGACCATGACACCTATGAAGGCCTGACAGACAATGAATTAGTCCCTTTTTGCTCACATAAAGGCACCTTACTAACAGATCCCACTCTAGCTTCTATTAGCTTAGATATTGGTAGATCGTTAGATAAGTATCTAGCTACCAATATACATTGTGGCTTCGTCTCGCATTGTGCAGACTGTAAGGACAACTCTAAGTCAAACTTCATAGAGTGGATAGTTGACTCAGGAGCATCAGTCCATTTCATGGACAATAAGGCAGATTTCTCTGACCTTAGGTTCTTTGATGAAAAGAACTGGCCACAGGCACAAACTGCCAATGGTGCTGCAGCCATACACAGCCACGGCACTGTCTTTGTGAAAACATGGGTGGATACTACAATCCCCAAAACAGTCACGATTTCCTGCCTATCACCAGTGTTCTATATGCCTAGCATGGGAATCCATCTCTTATCCATGGGACTACTCCTTAAAGGAAACATGCAAATCAAGGGAGATGAGCACACCCTTGAGTTTATTCAAGCTCAAATCGGCAAAGTGAAAATAGTAGCTTTGACCAGACTGTTTACCGATACAATCTATTGGGTCAATTTGGAGGTCCTCACTGGAAGTGAGTTGACTGCACACAAGTCCATGCACAGGGACGATTACGATCTCTGGCATCGACAACTTGGACATCCTGGAAGACAGGTGTTTGAGAAATTCAAATCGAGTACACAGAATTTTCCAAGATCAATCAAAGTCCCTAAAAATCCGCCAGTGTGTGAAGGCTGTGCGAAAGGAAAGATGCATTCTTGCTCTTTCCCTGAGAATTCTGCACATGCCACATGACCATTTCAATGGATTCATTCTGATCTCAAGGAGTTTGTGGTACAATTGTACCACAAATACAAATATTACATATCATTCCTTGATGATAACTCCTCCCACTCCTGGATATCCCTTCTGAAAAAGAAGAGTGATTCCAAAGCGGCATCCAAACAGTTTATCACTATGGTCAAAACACAATACAACGCGACCATTGGTGAATGGATGTCTGACAATGGAGGAGAATATGTCAACAAGGATTATGTCAAACTCCTTAAAGATGAAGGGATCGAGATCCAACGAAGTGTTCCTTCTCAGCTGCAAATGAATGGCAGGGTGGAACACTTCAACCGTACTATTGATGAGAAAGCGGAGTCTATGTGCCATCAGGCCTGTCTACCTGACAGTTGGTGGGAATTCAGTGTTTTACATGTGAATTACCTATACAACTGCACCCCTGTGCAGCGCCTTGATTGGCAAATTCTGAAAGGGTATCTTGATGAATTCAAACCCGATCTCTCTCACCTACGCATTCTTGGATGTGGAGCCTACGTCTTTATTCACAAAGACCTCCAAGCCAACAAGTTAAGTCCCAAGTCAGAGTTGATGACTTTTCTTGGCTATCATGATGGTCATGAATCAAACATGATGTTCATGCGTGCTCCCAACAACGTCATCTTTACTGCTGCTACAGCACTGTTTGATGAACGCTTGTTCCCAAAGTGTGCCAAACAAAAAGTGCCACCTGTCACACAAATTCAGGAACCAGAGGAACCTGAGATCTCAATTGAGACAGAGAGTGTGCCCAATGAGGATGCACCTTTCACTCCACCCCATGATTCTATCATTCCGCAAGGAGACAAAGAGAGATCGCATGACGATGCTGAGCCTCAACGTCCGCCTCAATCGCCACCACAGCACCCCCGACATGCTCCAGGGGGAGCACAGCATGGTAATGAGCCACCTAGATGCTCTGAGTGAGAGAGGAAAGATACCAGAAAAGACAGGAATGTATACCTGCCCAGCACCTCTACAGACACTGACAGACATCGAAAATTGCCTGATGTAAATAGCGCAATGTCTGTTCCTAATTCAGGACAGTCGAGCAACACTGTGGAGGGTGACCCTGGTCATGCTAAATCAGCAACGGAAGGGGGAGCATTGTGGGAATATTTGCTTTCAAAAGCAATACCTCACCACGATGAACTACCAGATCTGATGAATGTCCGAGATTGGACGACCAAGTATATCGGCCAACTACCAGCCAAAGATCAACGGGCATGGCGCAAAGCTCAGTTTGAGGAGTTAGAGGCCCTCAAGAAACACAACATTTACAAGCTTGCGGACCTACCTCCTGGCCGTAAGGCTATCAAAAATCACTGGATATTTGATTTAAAGTCCGATGGACGTAAAAAGGCCTGCTTAGTCACTAAAGGCTTCTCACAAATTGAGGGACTTTGATGAGATCTTCTCACTGGTTCTACGGTTTGAATCGGTCTGTCCCATTCTCGTGCTAGCAACACTTGAGAAATGGAAAATTGAAGGCCTTGATGTGAAATCTGCCTTCCTATATGGAACGTTAGATGAGGAACTTTACATGGAGCAACCTCAGGGGTTCAAAGTTCCGGGCAACGAACACAAGGTTCTTCGCTTAAAAAAGGCCATCTATGGTCTCAAGCAAGCCGCTTGCGCTTGGTGGCATGAGCTTGATCAAAGCCTAAAGGCTCTCGGCTTCTCCCACCTTTATGCTGATGCTGGCATTTTCGTTGCTAAACATGCTGATGGAACAATGGTCATCATACTTGCATATGTGGATGATATCATCCTAACTGGACCAAACACTACCCTAGTTGCATCCAAGAAAAAACTCTTTATGGACAAATGGGAATGCTGTGACTTAGGAGAATGTAGGGAGTTTCTCCATATGAGAATAGAGTATTGAGGAGGGAAGACCTATCTAGATCAGGTTCCCTACCTTGAGAAAATTCTCAAGCGCTTTGGTATGGCCGATGCCAAGGCTGCACAAACTCCCCTTCCCACCAGCTATAAACCTGAACCATTTGATGGAACTGCTATGGCAGCTCTCCAGTCTCAGTACCAATTGGTGATAGGGTCCTTGCTATATTTAATGCTCGGAACTTGTCCCAATCTTGCCTTCGCAGTTACTCAGATGGTGAAATTCGCCCACAATCCATCGGAGGAACACCTCCTGAAGACTAGGCACATACTGTGATACCTAGCTGGTATGCGCAAATACACCTTGGTCTATGATGGAAAAAGTGACGCAGGGCTATACACCTATTGTGACTCCAGCTATGGAGATGACAGATCAGATGTAGATCGCAGACGTCGGTCTACGCAGGGATACTATTTCTCCCTAGCTAATGCCAGTGTCAAATGGCACTCTAAAATGCAGACCCTGATCTCTATGTCATCCACTATGGCAGAGTATATAGTGCTCTCTGACTGTGCATGTGATTGTGCATGGTACAAAATCTTATTCGGCGAACTTGGAAAACCCATGCCATATGTCCCTATCTATGGTGACAGCCATGGAGTGATCTTCAATGCTCAAAATCCTGTAACACAAAAAGGGATTAAGCATATTGAGATCTGCTATCACTACATCCGAGAACAGATTGAAAAAGGTGAAGTAAAAGTATTCACCGTTCCCACTATGGAGAACGTTGCCGATATGTTCACCAAGAATCTGGGCCCAACACTCTTCTTGAAACATAGAAAGCAGCTCGGTATAGAGTTTTATCCTCTATAGCCCATTCACCTCTTGTACCCACAGACAAGTATGTGCGCTAATGCTGCACTACTTGAGGGGGAGTGTTGGCATAAAACCACGTGACCACATGTGTCACAGTTATGACACACTCTGTGTTTGATACACAGCCTTTTTACACCATATGCTGTGTTTATACCCTGCAGCATCTTTATGTAAATATGCATACATAGTAGCACAGACCATGCCTGTAGGTATATAAGGGCCAGCACTATGCCCCTCTAATCTTAAGTCTCATACTTCTAGCTAGTCAGTTGCTTAGCATGCCTCTCACAACACAACACCCAAGGTAAGGGCTAGATAGCTTGTCAGCTACCCCTGTGCTATGTGTCATCTATACACGATACATCCCTGCGACAGGTATGATGCATGGACTTTGGCCCATCCAGAGTTGGAAGGGCATGAAACCTGTTGATTTGTTGATTGTGTTCATCAGAATCATATACGCGGTTAAATTCAAAAAAAAAGTGTAAGTCTACCCTGGGGGATAGACGACACTGCTCACAGAATCAGACCAACAGAATTTAACCATGTATATGATTCTGATGATCTAGAGGGGAATATGGGTATATGCAAGGGAAATGCATATGGTATGGTGGTGGTAAGAGTCCAAGCGTGAGAGCGCATATCCAAGATATATAAATAGGAAAGGTAAAGCAATAAACCCAAACTGGGATGATGAGCCTATCCCCAACATACCATAGGCTGTCCTGGAAGACAAGGTCAGGCCAACTGACAGCAGCTGCAGGTAAGGTCCTACACCATGTGTCTTCGGCATATCCAGTTCTGACAGAATTCAAGAATGATTTATCCACCATAATTTGCAATGTGATGCAAATTGGCTGTGGTAATCTGACACGTGAAGACAGGTGAGTTGCTGATTCCCATGGGCCACACAGTTCAGGTAAAATAACACTAGCCAAGGTAGTGCCATTATCATCATCATCACAGAAGGTATATGGATGTCGTGCAGCATTTTCAGCAGTTGTTAACATCTCAGGCATTGGAAAGTGGGAAAGCACGTCGGCGACAGTATTTTCCTCGCCTTTAATATACACGATTTTTGTGTCAAACTGCGACATGAATTCCATCCATTGGGCTTGTCAGCGTGACAAGTCCTTTTGGACATTAAAATTCTCAAGCGCCTTATGGTCTGTGTAGATGAAAAAGGTAGAACCCAACAAGTCGACACGCCATTTTTTTAATGCACAGATAACAGCAAGAAGTTCTTTTTCGTGTACCAGGTAGTTTAATTCTGCATTTTTGAAAGTCATTGAATCAAAGGCGACAGGACACACTGTCTCCCATGAAGGGCCAAAGGATAAAACAGCACCTGAGCATTTATCACTAGCGTCTGTGGTGACAAAGATTTTATAATCTGGCATTTTAGAGAAGTCGATAGTTGTTAGACAGTCACAGCTCATTATGATTTGCTTTATAGTGTCGAATGCTACTTGATATTTGGGTGTCCACAATGGAAAATTCTTCTCAGAATCTTTTGTCGTAAGTTCGGTGAGTACGCTTGTATGATCAGCAAGTGCCAGCAAAAATGCAGCAATGTACCGAACCAAGCCTAAAAATCCTCTGACTTCAGTTGCTGATTTAGGCATGGGCCAGTTCATGATTCTATTGACTTTTTTTGTGTCAGCTTCGATACCACGCACACTGATGTGATGTCCCAAAAAATCGATTTCCATACAGAACAGGTGCATTTTATCTGGATTGACATATAGTTGTGTCATGTGTAGCGCTTCAAGTACAGCGTGCATGTTGCATTCGTGTTTGTCCAAGGAATTAGACCAAATAACAATGTCATCAAGGTATATGTGGCAAAATTTACCAATTAAATGTCTCAATGCTGCAGTGACATGGTGTTGATGAATCACGGGTGCATTCTTCAAACCCATGGGCATCACTAACCATTCATAAAGTCCTAATGGTGTGTTGACAGCTGTGAGATGAACATGGTTGGGATACATGCGAGTTTGGAAAAAGCTGTTGGTCATATCGATAGTACCCCAAATTTTGCCTTTTGCACAGTCATTGAGAATATCGTCAATGCAGGGTAATGGATGACTATTGGTTATTGTGTTTTCATTTAGTTGTCTGAAATCATTTACCCAGCGCAGTAATACATCAGGGTTAGCCTTTGGAACAATAAAGGTGGGTGAGGCACATGGAGAGGAAGATGGGCGAATATGGCCAGCATCCAGATGTTGTTGAATTAATATTTGCCATGCCTCTTTGTATTTCTGCAGGGATGGGTAGGAGCATGATTTGATCATTTTTTCTGCATTTTTGATATGTATTTCAGCCACAACATCTTTTGGAAGTTCATCAACGTGTGGGATCGGTTCAAAAATTGATTTGAATTCTGCTTTTAAATTGGTCTCATGTGTTTTCAGTTGTTCCTGTGCGATGAGAACATCTAGACGATTATGGACAGCCCCTGCAACATCAAATTCCTTGACTTCTTCGGGCTTTAAATTTTTGGCTTTTATTCTGTCATGGCAGACCATCATCATTTCAGCCAGCATTAACTTTTTATCTGCCTTTGTAATTTTAATCTGTTCACGCAGACGTGGTTTAGGAGGGGGTGGAGGTACAATAATGGGAGGGTTTAATAAGTCATATGATTTAATTTTATCTATGCAAGTGCATGCAGCGTGATCGATTACAATGGAATTACATTCAAGCCACGGGAGGCCCAATATGATAGGGAGACAGAGTCCTGGAGTGATGATGGCTTTTACGATGCGTGAAGTCCATGTAGAGTCTAAAGATGATAGGGAAAGCTTAACATAATAGTACAATTTGGTTTGTTTCTTCTCAGTGCTAAAGGCGACGTTGACGGGTTCAGGTTGGTGCAAACAATACTTCTTCAGGCCAAGTTGATCAACAAGCTCAGGATGGATAAGGACGAGGTGGGTGCCGTTGTCTAATAGCATGTGAGTCTTTACCGGAAAATCACTCATCTGACTGTGAATTTGACAGTTCCATATCAGATGTTTGCCACGATGCGGCGTGTGACTCACCTCACAGCGTGATACATCCCAGTCTTCATCGGAATCTGAGGTATAATCGTTGGAAGAGTGAGGGGGAATAGCCACCGTGGCAGAGATGTCTTCATCAGAGTCGACATTCTCAATAGATGCGGAAGTGGCAGCAACAGGTTTAGCTGCTGGTTTAGAAACGGCCTTAGCTTTCTTTGCTGCAAGGACATCCGCCGTAGTCAACATCTTATAGCCTTTGCCAAGAGGGAAACCGTTAGGACAATTTTGCGAATGATGATCTGTATAGAAGCGGCGGCATTTGGTACATCCATCATGTTCATTTAAGAGAGTGTGTTCGGTGTTGGTGAGGGGAGGAAGTTTGACAAAAGAAGAGGTGGTAGTCGAGTTGGAGGACACAGAGGTTGATTGAGAGGAGTTTCCGTGATGAGATGGACCACGCAAGGTGTCTGTCTTGGTGTTCTGACGTTTCGCCTGATGGTCCAGTGTTTCTTCAATAAGTTCATGGTGTCTTTTTGTTTCTACAGCGCGCGCTTCGTCGATCAGATGCACGGAAGTGATCCAAGTTTTTAGGACCTTGTCCTTATGTGCCTCGTTATGTTTGAGATGTGCACGTAGCTCCTCATTGAGGTGAGCCTCAAGGTGATTATGAAGTGCCGCGTCATCGAAGACAGAGGCAGTACCATGCAAGAGACAGTTCAGTTTCAACAATTGTTGGGACCAGTTCCAGAAGGATGTTTGAGACGATGCCAGCGTAGACGTGAGAATCTGATTTCTAATTTGATCCTCCCAGTCCTGATGTAGGTAATTGGTTCGCATTTCGGTCATGAAGCCCGAGAAGGGAAGGTCGACAAGATGTGCACGTTCAGTGGAAATCCAATCACAGATTCTAAGATCCTTGATTCCCAGCATAATCATTGTGACTTGCTTCTCAGCAGGAACCGATTTAGAAACAAAGAAGTCGAGGGCAGCGTTTTCAAAGTCCATCATGACCATGGATGAAATATCCCCCTCAGTCAAGACGGGCACCTTGGCACTGGTAGGTTTGACAGTAGCTAGCGTAGACATTGTTGATTGATGTTTTCGGTGAATATATGCGTGTTCTTCTGAGTCAGAAGAGTTGGAGGAAAGAGAGAAAGGTGATGAGGGTGTGGGTGGTGCTTGAGAAGAAGACGACTTTGTTTGAGATGGTGGTCAGCTATTCCTAACATGTGTGTTGGGTGCCAAACCGTCGAGAATGGGCAGTTGTTGTGTGAGAGCGGTAGTGCAGGTGAAACGAGGGTGTTCCAGTGTTACGGTGATTGTGAGAGTGTCCCAAAAGAGGGGTTCACTGACAGCAGCGGCATAAGCGGTACAGGCAAATAGCCCTCCACTTGATTAGACAGTTAGGAGCGTGCCACAAGGACTAACACGACGGTGAACATACAGAAATGAAGTGATAACATGCCAAGTAAATGCCTAAAGGGAAAACCCACAGAGACGTGACTATATGCGTAAAAAAAACGTTAGAATCTATAATGGCGGTGTAAATTCAAAAAAAGTGTAAGTCTACCCTGGGGGATAGACGACACTGCTCACAGAATCAGACCAACAGAATTTAACTGTGTATATGATTCTGATGATCTAGAGGGGAATATGGGTATACAGAAGGGAAATGCGTATGGTATGGTGGTGGTAAGAGTCCAAGTGCGAGAGCATGTATCTGAGATATATAAATAGGAAAGGTAAAGCAATAAACCCAAACAAAGGAAACATGTTCAAACACAAGTAATCCAGGGACCAGGATTACACTCCACTCAAGCTTGCTATCGGTTAACTCTCGTTTGTGTTTACTCTTTCAACCTGTGGCTGCATCAGATTTCTTAAAAATCTTCAATCACTACGCTTTCTATGTCTACCAGCAATGAAGATCTTGTTACTCCTAATAATGGTTCTACTCTTCAGGCAAACTCTACACCACCATCTAACTCTCAAGTTGGAGAACCAGAGTCAAATGCATTGGGAATCAATTCAAATGAAGGTCAGCAACCAGCTCATAACAATGAGGCCACTACAGGGAATGAAGGGCATGTCTCTGGTACATCTGGGGATTTCCTGATTGCCAATGCTGCTCTCGCCTCTTGCAATACCATCCTCGAAGGTTATTGTTCATCTCGTATCTCCAAAGGGACCGCCTTGTGTAGAATTTATACAATTCTATTGGAAGCTGTCCCTGATGATGAGTCAACTCCAGCATTTGTTGAAGAAGCATTCAGCCGTTTTCTCACCATTATTGAGAATCATCAGGGACATCTCACAGAAGCCGAATGCCGTGGACATCGTCAACATTCAGAAAGTCCCCCACATATTCCAGAGAGGATCCATGACGATGAAGAACATGAAGACATCCCACCTCCTAAACAAGTGAAACCTGATGACTCAAAATTCCCCTGGACTATCTCTGATTTCATATAGTGTTGAGCAAGGGTTTCAGAAACCCCAGGGGTACATGGGTAAGGGTTTGGAGGGTCAGGGTCAGGGTAGGGAATGTCTGACCCCACATTAACCCCTACCCTTGAGCAAGGGTCAGGGTATACCCATGGTTTTACCAGCGGGTACAACTTGTTTGTACTTGTGTTACTATTAGTAATGCATGACCTTGTTTACAATAATACAACAACTGTTTTCCTTCTCAACCACCATCATACAGCATCATCGCCACCACTGAGAACCACCCACAACCATCGTTCGACCGCCCACAACCACTACAGAACACACCGACAACACCAGCCTCGATGAAAATGATGCCGTGATGCCACAAGCTGTTGTCACTGTCTGCAGCAGCAACAATAACAATGAACAAAGATACCCAGGAAGTGAGTGAGGAGCGAGGGCTACCAAAAGGTCACCAATCCCCCCAGTTTAAACTTGTCTAGTGTTTATTTAACTTTATGAGCCCTCTAAGCCCTCGCAAATGACAACGCCACACCCACTCCCCCTCCTACTCTCCTCCTACCATCTTCCTCCCCATCTCATGCATCCACCCATCTTCCTACTCACTAAACGAGTTCGTTTGAACTCGTTTAGTGTTTCTTCAACTTTCTGAGCCTTCTGGGCCTTCACAAACACAACAGCATGCACACTCCCACTCCCACTCTCTTCCTACCCACCTTCCTCTCGATTCCATGTGTCATACCACCTTCCTACTCACTAAACAAGTTCGTTTGAACTCGTTTAGTGTTTCGTCAACTTTCTGAACCATCTGGACTCTCGCAAACACAACATTGTGCACAGTCCCAGTCCACCTGTCCTCCTACCTGTCTTCCTCCCCATCCCATGCATCCACCCATCTTCTACTCACTAAATGAGTTCGTTTGAACTCGTTTAGTGTTTCTTCAACTTTCCGAGCCTTCTGGACCCTTGCAAACACAATGGCATGTGCACTCCCACTCCCACTCTCCTCCTATCCACCTTCCTCTCAATTCCATGTGTCATACCACCTCCCTACTCACTAAACGAGTTCGTTTGAACTTGTTTAGTGTTTCCTCGACTTTCTGAACCCTCTGGATGCTCACAAACACAATGCTGGGTACAGTACTATAGGTAGACACCATTTAACATAGTTTTTATTGTACATAGGGAATATGTAGACTACCTGCCCAACCCTCACAAAACCCGTACCCTTCTATCAACCCTCAGCGGGTTTCTGACCCCTCTGACCCCCATAAAACCCTTACCCATACCCCAGAACCACCCCAACCCATGGAGAGGGTAAGGGTAAAGGTAGGGTCAGGGTATAGGTCAGTGCGAAATGACCCCAGGGTTACCTGCATCAGCAAGTTGTCCATTTACTTTTCTGCTTTTAACCACTTTCTCGCTTACCAAAAGTGAAAAAGCAGAAAAGCAGAAAAGCTACTCTCCAAGAAAATAGAATGCATGGAGTAACAGGTAGAACTACTAGAAATCTAATGCTATTTCATCACAAACCTTCCCCTACTAAAATCAAATGTTCCTTTCAAGTTCACCACTAGATTTGAACCCTTCTGCTCCCCACAGCACATCGGCAACACAACAGGGTGGCGACTGTTGAGGCCCTAATGTACTGAGCACCTGCATGTGTAGGTAAAATAGGCAATCCAAGGCAGCATGTGCCAGTATCTGCCGTGTGGTGGCGGACATTGGCCAAGGTTGACTACTGTAGTGACGAGCGATGATGGTGGTAGGAAGAACGGTGGAAGTTCGGATTGAATGTGATGGAAGGAAATCGAACATTCTATGTATCAACACAACCAAACACTCACTTGAAGTATCTATGTCAACCATCACACCAACATTTCCCTTCCACAACCGCATTCCACATCCACCAGCTGTGTCTCCCCCCTCCTGTGCTGCAGCACTGACTTAGTCTCTTGTCTGGCAATGCTTGCAGTTAATCCCCTGCAGAAGGCTTTGCTGGCACATAGATCAGGCTGAAATAATCCATCATGATAGGTATGTTCATTGAATTCTCTTGTCAATTATGATGGTATTCATTTGTATTTACCATTTTCTAGTGTACTCCAAGCTTGGTAGTCTTTCTGGAAAACTCTGTAGAAAATGTAGCTGGGGAACACATAGTTAGTGATTTTTAAGATGCTTCTATTATTTTTTTATTGGTTTTTTCGCTTTTTTTCGCTTTTTTGCCCATGTGATGATGGGCACTTTTTAAATTTTGGGGTCAGGCTTTTTTTGCTTGTGGCTTTTCTGCTTTTTTCTGCTTGTAACCACTTTCACAAGTAGAAAAAAGTAAAATGCCAAACTACCAATGCATGACCATCACTAATTTCATACATGGCACTACATTATCTCCATCACTCTCTAAATCCCTTGAGTTACTCAAACTCTATGCTGTTGATCTGAAAGCAACTAAACACTCCCTCATTAATTCTCCCAGTTGTCCTGAATTTCCAGATTCAGAATGGAC
>Ga0307507_10010243_pt1 | contig 12187 bp, 10 predicted proteins | sample 7_EM_MG_FD_207223 | JGI IMG/M metagenome (GOLD analysis project Ga0307507, IMG submission 207223) | Populus trichocarpa ectomycorrhiza microbial communities from riparian zone in the Pacific Northwest, United States - 7_EM | ecosystem: Host-associated > Plants > Roots > Unclassified | place... | reverse complement strand
TGTCTCCGTCCCCTAGCACTGTGCATGTGCTACTTGACGCCATCCCAACTACCAGGTGCGCAATCGTTCTACAATGCCTTGCTCGTAACCTTACTATTGCCTGTCATAGTATTCCCAGAGGCCAGCACCATCAACAGTAATTATGCCACGAGCTCAAGAGGACAGGCACGGACGTTGTCTGTTGACTCCTGGTTCAACGTCGGCACGGCGGAAGCGGCCCCTCAATCTGTGTTCGCATCACCAGAACAGAATGGTTGGCCTACATATCCTCTCCCGCTACTAGGTACGCAATGGCTCTACGACGCCCTCGTCCGTTGAACTTAGTGATATCATGGCCTGTTCCAGTAACGCAAGAGAGCGACGCAATCAACTCTACTGGATTTGCAGGAGGGCAACCGTCGATGATGCCCATGAATCAGGGGGTTAACTCTGAGGCTGAGACTGAACAGCATCCTCGACCGACGGTAGCATCGTCAAGACAGCTATCCGCCGCAAACAGACGCAGGAAAAATGCGGTCCCTGGACGTTTCAAATGTGATTTGCCAGCGTGCTCGCAGGATTTTACTTCCAAGCACAATTTAAAGAGTCAGAGTTCTATTGCATTCCTTTTTCTTTTTTCTTTTTAGCGACCGGGTCTGATGGTTTTTGAATAGATCATATCGATTCCCACTTCCGGAGAAAACCTCATCGTTGCTTGGGAGACTGCGGGAGTAGCTTCGGGACGAAGTCCTCCATGAACCGTCATCGTAAGACGTGTGTAGGAAAAAAATAAGGTGCAGGGGGCATATGTGTTCTGATCCCTCCGAAGGTTGGACGCATAGGCCGTTGTGGAGAGTTTTTCTTCTACACAGCGCATCTCGTTTTCCTGTAGCTTCCAGTCCGAACGCTATCTCATGTTAATGGTTATTTTCTAATTGGGACCCATAATGCCGATCCGTCTTCTCCCGTAAATACCTAACGCTTGTTCAGTAACACTTCCATTTATTGACGGTAGACGGCCTTCATTCCCTCTTCAGGGTCGCAGAGCTTGTCGCTGCCAACTAGCCCCGATCCTTCTACTGCTAATCGCGCAGACAAAGACCCAAGAGATATTAGCAAGTCTAGGACAGGGAATTGACACGTATTCATGACCAGATGGCGCTTTTTGGCCAGAGAATCAGTTAAATATGTAATGCCCGCGTACCGAGTCAGTCCCCAAAAAATCTCATGCATTATGAGATTTATGCATTACTACTATATGCATTGTGAGGATGTGGACTGTATAGTCAACGCTGACCTACTCCGGGTCCTGCCAAGTATCTGCGGTACTGTACAATTGGGTTGGAAACAACTTAACGAATTATACACAATCGAACTGTATCTGCCATGATTCTGTGTTCTTGAGTAAAAATATAAGTGTGAGGTAGGTTTGGTTGAATGTCCTACTTGAAGCAAAATCGAAATTTCATCGACGTCGTTTAAATAAAAACCATACGACCCCCAGAAAACCCTTATTAGTAGACGCAGGATTTGCCCCCTCGGACGCAACTCCGCCGCTCAAAACAAGTGGCCTTGCCCATCTGCTAAGCTACCAAAATGACACGTTAGCGCTTTCAGTTTGCTCCCCATCCACTCTTCCTCCACCTCCACAAGTTTTTTCAGCTCTGTCGACCCTTTTTTCAGCCCATCTGTGGAGGCTGCATCCCCTGCAGCGCCATTTACCTACCCCTGCCCAACACAAACCTCCTTCTCCACATCAAGCAACTTGCTGATCTCCTTCAATTTCGTATTGCGCGGCAAGTAGTACGCCACATTCTTCGTTATTCTCCTTGTGAGCTTGAAGAGCTCCTCGCCGTGGATGGGCTGAATCGAAGAGAGGGAGTAAGTGGGACGTTTGGGGGTGGGAGTGGGTGGCTCCTCGTCGTTGTTCTTTTCAGGCACGGGGAGGGGGATAGTGCCATTTGTGTTTTTGGAGGTGATCCGGAGAGGTACGTGGGCCCGTTTCAGCTTCAGCTTCGGGCTGGGTTAACGATGGGGCGGAGCCTGGTTGCGACTTGCTGGAGACGCGAAGGTATGCGCTGGCAAACGAGATGTAGTCTGAGAGAATGAACTCGATCCGGTCAGCCGCAAAGCGAATGATGACTGAGATTATCGTTCAGGAACAGCCCATCATTAGTATTCAGGATGGCAAATGGATGAAGCCATACGATGCGACGGGGTTGGTGCCGCATTACTCGAACGCTGCGAGGTGCTGGAACATACACCTCTGCTCCTTTCTGAGCTGGATTCCCCGGTTCTTGCACGCTGGTACCGTTCACCGCTTGGACTGGATTCGACTCGGAGTCCACGTTAGTTGTTGCCAAGGTTGGTGGTTCGGATTTGAACGATTCAAACACATAGCTGGAAAGACACCTCAGTGCGCCCCGCTTGTTCTCGCCCATTTGATGATGTTTATCGTGTTTTTCGACTTCACCTCCCTATTTTTGAATGTTCTAAATCCCAATCACCCGTCAAATCCTCCCTCCAATCGTTCGTCTCGACGAAAGCCCATCCGTCAGATAGGGAGAAAGTTAGATTGCTGCTAGAGATTGCGCGCGGAAATCGATCAGTCCTTGCATGAATGATAAAAACGAGTAAACAAACCTAACTTTCCCATTGCGTTCAACGCCACTCCACCCGTCTCGCCCCCTGGTCCATGCCAGACATTCATCGGGCTTGAGGTTCTCTTTACTCCATCCTCGTCGGGGCAGTGATGGTCCTGAGGTTGACGATGATAGAGATGGTGTGTCCTGTATGGACGAGGAGCCTGAAAGAAGAGAGGGGGAAGAGGGACGATTAGCATCGGAGGGAGGATGGGTGCAAGGGGACCGAAAAGGACTAACCACTAAATCGTTCACTCTCTTACAAATCCACTTTCCTCAATTCCGAGTTCCAAACAATATCAGTCAACCGGTCGTCATCCACTAGATACTGGACCATCATCGAAACTGGCAAAAGCAGGTCCTTGGAGTCGTTTACGACTTCCTTGGGGTGTTCTTGGGGTTTCACAGCAGCTATAATCTCTTGTAATTCGCGCTTTCACCAGACTCGTCTTTTTTATTACGACAGGGATATGATCACGAAGGACTGGCCCGATAAAGGTCCGACCGTAAGGGTATGTCACTGCAAAAGGCACTAGGCCTAGGAAGAGGCAGACTTTTTGGATTGGGAAAGCGGGAAGGGAGATGAGGAAGAAGGGACGAGAAGGAAACGATTATGAGGGTGTGTATGTTTGGTGTGTATGGCGAATGGAAAGAAGGTGATGAATGGGCGGATATTGATCGATGATCGATGATCCCTGTGAGAGGGTGACGGAGAAGTGCGCTGGGGAGAGGGAGATGTGGTACGTGTATGGTTTGATGCCGGTTTGAGCGTTGGCGCTAAATGGATGGAAAAAGGAAATTAGCGAAGTTTGGGCTAGTTTAGGGTGGATTGAAAGGTGAACAAACCAACCAGGCCCCAAGGGGGTGTCGGGATCAGAATGCCGGACCGGAGGCTGGTAGGTACATGTAGGTCCAGCCATCAGACTAACATCAGACCTGAAAAAAAAAGGACTTCAAAAAGAGGTTGGGGAGGTCCCAGGGAGGTCCATACAACACAGTTGGTTTGATGATCAGGTAGCTGTGCGATAACTTTCTCTCGAAAATGGCTTCGGAAGGCGAGGTAACGAAAGCTTGCTGTTATACAAGTACCTCTAGAAGTACCCAAGCCATCTTTTTTTACATGATGTGGTGTTAAGAATATCTGCGCAACTCGACTTACAGATCTAGCCTCGGCCAGCTTTTGCGCGCTTTCCGCCTCGGCTGTAATGGAATGATTTTGACTGACAGGTCATCAGCAGACCTTGCACATGCCAAAAACATCATCAAAAGCGGCGACAAGTTAGCTGCCAAGTGCGTCGATTGAAAAAGTGGAACGTAGGATGTGTATTTAGAGGATGGCGAGATCCATCCCCTTTGCGTAGCAATGCCACATTGAAGATGGGGATGAAAGCAGAAATGTAGTAGTTGTTTGGTAGTTGTAAGCTTCAGACAATATTTCAGACTTTCGAAAACATAGTTGATGGAATTATCCTTGCTGAAGAACATGAGAGGGTGGGAAGGGTTATTGCGCGCGTCCACCTCGTGGTTGGTACGCAAAACCGGCGTACGTAGCTTTCTACATGGTCCACAAGGGGCACTTGAAGCTCCTTGTACAACCGCCCGATTTTTGAGCCCAGGTCGTCGATGAGCTTTTGTCTCATAATGGGAGTTTGCTCTCGCTCCCAATGATGGCCTCCAGGATATTGGAGCAACTACGTAGACCAATATGGTTGACTGCTGCGAGGATCGGGTTAGAAGGCACGGATTCATCGAAGGTAAGTCATTCCCGTGGCCTGACAGGTTCTCGTCAGCGGGACAGCCTTGCTGCATATCGTGCAGAGCTAGCCTACGGGTCATGGGGTGCGAAGACAAGATTCCTGGGGTGAAGCACCTAGAGGTAAGGGCTGGAGGCTCGCTATAGTTCGCAAAAACAGCTCTGAAGAAGCCGAAAAGACTAGGGGAAGCATGAGGCGTTTCAGAGCGATGACGACGACGTTCAAGATTGTCTCCCAACGTAAACATTTGCATTCCAAGTTGCCGAATTCCAACAGCTGATAACGGAATCAGAGGGAATCAGGAAGAGGCCTGCAGGTCTTGGGGGTACCAGTGTTTTGAGAAACTTGCTGGCTGGTGTTGGGACCTGAAGGTGACTTCGCAGTTGCCAGTTGCCGAGGGCTTGGAAATCATTCGCGTTCACTCTGCCAGTGACATCCAATTTTAGGTATAAACGAATGGAAGGATTCCCTTGGTAATGAATCGTCAGTTTGCGTTGACAGGAATGGGCTTAGTTTTGTCACTCACTGTAGGATAGACGGTTGCGGAGTTGAAACCATCTCTCTCAATCCTGTCATGTGCAGCTGACCACAAGTTCATGCCAAATCATGCAAGCACACTACGACAAAAAGAGCGAAAAGGGCATGCGGGGATAGAGAACTTGAAGATGAGCGAAGACGGCATGGATCGCAGCAAAAGTACGTTCGTTACCTCGCAATTTTCTCTTGTCACAACACCCCCAAACTTTCTCCGCCCTACAAGTTGTACAGACCGCCGCCGGGGCAACTGGCCTTCAGCGGGTGGAGATACAACCTCCCCCGGATGCATCGGCACGAAGGTTTGGGAAAGATGGGCTACTAGCTAGTCAGTTGCTCGATCCTCGTGGCACCTCGTGGCGACGATGGCAACGTGAATCCTACGATGGGCCCCCATTTACGATATCCCAGGTCTCTACCATGCCGTCCTCGGTTTGTGTCAGCCTCTTCTGGCCGGTGTAAACAGTGCCTGCAGCCTGGTGGGGGATTATCAATCATGGCTGGGACCACGACTGGGGATGGGCAGTGACCGCGAAACTCCTCGGCGTCTTTCCGTTGAGGGCTAATGGATCATTCCAATTCATGGTGTGTTCTTTTTACCCACATACGATGTCTGTGACAACATTTATCTTTGAGGACGCAATTTGTGGCTGGCATGCAGCCATTCGTCACATCGACAGTCCCTCCCCTGCCAGCGAGGGCGAGCTTCAAACGAGCGACAGTTATGATGCTACGAGGGTTCAAGGTGACAGGCATTTGCTTCGTTCTATCCTCTGGTGACTTACAGACGGTGAGTGGAAAAAAATATCCATATATTTGTCATGTAGAATATGACGAACTGATCTCAGAAGGAAGTCATGTATTGAGATGCTGAGTTTCTTCAGAAGTCTCTTGGTTTGCGCGGTGCGAGATGCCCGTGATGAACTTTGCTTTCTCGCCATTAAAACATCTGCATGATGGTACGTTCGCGGTTCATATGGGACAGATTGCGGTGACTATCTTCGAGCTGGCTTTCCCCCGCCCAAACCTTTGACCCCTCGCACACCAGCGGGCTCCCCGGTCGGTTGAACGTGTTCTTCCTTTCATTCACGAGACTTGGCTAAGGTTTCTATTGCGATTATGAGTTCACAGTGACGGGGGAGTGTCTATTTCCCTTCACCTTGATATGTTGCCCTATCTGCGTTGTCCTGCTCGAGCGCCTTCTGCTTCGTTCTTAAGTATTCGCTGCTCTAAATGGTGCCCCGCAGACATCCTGCACTTTGCTTTTTGTCGTCCATGGCCTTCCTCAAACGAGATCTATGCTTCATAACGCGGCCTCGTATTTCTTCCCAGCTCCGACTTCCATCCGCACGATTTTGCTAGGTCTTCATCTCCTTGGTCTTATAGTCTCTTCCTTTCGACAGCTAATCATGTAGAAGCGTTACTCTGATGTCTCGTTCGCTTCAGCTCTGTAAGTAGAAGCGTTTAAAGTGAGGATGCGAGGTATTCACTAGCTTGCCTAAGCATCTTGTGCCGTTGTGCGCGTACAGTTCTTCTCCATCAATGAGGCGCATAAGTTCTCAGTCTGTACCTGAGGCCTGAATCATTAGCCATGCGACTGAGGGACTATGATCTTACCACTCTGGGCGTCTGGTGGCTGGAATATGGCGGGATCAGAAAGTTTCTATGTGGCTAGGCTTCCTTGGTGAGACATGGTGGAAGACGTCAAGGATATTTTGTGCGATAGGCGGGGTGGAGTTTAAAGTGAGTTTTGACAATGTTAGAAGATGGTTTGACATGGGATTAATTCCAGGAATGGTGATATTGTTAGATCACCCGTGTTGGGGCTTCTAGGCCGCCTGTAGAAGGACCGCTGCCACTCCCAAATTTCATGGCGTTTGGTTGGGAATTCTATATCTTCGCGGGCCGTTGACCTATCAATCATTGGTCGGCGGTATCTACCTCCTCTGTCGTGAAAAGGTCCCTAGTGCAGCTCTGACTCGGGTTCGTATCTATCATCGCTTTCCCTTCTCCCCAGTGGCAAGATATCTGCTCAAAGAACTATACCAGCAACGTAGACGGGAAAAGCCACCCCAGCACTTTGCTGCCACATAGCTCTGCTTGCAGCAACATATTAGTGTGGGGAAGGTGAATTGCATGAGCAGATGTGAAATGGTCTTTCCGCAGTCTTTGCGAGTCAGGAAAACTGTACTCACGTATGTACAGGATCTGACACAGTGTTCACCCTGATGGCTGTTCCACATTACGAATTTATCCGCTCAAAATTGCGCGCAAATACTGGTACACCGTGGCTTCGGCTGAGACCAAGGACTTGGTTTTTACAGAGTCCGTTTACTAATAAAAAAATGCCACCCAATTCGTTGATGCTTATTCACCCGAATCACTTCTCCATCATCTTCTCCATCCCCTTCATCTTGCTGAAATCCTTGTTTCGTAATTGATAAAATATTCTGCATTCCCCGTAAATCGGATGGGCGCACCGCCATTATCTCACGGGCAATTTTCTTCAGCTCGTTGTGACTGTCTTTTACCATTTGTTAAACTTGGTGATCTGATTCTTTCAATTAATCTGAAGAGAAGATGTCCTGAAGGTTATCGACCTCAGGCTCGCAGTCAATGCGTAATTGTAAGGACAGCATATTCGTCTCTGTCAAGAGGTCTTCCTGCAGCTCTGCGAGAGGCTTAAGCGTTCTGCGAATCTAAGAAATCGACAACGTACTTTGGATCCTGTCTGGTAGTTGCACAGTTTGTTGCTCATGTTTCTCTTTCTTGACATACCGTGGGTCGATGTTTCTTCGCACGGTATTCACTGGCGCAGCTGCGATACCTCTTCAACTGTGCCTTACGCTCCCTCACTAGCGTCTCTCACTCCGACCACTCATTGGCACTCCCACCAACTCTCTTTCAACATTTCTACGACTGTCCTGCTGGCATGATGTAGAGACCTCGGCTTGTGTAACGACCCAGCGGTCGAAATCGAGGAGATTTGACTAGACTTGAGCAAGTTTGTGCACCAGTTGCAGCTTTTCCAAGTGGCGCCTTCTCAACTGTTTTGCCTCTATCGTCGTGAACAAGAAACGGCAGTGCTGCAGCCAACCGAAAGCCCCTCAGTCTGTGTAAAGTCTGCCTCGTTTGGAGGGGTGGAAGGTTCAATTTCTGAGTAGCATCTTGGAGGGAGGGACGTACGTTCGAGGCAGGCTTGTGCTACATCTCCTCATGACTGGCGTCGCCTTTCTGACTAACTCGCGGCAACACGGCCCCTACCATGCACATACACAAGGACTCTGGCCGTCACTGGCACGGACCTCCTTTTTATTTGCCATTTGCTAGCGATCAGGTTATTGTAACAACTCAATCGGTGCCATTAACATCAACATGAACGCAGGTCAACACATCCATGTCAGGGCCCAGCCCATTCCGCACAGTGGGCGTATATGAATTCGGGTGATCGGCTTCCGGCGGAGTGGGTGGGGGTGGGTTGGAGGCGGGACGATTACAACAGTGAGCCTGTCTTCTGTCAGGACCCCAGTTCGCTCTTCGTTCACAAAAAAGTTACATAACTGATTATTAGCAGACTGCAGCATAAGATGAAATGATTGTCGTGTCATGGATTTCAACGAAAAGATATGATCATCTTTTTCCCACTGACCGCCTTGAGATCATGTTGTCGATATCGCCCTCCACCCGCAGATGTTTTCTTATGCAACTGTCTTCCACGGGAGACAATACCAATCATACGGCCCTGTCCGTGACCTGGCTATAGGCTTATTCGGATCCACACGTAGGACGATTGGTTTCAAAACCCCGTTGATGTCGCACCGTTGTACTTCCCCGCGTTTCATTACTCGAAAGTCTCTTGACACGGCATTTCCCCAGGGGGTTTACGCGCCTGGACCCTGATGCCTCTCTGCCTACCCCACATCGCGTATCCTGACTGCTAGGTCATCACAACGGTAGCCATTTCAGCGTGGGTTATGCTAATGGCAGGAGCCAGTCCACGCTCGTCACTGTCAATGGCTACAGCTGTGTGCGCCCACCGCATGCGTACATCCTGGAGCGCATCGAGTCTTCATCACGATTCGTGCCTTTTCGTTTGTACCCTGGACACACGTCAGTTCACGTTATTCTGAATATTCAGCGCAAACTTTGCTGGCCCTGGGAATGTATCTATGTCATATGGTGGATTTTGCGGACCCACTCACCGGCTTATGACGTTGAATACGGTTCACGCTGAGATTGAGATTTGGAATGTCAGCGAAATGCCTTTAAAAGAATATCAATGGCATGCACTGCCGGCTGTAATCGTCGATCCCGTACGAGACTGTCAGAGCCGCTAGTTTTATAAATTTTCACTCTTCTAGTTCCAGTCAAACGTATTTTAGTCCACTTAATTATGTAAAGCTATCTCGCCCTCCTCCAACCTCCACCGAATTAGATCACTAGGACATATGGATCCACATCTTATGAGGGTAATCCCTTCGTCACAGGATATCTACACCGACTTAGAAGCACGTTCAGAATCAAACCAATTCGCCCGTGCTCGCTAGTTGCCGGCAGGAATTGATGACTACAGAGTTCCTCTACCGATTGACATCCCGGGCCTCGTCTCTCGGTCGGAAAGATATTCTGGACAACTTGTCTTGGCGTCTGATAAATGTCTTGCACTCAAGTCCGGTCTGATTTTCTTTATGAATAATCTGCTTCATTTCGATCTGCTCAGCCCCATTTTGATACTCTTGTGAGCAGAAAATATATTCATCATTGATAATGAGACCTCCCGAGAGCTATGGTGGGTAGTACGGCATAATACCTCTTAGGATGTTGTCGTCAGATGGTCGTAGGGACAAGTGAGTCTTTCTCTGTCTTCCTCACCCCTACGTCGTCCTCTCATTCTCTTCCGTGGACATCTCGCAACGCTTGTGGGTCGGCCCAACAGCCTTCTACTGCCCTATATTCAATATTCCTGGAGTCGACTTTACTTTTACCTCCCCAACTTTTCAGTTACATCCTTGCGGTTCAAGTTGAGACCACAGGCACGAGTGCTTATCCGACTTGGGGACTCCAATACTTAGATGAGCTAATGTTGGTACCCGGTGGGAGAAGCAAATGGTTTTGTGATAGTCACCCTTCTCATTTTCCTTCTTATCCGCTGTCGTTTAAAGCCAGTTTTATAAGATGAATCAACGCCCCCCTGTCTTCCTTCAATTTTCTGACCTTGTGCCAAAAATTAATGTCCTTGCTAGCATCGTTGTGTTTCCGATCAAACGGGCCTCCAGAGCGACGGATCCGCTGAGCTGTTAAGATGGAGCAGAGGGCCCTGAGGTTGGTTTGGTTTTTTTTTAAAAGCAAGGTTGTGTGCAATTCCGGCATGTTCCATTTTACCCGAGACGTTAGAAAAACGGTGCAGCCAATACTGTTTGAGCACTTCCAAAGGATGTAGCAGTCCGAGTAACAGGTGTTTGGGACATACATTAGTCCAACGGTTGTGCGGTGTGGAATTCCGGCACGTTCCATTTTCAAAGCCAGGCGTTACACTTGACCCCAGCCTTGCTCGTGGTCTTACTATCGCCCATCACAGTATTCACAGAGGGCGGTACCATCAACTGATAGCTCGCGCTACTAGCACCGGGGTGAGTGATCGCTGTATGTTAGTCAAATAGGGTCCAGGACCCCGAAAGCTATTCCAACTACGACAAGGTTGCCATATTCTGCTTTGAACAACAAGGAGTTCAGTGCCACAGGTATAAAGCAAATGACCTCTAACCTCATCAAGCCCCAAGCACTAACATGCAACTGGGAGCTTTTTGCGAGTCGTGTCTCCTTCCCCTAGTACCGTGCACGTGCTACTTGACGCCATCCCAACCACCAGGTTCGCAATCGTTCTACAACGCCTTTCTCGTGGCCTTACTATCGCCCGTCACGGCATTCCCAGAGGGTAGCATTATCAACATTAATCATGCCAGGGGTTCAAAAGGGCAGGCACAGACGTTGCCTGCTGACTCCACCAGGTGCAACGTCGGCACGGCGGAAGCGTTCCCTCAACCTGTGTTCGCATCACCAGAAGAAAGTGGTTGGCCTACATATCCTCTCTCGTTACTAGGTACGCAGTGGCTCTACGACGCCCTCGTCCGTTGAACTTACTAACATCATGGCCTGTTCCAGTAACGCAAGAGAGCGACATCATCAACCCTACTGGGTTTGCAGGAGGGCAACCGTCGATGATGTCCATGAATCAGGGGTTTAACTCTGAGGCTGAGACTCAACAGCATCCTCGACCGACGGTAGCATCGTCAAGACAGCTATCCGCCACAAACAAACGCAGGAAAAATGCGCCTGGACGTTTCATATGTGATTTGTGCCCGCAGAATTTTACTGCCAAGCACAATTTAAAGAGTCAGAATTCTATTGCCTTCCTTTTTTCCTTTTTTCTTTTTAATTTTGAATAGATCATATCGATTCCCATTTCCGGAGAAAACCTCACCTTTGCTCCGGAGGCTGCGGGAGTAGCTTCGCGACGAAGTCCTCCATGAACCGCCATCGTAAGATGTGCGTAGGAAGAATATCAGGTGCAGGGCACATGGGTCTTCTAAGGTTGGACGCATAGGCCGTTGTGGGGAGTTTTTCTTCTACACGGTGCATCTTGTTTTTCTGTAGCTTCCAGTCCAAATGCTATTTCGTGTTGATGGATAATTGGGACCCACAACGCCGATCCGTCGTCTCCCATCAATGCCTGACGCTCGTTCAGTAACATCTCCAGTTATTGACCGTAGACGGCCTTCATTGCCTTCACTTCCCTCTTCAGTGAGGCAGAGCTTGTCGCTGCCAAGTTCCAATAAGTCTCGATCCTGCTATTGCTAATCGCGCAGACAAATGCCCAAGAGATATTGGCAAGTTTAGGACAGGGAATTGACACGTATTCATACACTTTTTGGCCAGAAAATAAGGTGAGAATAAGGGCATATATGCAATGCATTATTCAATGTCACATGTCACACTGGCATTTCATGCATAATTCCCGCGTACTGAGTCATATGATCTCATGCATTAGATTTATTATCGTCAACAGTTAGCCCACCACTCTCACACCATCTCCATTGTTGACATAATCTACGTGACATTACTGTCACAATGGTAACTAAGGAACAATGAGCTATAATTAGCCATTGTTCTACATTGTTCTACGTCAAATATGTACACACAGTAGCACGGACCATCCTGTAGGGTATATAAAGGGCCAGCTTACGCCCTCATAATATAAGTCTCATACTTCTAGCTAGT
>Ga0307507_10010241_pt1 | contig 12190 bp, 5 predicted proteins | sample 7_EM_MG_FD_207223 | JGI IMG/M metagenome (GOLD analysis project Ga0307507, IMG submission 207223) | Populus trichocarpa ectomycorrhiza microbial communities from riparian zone in the Pacific Northwest, United States - 7_EM | ecosystem: Host-associated > Plants > Roots > Unclassified | place... | reverse complement strand
ATCAACAAAAAGTATGCACATTAAAAGATGAAGATAACAAAACAACAACCATAAAGATCCATAATATTTTTCTTCTTGTTACTTGAAATAGTTAAAACAAATCCATATTGCTCAAAGTCGCCACTCTTCTCCATTCTTCAATTAATACAACTAGATTTGGTAGAGTGTTGAGAAGAAATACTATCACCAATCTAAAATTTCAAAGAACATTGATTATTAATAGAATTATAATCAAACTAATAGAACTACCATATATACTTAGGAGACTCACATATGTTTGTGTTAAGGGTTAAGAAGAGGCACCACTTATACCATCTCTATCAACTATCCCACCTCTAGAACATTTCAATCCTCTACTAGCACCAATGGATCCTCTTTCAACATAACTAGATCCTCTACTAGTACCATTGTATCCCCTGCCAACATTTTTAGATCCCCTGCCAACACCATCAGATCCTCTCTCTATCACTACCATTAGGATTTTATATTATAAAATCCTTTACTTTTTAGGTATGTTTAGTCTTTTTTGTTTTTTGTGGAGTTATATACCAAAGGAGAAAAGTCTTCTTCATAAGAGTCTTGTAACATGTAACAGTCTTATGACTCTGGTAGAGTTAGGAGTTGTGCACTTGTTTTGCAAAGAAAATGAGAAGTAATGACTTTACTATTCTTTATGGTATAAAAACACATAATACTTAAACTTTCCTAAAGGTTCACTACACAACCCAACTTTAGGATCTCTATTTCCATATCTTTGTTAGAGATGTTTTTATGAAGTTGGTTTTTTCTTCTTTTGACAATAAGATTTTTTAAGTCCTTAGAGAAAGAATTACATGAAAAGCACATATAACCAAATGGATCAAAAAGCTTGTGTACATCATCATATTCTGCTTCATAAATAATACGATCGTCAAATAGAAACTACTGTATAGGGATAAGAAGTGGTCGATAATCTTCATCAACCATTATAACATCATTAATAAAAATTCTTAATGATGAGGGTGTTTTTTAGTCTTTCAAGAAAGAGATCTAGACTAATCCATCTTTCTTAGTGATGAAGACTAGGTTAAAACTTTATAAAGGTTGAACTATAAAATGAAATTGTTCATAGTTTTTTACCAATGAGTCAGACAATATTTGAATGAGCTTATCTCTATTGAGTTGTTGAGGAACAAAGGTGCAAGTTACAGTTTGTCCAGCTTTCACTATTAACAAGAGAAAGTCTTGTTAGAAAAGGAGTTGATAAGTCCAAAGCATGATTTTGGACTCGGTAAGCAAGTTTAACATGGAGAATGGTAGAGTGGATATTGGATATCATAGGAGCACTTATGATCTATTCATGTGCTTTAAGAACTCTAACTAGACTTGGATATGTAAGATGGATGCGGATATTAGGAAAGAGTGTCAAAAACACCATTTATGCATTTGACATTGTTTGGATGGTGGCTAAATATGTTTATTAATGTTGCATAAAATAAGAATCAAAGATTGCAGAGAGTCTTTTCCTACCATAAAAGGTAAGGGAAAGATGAATGGCTCCTATATAGACATAAGTATATCATTGAGCTAGCCATTGAATAATTAATTTGTGTAGGAAAGAGAAGATGATAAGGTGTTATATGGTTGATGATGGGATTAAGTGTTATCAAATCTTGAAGCCATACAAATTCCTTTATAGGATAAAATCTGAGGTTTTATCAAATTTTTAAAGGTTTTTTTAGAAGAAAGTAGAGTTATTTTTCTTAAAGATTTTATAAGAGTTTACGAGAAGGATGTTTATAATAAGAATTCTTAAATCTTTAGGTAGGTGAGAAATTTTATACCAATAATCTAGCTTAGAGGCTGACATAGATCTTAGGGACAAAGATAATGAGATCATGATAAGAAAGATAAAAAATGAGATAAAATGTGTAAGATCCCTAACCTTTTTATAAAAAGAAAAAAAAAGGACTGAAATTGTATGAAGGGAGGAGGGCTAAATTTTAGGAACAATTTAGGAGGGAAGCACCATAATTGGAAAATAGAAAGTCTAAGGATTAAAAAAACAAAAAAATCATTTCTCCTATACTAAAAAGGGAGAGGATACGGTTATAAAAAAAAAAGGAATAAAGGTAAGAACCTGAACTTATTTTCTATGTGAAAGAAAAAGCTTGTAACTTGCAGAGTATCATTGTAAGGAGAGAGAGGTGAGGTTGTAGGGTATTTTTCCAGATACGAGAAACACTTATAAAAAAGGAGAGAAAACCTATAAAGAGTTCAAGAAAAGCAAGAAACAGAGGGATTGTGGAGGAGAAGAAGGATTGATCAATCAAGGTTGAATTGATATGAAACCACTTAGTAAGGCACTCTAAACACCCAATCTTTATATTACTATAGGGAAAAGTGTAAACCCCTAAAATTTAAAAACTAGGGTTTATATGGAATTGAAAACTTGAAAGGTATTTTGACATAATTGGTTGTGTTAGTTTGTAGAAAACTTGAGTTATAGAGATTACAAGATGAAAAACATAAAGAATTAAATAAAAGATGAAACATAAAGAATTAAATAAAAGATGAAATCCTTAAATCTTGAAATTAGGGTTCTTGAAGACAATTTAGGGAAAATTATTGTAAGGAAAAGTGTAAACCCCTAAAATTTGGAAACTAAGGTTTATATGGAATTGGAAAATTAAAGAGTGTTTCTATGAAACTGTTTGGGAACGCGGTGCAAACCGCGTTCCCAAAAAATTCAAAATTTGTTTTTTGCTAAAATTTAATATGGTTTGTATGTTTTGGATCGTTTTGATGTGCTGATGTCAAAAATGATTTTTAAAAAATAAAAAAACATCATTGGCATGCATTTCGGCACGAAAAGTTATTTGAAAAGCAACCACTACCACACTGCCAAATATACTCATAATTGGTTGTGTTAGTTTGTAGAAAATTTGAGTTAGAGGGATTACAAGATGAAAAAAATAAAGAATTAAATAAAAGATAAAATCCCTAAATCTTGAAATTAGGTTTCTTAAAGATAATTTAAGGAAAAATTAGGCTTATTATGAAAATATATCTAGATTTCGTTAGTATAAGGCTTGATTGTGAAGAATATATTGATTTATTGAAGAAACAACCCCACACTCTAGAGATATAGGTTTAGCCAAGACAAGGGTTCTTGGTGTGTATTCTTTGTTGTAAATTTATGCATGTTTAATAATAAGTGAATATCTTTGATGAATTATATGTAGTTATTTGCATGAAATCTTGATGAAAGATTGAATTTCTTGAATTATAAGGTTTTGAGAAATTTTGGGGAAGAAATTATGATTTCCTATTGAAATTTTATAAATATGGAATAAAATAAGTATAATTTGGTGAAATATTGGAAAAGAAAACCCTTAAAGATGATAGGGATTTAATCCTCATGAGTTTAATGAGAAAAGGGGAGTTTGTAGTAATTAAGAGTGTGTCCTTAAAGAATCCATCATTTGGTGTGTTAAGTATGAAATTTGCATGAGATTAAGTTAATCTTAAAAGAAAATAAAAAAAAATTAAGGATGAAGGTTCAGCTATAGAGAAAGGAAAGAGGAAATTTTTTAAAAGCCAAAATGGGCTAACTGTTTTGAGAAACGACTAGATTGTATTGGCTACTATTTTGTGGTGGCTTGATTTTGTGTTTTGGCTTTTTCTTTGTTTTCTTTGATTCTTTTAGATTATTTAAAGAAGATAGGTGATTGTTATATGAAAAAGAAAAGCATAATATGTGTGTATGCATGAAACAAGCTTACATGATAGCATTGTTTATATTGGAATGTTAAGAGTTGGAACCTTAAGTTCAGTATGAGATAATGTAAGAAAACATGTATTCATGAGTAAAAAGTACTCAAATTGTTAAAAGAATATTGAGAAGTACATTCTTGATATTTAAAGAGTAAATTTGATGTAAGACCTTGGGTGATGCAGGAGAGGCATCAATTGCAAAATTCTAGGCAAGTGGGACAAGAACAATGAGAGGAATAGGTAGATGCTCATCACCTCAACTTCCTTAGTTTACAACATTAACTTAATGATTAATTTCTAAGTTGTACTCTGATAAGGAGATGTTTATGCAAAGTAATGAAATGATTAAAGACATGAAATCTTGTACTTTAAATTGTGTTATGTGTATGATGGCTACATGAGTGGGGCTTGGAATGATGAACTATAAAATTATCATGTGTTTGTGTAGTTGTGTTAAAACCAACCCTACAATGGAAAACTTAGTTTGTGAACTTGTGTTGAAAACGTGTATAAATGAAATGTGTTTATGGAAGCCCGTTATATTAGTGGGGCTAGTTTTATTGGTCGTTGAAGGACATATTAAAAAACTATTGAACAAGGGAGCCTACCACATGAGTAGGGCTAGGTTTATGGTTCTTAGTAGACATATAGAAAATGTATTTAAGTATGAGATCCAACCACATGTATGGGGATTAAACGAATACTTCGGGTCAGTCATAAGGAATGGGGACTTAATCATTAAGTTAAGATATCAACCATAAATATGGAGATATTTGTCAAATATGAGATAAGCGTGTAAGTGGAAATAAAAGAGGTGTTGGTATACATTTTGAGCAAGATTGTCTTATTAGAACTTGAATTGTTTATACGATTATATAGATTTACAGTTAACTAAAAATCAAGATATTTATCTTGGAGTGAAGAGCTTGTTTTGTTTAAAGTTAATTATTGGTGTAAGAATATCAAATTCAGGTCTAAGATTATATGATATGTGTTGGTCAGGAGTTTCGGGGTTTTAAATATTGTAGACTGATTAGAATATTTCAAGAAAGGGCATTTGAAATGCCTAAAGAAAATTTAGAATTTTATAATTAACTCAAAATCCAAATTTAGGGTTGATACAATGCTATGTTACCATCAATGGTTAATGATATAATGTGAAATTTAACTATTATCCTTTTTACTTTGTTTTATTTTTGACAAGTTCATTATATGCTTCTCAAATCTAGATGGCTTATTTTGTGTAGTTGTAAAACTTTCTTAGTAGATTTTATTTAGCTGTAGGATTTTCATAATTTATGATATTCATAGAACTCATGAGAGTTTGTAATAAATAAAATAATTGAACTATTATGAATTATTATTTGTTTATGCTAAAGTTGTCAGTGTTGGATACTTATTTTCTTTATTAATATATGATATTGGATGTTTTACTCTTTTAAGTTCATTTTTCTAATGATAGTATTGTATTGCAAGATGTATTCGTGTTGGTTTTAAACTGTTATGAACAACTATGGATAAAGTTTGGGTGAGCATGAGTCATCCAAGGTTGTGTTTTACAAAAACAAAATCACATTACTTATGTAGTATATTGTTTATCTTGTATGATCATATATTAAGTATGTGAGGGCTGTTACAAATTGGGTACTAGTAGGTTAAAGGACATGATTAATAAATATTTGCAACTTGATTAAGGTTATCTGATTGATATCATAAGGGAAGATCACAGATAATGCGAGCCAAAAGCCTCCATTAGACATTTAATGCTCAAGCAACCTTTGTGATCGTACTTTTAAGATCAATCAGAAAAGGCTTAGTAAAAAGCAAATTCTAATATTAATTGCAAGTATGGGTGAGCAAAAAACCTGCAAAACTGATTAAACCCAAGAAAACATGAGAAAAGTTAACCAAAAAAACTAAACCAAGAAAAAGATTAAATTAATCATTTAGAAAACTCAAAAACAATTCTAGTCGGATTCAGTTTCTTCAAAAGTTTGAAGTTGAATGAACCAGATCGAACTGAATTGGTTCAACTAGCACTAAACCAACTAGAAACAAAAAAAAATTATAAATATTATTTTTTTCTAACCCTAAATCAAACAAAAACAATCATCCCCAAGCTTTCTATTTGTCTCTCGTTCTTTCTATCCTCTGTCATCGTCATTGGTCTTTGTTTCTTTATCCTCTTGATCTATCCACCGACAACCAACCCTCTATATAGCCTTAACAAACGCAGCCAATATATTTGGATAGGTAACGATAGCTTTTCTCTTTCTTCTACTTTTTCCCCTAGGGAATTCACCTGCCAAGTTCTATATTTCTTTCTTATAATAATCAAGTTTTGTTCTGTTTTAAAGGTCATTTAAAATTCAAATGTCAGAATTTATAAAATAAAAATGTACATGGTACCGTGATTTTAGGCTTATTCATGGAACTTTTCATCCTGATTCTAACAAAATAAAGTAATGAAATTAATGTTGGACATAGAATTTTGAAGTTTACATTGCAAAATTGACCTTACAATTGAGTTTGTAAGAGGAGAATAAACATGGTAGCAACCCAAGTGAGTTGGTAGTATCTAGCATGTTCCTAATTTATTGTACTTCCATTTATTGTCTAATAATGGTTCCCTATGAACATGCCGCATAATTTGTTTATTCTAAAGCACTATAAATATTTATTGAGTTGCATTATTTCAACATTATCTATCAAATGATTAGGAGATGACGATCAATGACAAGTGTAGTTCTATTGTATTTTACATAGCTATAGATACTTGTATATCACTAATGCGTTGGTTTTCTACTGAAAATATAGGTTGTGTACTAACATAAGTTAAGAGGTATGATGTATATATTATAAGGGTTTAGGTGAAGTGTAATGAATTCTAATTGTTCTATTAACCAATAATGATTGTTGTTTGCCTTTTTATTTTAAAGATGTAAAATAATGGATGCATGCTAATTTTATAAATGAAAAGGCCAACAACTGAGTGAAGTCATACTTTTGTATTCAATAGTATGTAATTTATCAATAAGCAAAGTAACTCCTTGTTTATATTCCATTACAGTCAAATTATGAATTAAAATCTAATAAATGAACTAATTTTTTTTAAAAAAGTGCTAACTTTGATTATTTTTTTTAAGTGTGTGTAGTCATTAATACATGACAAATCATTAGGGTAATAATATAATTATGAATATTGCAGGTTAAGTGTTAATATGATGAAATCTTATTTTATTTCATTTTCATTATTCCAAATTATAGTTGTTATTGCTATTCTTTCTTCTTCTTCTTTTTTCTAGAACTTTTGTTTTGTTGTCATAGTATCCAAAGATCTCATCTTTCTTTATCTTCTTAACTAATTGCTTATGCTTTGCTCTTTATACTAGCCTGAGTTTAAAAGGAAAGTATAGTAAGTGAGAAACAAAGCAAAAGGAAAAGATGTTTGATTTGGTTCTGGCAATGGCATACAATCCCTTCATCTTCTTGCATTGGCTTTTGACAAATAATGAAACTAAGTTGGCTTGATAGATCAATGTGGTTATTTATAAAAGACTATAGTTTCTTTGATTATTGTACTAGTGTGTTTGTTCATAGGACAAAACTATGAAAAGCTTGGTGGATCGATATGGTATTCTTACATTATTGTGAATATAACTCAACCACAAAGAATAAAAAGCTCAATTAAAAGACCAAAAAGTCATCACAATTTGGTAATAAGAATAGGCCTTTTACATTAATTAAAAGGCTTTTAAGAGCCCATAAAAATTCATAAAAAACTAATAAAAAAGAAATAGGTTTTGTCGATTTCTTTACCAAATAAATCAAACGAAGCCGAACTAAAATCGATCAGTTTGAACTGGTTTTTTGGTTTGGTTCAGTTCGGTTGAGAATCTAACAAAAAAAAAATTTGGTTATTTTTCTAAATAAAAACAAACCGAACTAAAAATGATCACCCTTAATCACAAAGCTATGATAATCTCTTTCACTCCCTACTGAGTCAACAAGACTTTTGACAACAGACGGAAGAGCCTATCTTTTCTCTAGCCTTCCGGCTTCCCCTCCTCTTTTCATTTCATTACCTACCTCGATGTGTTCTTTCCTTCACTATTTAGGTAGACTTTTCAGAGAGTTCTTTTTCTAGGAATTTGCAAATTGATTCCCTAAGTCTTCCCAAAAATGTTTCTATTTTGATAAAATCTATTCCAAATTTTCTTACACACTCACACTCGCACACACGCACACACATACTATTAATATTGGATTTATTTTGTTGAAGTAACTAGTATTGGACTTATATTATAAAACTAGACATGGGCCCGTACTAAGTTGCGAGTTTGGATTTTTTCCATAAAAACTAATGTCTAAGTGTTGTAAACACGTTATAAAGAAATAAGAAAAACCAATGACTTGGATTATAGCCTCAACTAGATTTAAAAAGTTGGTTTTATTTTAATTAATAATAAAAAATAAGTAATGATAGTAAACAAATGTTTTTTTTAAATCACGTTAACTTGGAAAAAAAAACCTTTGGAAGTACAAAATTAGATAAAAAAGAAAAAGGACAAGAAAAACGGGTCCTATGTAGCATGATAGAAATGTAACATGAGTAATAAAGGGCGAGCCAACTCAGGTAAACTTGCAAAACACATGGTTCAGGTCATGAAATCGAGATAACCTAATGGAAAAGAAAATTTTTTAAAAAAATTACAAAGCCAAATTTTTTTTTAAAAAAAAAACACCAAACGATGAAATTAGAAAACAAAATAAACCAAAAAAAGAATGTCAACTCACGTTAACTTTTTAGATCCGTGACCTAGGTCATTAGATCAGAAGTAGCATATAAGAAAAAAATTGCAAAGCTCAATCCCTAGCAAATCAAGCGTTGAAGGATGAAATTGAAAAAAAAACAAAAATCAATTGCATAGAAGGATCTAAATAAAATAGCAATTAAAAGAATTATGCTGAAAATCAAAATAAAAAATAAATTAGAGGGAAGCTACAAATTTTCAATTTGAGAGTTAAATTGAAAAGAAAAATGACTTTAACAAAAAGGATAAAAACAATTAAAAGAATAAGGATAAAACTGAAAAAAATAATACACCTTAAACTTGGATTGAATGATAAAATTGAAAACCAATAAAAAATTTATAAAATGATCAAGGAAAAAAAATTGAAATTAAAAGAATAACGACTAGATTGGAAAAATAATACATGACAAATAAATTGAAGTTCTAAATTGAAAACAAATACAACTTTTACAAAAGGGTCAAGAATAAAAAATAAATATGAAAAGAATAAATATCAAAGTTGAAATATCAATAAAAAAAAGATCACCTTATAATTTTCACAGGAGAAGAGCGAAAAGAAAAAGAAAAAGAAAAAGAAAAAGAAAGGTCAACCAGCGACAAACCACCACGTCACCTCTGACACCTCCACACTATGAGGAAGAAGACTTGGTGAAACTTTTAACGACAAGGCTAAAGGGCATTTTATGCCACTAGGAGGCATCACACATGCTAAACAAAGTGTGTAGGTGCCAGCAACGTCTTCAATTTAATTAGTATTTGATCCTTGTTCAAAGACCAAAATGCCTTTAATAAACATCATCATAAAAACTAAAGCCTAAGTGAAAATACCAAAAGACCCATATAACGCGAACCTCGTGATCACGCAACCTATAATCAAGATTGAGATCTGATCTTGAAAAGCTAAAAGAGGTGTGATAAGAGTGTGGCATAATGAAAACATGTCCCAAGACACCAGCACTATTGGAATGAAGTCGAATGACACCACGACGCTAGTTAATCTTCGATAAGTCAGATTCAGTTCGTTCCAGAACCAAAGAATGCAACAAATGTTTTTCACATGTTAAACTAAAAAGTTCAGAAGTATTATTGATAAAAAAAAAGTGCTGAAATTGAGGCTTATATATGTTTAAATAATTCTTAGAAATTAACTCTAATGGATATATCATTGTGGGTTGGATTGACTCACTTATAAAAACTAATTCAAAACCTTTACTAGTAAGGTCAAACCCTGATCCAAACAAGCCTTGGATCCTAGATGAAAACAAAGTATTATTTAAGCCCAAACAAGCCTTGGGTTGTAGTTAATAAAATAAAAATAAAATCTATAAGTCTAAGTCATGTTCTGCGTGAGAAGAGAAGAAGAAAATTAAACATTGCAAGTCTGAAACAAGACTTATTTATAGCTATAATGCTGCTCAATAATCTTAGTAACTAAAACAGAAGTTGTTGTCCCTTTCATTTTGAAGTTAGAATATGATTATGATCTTAACCTTGTATTTATCCTCTTTTTTTAAGGAAAATGATGCTGCCTTTAGTGCTTCTCTTTGCTGCCATTTGGTATCATTCAAATACTATGAAACACAATTATGTTGTTGAATTATTCTTCTTGCATAACAAGGAAACTTTGCCACCACATGTGTTTTCTTTTCCATGTTTTCTTGAATTCATTTGTTTTATGTGCCATGTTTTCTTCTCACTTGACAATGTGTCCTATGGTTGGTGTCGTGGCATGCACAACGTTGAATGGTGGATTTGCCTCCTAGATCGAGAGGTTTTTTTATGTGTTGGGATAAATCATAAAAATTATGATTTAAAGTGTTTAGGAGTCACCACCTAATATTATGGTAATTGGAAAACCTAATGGTATGCAAAAGTTTGGGTAAGGGGACTAGTTATGTATAAGAAAGACGCATCACCCACAATGCATCCCATCTATGGTAAGTTGTATTATTGGTCAATTGTTTTTTTTTCCGAAGTCATATTTCTATTCGTTAGTCTGTCTAAGGTTCAAGAGAAGTCAAGCCTTGACCTTTATCGGGCTAAAACCTAACTATTCTAAGGCTAAAAAATTAATGTCGTATTTCTTTCTACTTTGTATCTTTAATACTTAAGGATATACTTTACAGTGAAATTTTATAAGGTTCAAGAGAAGTCAAGCCTTGACCTTTATCGGGCTAAAACCTAACTATTCTAAGGCTAAAAAATTAATGTCGTATTTCTTTCTACTTTGTATCTTTAATACTTAAGGATATACTTTACAGTGAAATTTTATAACCCTAAATATTAAAGTCTACATTTAATTCCTAACATTTTATTTTTGTTAATTCATTTAATTTAATACCAAGAGTATGCATTACGTTGTAAAATTCATATCCCAAATATTAACTAAACAAATTAATTTTTGTAGTGTTTTTGAAATTTCAGGCAAATCTTAACGGATAATCATAAACTGATTATAATACCCGTTTATGTATTTTTTTTAAAATATGATAAAAATGTAGTCTTTGTTATTGTTTTTTCTTTATAAGATATACATGAAAAACTTTTAGAGTTTGGTTGTATACACACAAACAAAAACATATTTTTGTATTTTTGGAATAAGGGATTTTTTTAATTTTTTTTTTGAGATTTTGGAGAAAATTGAATATTTTTAATATAAAATTAGTATCTTACAGTGTAATTTTACAGTCCAATATTAAGTGAAATTATTGAAAAAACTTGCGAGGAACCCACAAATAATTTTAAAACAGTTCCTGAATTTTTTCAGAATTATCAGAAATTTTTTAGGGCTTACCTGGCTAAACACGATAGCAAAGGCAAACTAATGTTAAAAAGAGTACAATACCACGTGTTTTTCAAGCACACCCTTTATCCAAAAGTTAAAGGCATAAAAAATGCCTTAAGATCGTATTTAGCAAACACGCTTTAAGAGCAGAAAATGAAATTTTTTCTTTGGAGATAATTGGACATGACAAACATGCCTTTAAGGTTGATAATAAAATACTAAATTATAAAATTAAATTTAATTATATTATTTAAAATACATGTGAAAATAAATTAAGTTAGCAATATTAATAGTGTCTCCCATCAAGAACTTTTATTGAATTAATAACGTCTTATATTATGGAAAAAAAAAACTGATGAAGTTGGTCTTCTGCAATTTCTTAGCAGTTCCATACCCAAACTCGTCAAGAGCTATTGTTGACCACATGTATATGGCCATGGCCACAAGCCTCTATAGAATAGTTTTGAAACCCGGACCAGCTTAGCAGGTCGACCCGGGTCCCAGCCGACCCGGGCCTGGGACCGGTCCGGGTCTAAGTAAAAACTCGCCGGGGAGTTGGGCTGGCGAAACCCGGTCGACCTGGGTAAACCTGGCTGAGACCCGACCTGTTTTTTTATATATATATATACACACACGCACGTGAAACGACGTTGTTTTTGTTGTTTTTGCCTTTTACCATTAAAAAGCAGCTCGTGGTAGTGTTGCTATTGGGAGATGGAGAAGGACCTTGCTGTTGCTGTTGTTGGATATGGGGCTGCATCATATTCATAGGATTTGAATAAGAGGGCTTGAACAGTTTATTCAAATCTAAACCTCCTCCTCCCCGTATATTCCC
>Ga0307507_10010240_pt1 | contig 12190 bp, 15 predicted proteins | sample 7_EM_MG_FD_207223 | JGI IMG/M metagenome (GOLD analysis project Ga0307507, IMG submission 207223) | Populus trichocarpa ectomycorrhiza microbial communities from riparian zone in the Pacific Northwest, United States - 7_EM | ecosystem: Host-associated > Plants > Roots > Unclassified | place... | reverse complement strand
AGTGGGGGGGCCGCGTGACTGATTTGGGGAGGGAGGGGGGTGGGCACCGGTGTAGAGCCATTGTGGTAAGGCCGTGGGGGCGGTGGGGCGTGCGGTGGGCGTCGGGGTTGTGACCCTATAGGACAGGTCACACAGGGCAGACTGCAGGGGGCGTATGTCTTGATGGGTTGCTGATTCATTAGCAACCCTAGCGGAGAGGTGGTAGAGCTTGGAGCGGAGCTCCTGATTTTCCTTGCGGATTTTTGTGAGTTGGGCGGTGACCTTGTTGCGTGGGGTGGTAATTGCGACTATGGCAGGGACAGTGGCACATAGAATGGAGAGGGTGGAGCCTTCGCCGGCTGTGATGGGCTACCATCAGCAAAAACAATACTCTGCGCCAGGGGCTGCCCATGCTTCTGACGCACCTAGCGCACATAACGGAATTCGCGAATATGGACGCAATGTCGATCTGACGTTGCGTCCTGATTTTGCGTCACCTGACCTGCCGTGCCCTGACGCTATCCTGACACGGACCCTGCGTTTTCTGCGCCCTGACTGCGCCTGGTCCTCTGCTCTTGCGTCCTGAACACCTCTGATTCTCGGTTTCTGTTCCAGGGCGACGCCTGATGATCCGCCACTCCATTCTGATCACCACTGATCCTGGCGTCTTCTCTACTGACATCCCATCTTTATCTTCCACGCCTGGGCTTCGCTCGTTCTGACGTCTCACATGAGGCTGCCATGATCCTGAGATCTCTAGTGCGGGTATCTCCCTCCTTTGGCTCTACCTCCAGACACTCTCTGCTGCCACACCATTATCCCGATTTCACCCTCTCTACGTGCTGTGTGTCCTGATCATCGCTTGACTTCTTGTATTCTATCTGTACGCTCCTACCTACTATCTAGATGGTCTCATAATACCTCCCAGAGGCGTGGAGAATTATCTCAACCCTGCCTCACAGAATCCCGATATTGCGCACGCTCTATCCTCTTCTTTCCGACGTTACCCCATAATATTTACTAGAAGATCGCCCAGACGCCCCCGTCGCGTGGCCCTTTCATTGATTCTACCACTCGTACTCAGAAAGCCCCGATTACGCTTTCCGTTCGGATATCACGACATCGCCGTCAAACAAATAGTATTAATTAATTAAGCTAATCGACACATACGCGACATATTCGACACATCATTTCTTAATTACCCTCACCAACGCTCCCATTGCGCCCCTGTTCCACATCCCCCCGCTCACTATCACTTGTCTCCTGTTGTACTGGCTCTATTCCGTCAAGGCTGAGAGAGAGGCGTCCCGATGGATTAGGACTCACAGGGCTGTCCAAGGATAGTTCCATAGTCACCTCCGGTGAACCATCTGCGCTCGCCGGAGAAGAATCGAGACATCCGAGAACCCGGGCAGCTGACCTCGGGAGGAAATCAAAAGCCAAATCAGTGTCCTGCAAATCGTTTTGACTATCCTGCTGAGCCACTGGGGTCCCAATACGCCGGCTGCTCGGAGGTTGAATTTGGTGGGATCGCCGTTGTGTAGCCTGTCTAGATAGTTGACTCTTCAGCTCGGCAGCAAGCATAACACAATCGCGGGGAGTTTGTCTTTGGTGGGCTGGCCGTCGAGTAGTCTGCCTGGATGCCTGACTCTGCAGCTCGGTGGCCACCGCTGCCCAATGGTTGGTATACCCTTCACCACGGTCTTGTCCCCCGCCATGCTCCTTTGCCATCTTTGCCCGGATGGTCCAGCGAATTTTGTCCAGAATTCTCGCCTGGCCCCAGTCTGGGCAATCGGCCCACGTCTGAGTTTGCCGGGCGAAATGGTTTTTACTAGTTCGGATCGTGTTAGCGTCCTGGAGAATACGAGGTGGGTTCCGGTTCTGGTTGACCTTCTACCGCGTCAGGCTTGAACCTGCCTGATCAGTTATATACTCTGGTTTGCCAGACTCGTAGGGTATGACACCGGATTGGACACGTTAAGAAAATCATTGTGCCGATGATACGCCTAAGAAAATCGCGATCGACACTCCAACGCATTTTCCTACCCTCTGAAGTACTTACCCCATATGACCTCAGGAATCTGGGCGCCCCTAATCGAAATGTCAATTTCTAAGCCCAGTGTAATTCCTATTAGTTATTAGAAGAAAGGTGTCCAACTAAGGCACACCAACCTCATATCCGTTTGGCAGCTCATAAATCTAGCCTTTTCGAGCAGGTAGTCTACTCTGCGCGCAATTGCCGTGGGATCTTCCGGGAGATCGTCCAGTTTTCCAATCTCATCTCTAATGTGGGAAACAAACTGGGATCTTACCCCACATTGTCTATTGCCTATCTTTCACAATTAGTACTATACCCGGCTTCAGGAGGGCTTCATCCCTATGTATCTGTTTCCAGTTACCATCTTCATTTTTTCCTCCAACGCTTGCATATTTCCCGCATCAGCTATATAATCAAGCGCCTTAAGCCAAGCACTGGGTACCTCAGAGAGCAAACTAATTGGGCCTGGGAATGGGTCACCAAACAGCCTGTACCAGAGAATCAGAGCTTTGGCCCGCGTTAGTACAGCCGCCTCTACTCCTCTTGTTGTATTTCGCCGTGACTGGGTACCCGGCAAGATCTCCACAGAGTGTGGCGTACTTGATTCGCCGGCTGGACTCCGACTTCTAATTCCCGACGTAGTGGCACTGGGAGTGGGCAGTGGGGATGAATATCTGGCTACACTGGATGACGGGAGCACTGGCAGAGTATACGCTCTACCGGGCATTATACGTGCTCGAGCTGCTGGCGACCGCCTAACGAGTGCTGCCTCCTCTGATCCGGAGGTGGTCGAAACTCACACAGTCGATACCTGATTCTTTGTTTGTTTGTCCGCTGTGCGTGACCGGTGACGCCGCCCTGCTTCAGTAGGATCTGGAATATCATCTTCTTCCGCGTCTGGCTCTGTGTCCGATTCAATCTGATCTAATCGGCGAGAGGCTTCGTACTCATGACGGCTATCATCGCTTAGACAGAGTGTTTCCGTTGGTACTTCTGCGTCAGGTTCCGTCGCAATATCAGTATACCTGGTGCTCTGTATCACCCTTTTCCGGGGGTGCTTTGGTGGTCTTTAGAGTGCTCTGGTTGCTTTTGGTATCTTAGGGCGGACATGCGATTGCTGCTCATTCGGCAGTGTACTCTGCGAGCTGCCGGATTGTTTTTGTTCTGTTCCCGAACTCGATCTTGCTGATCGTATGCTATTGGGTACAACTTGGCGTCTACCTCCGTTCAGATGTCCTACTCGGGGGGTTGGCTGGCTGCCTGAATTGCCTTGCGGTTGGCTAATCATGGTGGAATGCTGAACGGTTGATCAGCGTTAGGCAAAATCGGAATTAGGATGTAAAACAATTGAATGGTTCTTTCCTGTCGCAAAGAGGAGGAATCAGTGGTTATGTTCAATGGACGCGTCAGATCTTATACGCTAGGACATAGGGGGGGGGTTGGGAGAATCACATACTATCACTCGGTATTGAAAGAAAATATTCGCCTTTAAAGAGGGTTTTCAGCTTGTTCAACATTATGATCATTATCTGAACGTCCTCAGCTATCAGGGTCGACCCGACTCTAGTTGAAAAGCTGCGGCGAGCTGAGTGTCGCTAATGTAGGAGGCCAAGCAAAATCTAACCAGAAGGAGTATCGGTTAGTGACGGTGATTCTAGCAAGACACTCACCACACCTAACACAGATTAGCATTATCGAACCTCATCTCCTAACATCGAATCAACACCACTGATCGTCTGGAATTCTGTATTCACGCCATGCTCTCGACGTCCTCAGGTATCATGGTCATCCCGACTCTGGTTGAAAAGGTTTGACGAAATGTGAGTCGCTAATGTAGGAGGCCAAGCAACATCTAGCCACCACTAGTCTCGGTTAGCGACAGTAATTCTAGCAAGACACTCACCACGCCTAAAGCAGATTAGTATTATCAAAGCTCATCTTCTGACGCGGAATCAACACCACTAAACGTCTAGAATTCAGTATTCACGAGATGCGCTCATGTGTTTGACTAGTTTAGTATGCCGACGCCAGCCCAGTTGAGGAGAGAATGCGCACTGTGCTTGATCCAGGAAAAAGAATTTCCTATCTTAAAGCAAGAAGGCATAAGGACTAGCAATACAAGATACGAGAAGCTGAAGCAAGGGCGCCCAATGCTATTTTTACAATCACATACCAGCTCACGAACCACGCAGCACGATCACCAGTCGCCCCGATCACCTATTGTGGGCATCCGATTACCTCGTCCACACAGTGCCGTCTAACCATCACGACTAGATTTTTCATTCTCGGTGTTGTCAATACACCACAGGTGATTGCCCGGTCCGAGTCGCTAGCACAGCAGGGATGGTCGATGAACGGATGTCCTACTTGTGGGGCTTCTTTTTTGCCAACGTGCTGGATTCTTACTGCCCGTGGGCAATAAGTTGACCATTGAGACGCTGTCGAAATAGGTTAGTGCGAGGCTCATGGGTGATATATGGGAATAATCACTTACTCAGAGATTCCGCAACGTGTCTACCTCCGGCGCGCTCCGTGACTTGACGCAGGTTAGAGGTGTGGAGTTTGCTAGCCGCATCTTTAACTAGCATCCTCAGGTGACGGGTTAGTTCCACGACCTCATCGGGGTGGTGGTTTCTTTTGATATGGGTGACGCGATCTTTCAAAGACGGAAGGGCACGAGCGGAGACAGTGATTGCTTCCACTTGGGCGTCTGTCAAGTGACCGGGGTCAAGGTTGCGGGCTGTCATATAGGCCTTGAGCTGCTCACGCCAAGCGAAGTAGGCACCGATGTGACGTCGGGATAAAAGAACCTGCACCACAATTTAGCGTACGCAATGTCGCCATAAGCCTTTCTACTTTGTGCTCAATTGTTAGCGTGACAGATTCTGATACCTGGGTGGGGGTTTTCTTTGACCTGCCTAGGGCCCGAGTCTTCGATGGCTGGCTGGAAGTGCGCGCGCTCCGGCATGTGTCTGTTGACAAGAAAGTTCGTTGTGAGCGCTATATCCTGCCATGGGAATCGGGAGCTTTCCGTGATCACTTACCCTCTCTCCTCAGTGGGGCGATGGGCGACTATACCTGGTAGAGTCATTCTTCGTTTCCTGCTCTCAGCGTCAAACCTCTGGGGTTGCGCAGCACGGCGTCTAAAGCGAATGGAAACATCAAAATTGCTCACGAATATATAGCCGTAGTTTACTTACTTTCCCTTCTCTAACTACTGTTTCCGTCAGCTTGGAGGTGCATGGTGACGTCGGCGATGTTTAGATTGAATAGAACTCAATGAAAAGGACTAGAAAAATGATTAATATGTTAACTAAGAGAAGAGGATCTTGGAGGGAGGTTGACATAGGTAGGTCGGAATCTGGCGCCAGACGTGCGGAGACGAGCTAAGAGGAAGGTATGGACAGTGGGAACGCCAAAGTGGAAGGCGGGGTAGGAGGGGTCCGTATATACACCTCGTCGATGCGGGGTGTACATTTCGGGACCGTCAGCCCTAGGGGGGTGTACCGTACCAGGAAAGAACGCGAAGTAGAGTCTGCTAGGACAACCACGTTGGACACCGAAGTGGATACCGGTATCGTGAGCCAGATGAACTAGCCACATAGCGGATCTCCGACTTGTGATGCATAAAGATATAGAACATAGATAACTAAATGATGGTGAACACTTCAAAGTCTCAATGATTTCCACCGCCTGTGATGAAATAAGGTTTCAAGCCTCAAATGGATAGAGATGCCAAGGGACATAAGGGACACGACGTCTCTTGGCGTCTGCCAAGGCCCCATCGACATCACTTCAGTTTTTCCTCGATGAAGCGCAAGATCACAGATGAGCAAAGCTAGACGAACGTGAACTGATCAGAGGGAGATCGGCAGGCAGGCAGGCAGGCAGGCAGGCAGGCTATAAGAAATATATATTTGAAACCCCTAAGAACTCTAATGCTAAACAATATCACTAATACACTATACGTGGAGGTAGACTCAGCGAACGATAGACGGGGCGTCAAATCAAACTCTCAGAGGCTAGACTGGTATCTTTTGGGCTTACGCTCGTGACCATCCTCGTCATCGAATGAAGCGCTCCGCTTGCATACCTCCTGAATTTCCAAAGATTCCCTAGCAATGGAAGCCAAACGAAGTCCCTTGGACTTACATTCATCAAAGCTTTGGTCATTGAACAAACCCCTGCGGTTCCAAGTCATGTCGCCATGAGCAGGATGCTATCCCAGGTCCGCCGAGTGTTGTATATTCAACCAGCTCGACGATTTGAGGGCGAGTGGTATACATTTCGCGGGGGATTCCCTTGTCTCTCCACCGGCTGATGACGACATCCCAAGGCTGCCCTCGGGTCCATTCCCGGCACCGGAGACATCCCATGATGGGCCGGATAATGCTAAAGGTAAAGCGCCAGAGTCATCTCCATCTTGCGGTTTGCTTGCTTCATTAGCCGGCCCGGGGTTGGCTCGGGGCTCCGGTTGTCTGGCCTCTGAATCTAGTGAACCTCCAGGCAATTGATCTCGTGCTATCGCTTCATTCGCCCAATGGGTCACAGCACTTGGTCCAAGATAGTTGTGCCCCCTCAACCCGGGTGTGCGTTCCCTACCTAGGTTATTCGGACAATGACAAAAGATTAAGAGATCAAGCGGGTCTTCAAGAAGTGGATTGGACACGAGCCAGGCCCTTAACGCTTCATCGTCATCAATGAAGACTTAATTGATGCACGAGAGGCGTGTCTTGGGATAGTCTCGTAGGAGTCGGCGTCCTCCGCCTCTAGCGCCAAATATGTACCGAATTGTCTCATGTCGTATGAATCTCGTAATCATCGCTAACAGTGCACGGATATCATAGGAATCCAACTCAGCAAACTGTACCCTGTTGACAGGGCGCAAACTGAACTGGCGATAATCAGGGTAGTCTGTGGGGTTATCAGCGGCGTGGTGGATCCAAACAATACGCACTGCGCCTGGACATCCAAGTAGAGCGCTCCAATCTACAACTGCTTAGTCAGTAAGTGAAAAATGCAAAGACACGGATTATTTTGATAAAGGACTCAGCTATTGGCGTCGGGCGATTTAGCGGGAGATAAGGTATGATTGGTCCCTGCGGAGGGCTGTCTGGTGGGCTGTTAGGTGGGCTGTTAGGTAGGCTGTTTGCTGGGCTGTTTGCTGGGCTGGTTGCTGGGCCCTTTGCTGGACTGTTTGCTGGGCTGTTTGCTGGGCTCTTTGCTGGACTATTTTCAGGGCTGTTTGCTCGACTGTTTGCTGGACTGTTTGCTTGGCTACTGCCTGAGCTGCTGCCTGCGCTGCTCAGTGTGGTATCAAGTAGGATTGGTGCTTGCGGCGACCCACCCACTAGGGGAGCGTTTTGTGGAGCAGGTATTCCTTGTTCTTATAGCGGGTGACCAGCTTGAGCGACTTGTCTTTGGGCTTGGGGTTGGTTAATCGGTGCTTGAGGTTGACACGGCGCTACACCTGGCGCGACTTGTCCTTGCGCCAGAATGACAAGTACGAGTTGTCCTTGGGCTTCCGGTTGAGATTGACCCGGAACCACCCTGGAGGGACTTCTGCTGGCGCCTGAACGATAGGCACAAGTTGTCCTTGGGCTTGCGGTTGAGGTTGACCCGGAACAACACTTGGAGGGACTTGCCCTGGCACCGGAATGACAGGAACGACTGTCCTTGCCCTTACCTTGAGGTTGACCCGGAAAGATACCTGGAATGACTTGTCCAGGCGCCTGAACGAAAGGAACCACTTGTTCTTGTGCTTGAGGTTGAGTTTGACCAGGAACGACAGCTGGAGCGACTTGTCCTGGCCCCAGTGCGATAGTAGCGACTTGTCGTTGCGCTTGCGGTTGAGGTTGACCCGGAACGATACCAGAAACGAGTGGTGCTTGCCCCGGAGTGGCACTTGGAATGACTTGCCCTTGCGCTTGCGGTTGGTTAATGGCGGAGAGAGGTTTTTGGGGAACTGGGGCTGGGTTCGGATCAGCTGTTGCAACACCCCATTGAATTGAGGGGCTCAGAGGTAGTAGCACCGGGGGAACAATCACCTGCGCAGTGGGGACTCCTGGCTGGCGCAGTGCAGGTGCAGGCTGGCCCTTAGCGACAACCCGCGGCTGCTTCTTCATGGTAGTTGTCAACTTACTCATACAGTGCTTAACAAGTTGAACGATTGCCTCATTGGCCTCCCGCCTACAACCCACGTTATTTGCCGCTGATTCTGTGGCGAGCTGATGGCACGCAGGGCGCAATCTCCGCATTCCTGAGACAAGTTGCTGCAATTCTCCGATAGCAACCTTAGCGAGTGGCGTAAAGTTTCTTGCTACCAGCTGATCGTTCACAAGTCGCGGCCATTCGTATTATACCACCGCGCCTGCCTTATTAGCTGGGAAGCCCATGGATCCCTAATAGTGAGTAATTGACTGACCCTCAGGAGTAGGGCGGGTTGCGCTGATGACCCCTAGGAGAGAATTAAGGGAAAGTTGGTAGATCTGCCCCTCCGGAGCCTGCTGTGCTCTGGGATTATCCATGTTGACGTATTGTACCTGGATGATATTCCGGGCAATCTTGGTTGATTCTTGGTGTATCTAGATAAGACCATTGGAACTAGGGGGCTGAATATTGTAGAACTTGTGGACGTTCTGAATGTGAGATGATTTTTGGTATGAAGTCCCTTCTCTGGCGCTCTATCCACTTTATATATACAACTCCCAGACGTTCTAGGGAGTTTGAAATAATAAGGCTGTGTTTGCAAGATTGGCTAAGAATAGGTAAAAGATGATGGTCAAGCACAGGAATCTGGCATTATCCGATTCAACTTGAATAACGGATGATAGGCGCATTTGCCCCTGAAAGGCTCTTGTCTTGAAAGAAATAATAGCTGACACCACGTGACGTCTGCGCTAAACCGCATCGATGACTAGTTCTTCTTCGCAGCGTCTGAGCTCTTTGCCCCTGCGTGCGAACCACACGCGTTGGGCTCAATACTAAACATAGAGGTAGAAGTACCCTCTAATCTACACATAACTCACCGTATAGACTGAGCTGACTCCCACCATGCCTAGCAAATGTCCATTCGGCCGACGAAAATAGATGTGGTCAGGCGCATATGAGAAACACCTGCGAACAGCGCACGCAAATGGAGACATTCTTGTCGCGTTTACCGTAGGATATCCATCATCCGGAGATATTATCAACGACGTGCAAACCAGGATATTGCACCATGCAGAGACGAGCGAGGCCGAGGATTCAGCGTATGAATCTGATCCGGATCCCACCGGACACGAGCTCGAAGCATTTACTACTTATGAGTCTGATACTGGGATACCAGACGACTCCACGTCTTCGTTACCCAGCTGCCAGGAGCATTATCCACGCGGCGCAGAAGCCATTGGAGACGGTGAAGGATTTGAGCAAGAAAACAGCAATCTCTGTGAGGATCGTTGGGCACCGCTCCGTTGTACCCAGGGTTTCAAACTGGCTTCTTTGTTCATTCAGAGTAGAGTACCTAAATCAGGAATCAATAAATAATGCTGGAGTGGTCTCGGTAGTTGTGCGTTAGTCGGCGCTAGGTCTATGCATATGCTCGAGAATCACCTCCGGTCGTTGGACCCTGTTACAATCCTCTTCTCTCCCGGTAATACTTGCAGCAGGTAACCGCTAGTTTCCTAACGATCACTTCTTCTCAGCCTGATAGCTGTTGCAATAGCTAAGCCCGTTGACTCCTATCTAGCAAGGTCGATCGCTAGGCTCATATAAGAGAGTCGTGTCTGGATCTCGAAAGCGTGGTAGATAAAGATCTTTGTATTGAAAGTATATAGTATGAACGAACATAGATGCTTGCGTGAAGAACCCAAATCCCATGCCCCGAGGGTGCCCTTATATAGGGGTTCTTCCCTCCACGCTAACCCCGCGTGACTCATACTCTGGCGTCACGCGAGTCATGACTCATAGTGATTCATAGTGTGAAATCCATCAGCTGACTCAAACGAGTCAGCTGCGCCCTATCTCGCAACCAATGAAAACCCATAAAACAACTCATGTGCCCTAACGGGGTCACATGCGTGAAACCGATGACTCAAAACTAGGAGTCATGTGCGAGATATATAAACCACATGACCACAATCGTGCGTCATGTCAAATATCAACCAATAAGAATAAACCGATGACACAATATTACGTCGTCATGTGAAAACCTATTTGTCGATTGATCTCACAGCGTCAAAGATAACAAACCGATCACTAATAACCATTAGTCATGTGAGAGTCTGCCTTGATGAGTCACCGTTTGTGACATTAGCTCCCTTCCCTTTCTTGTATCGGTCCCACGATACTAGACACCTTGCTTCCACAGCATACCCCCGATTTCGCGCATCCTCTGTTTTCTTCCATTGTAGGCTTGATGGAGTTTTTCCTTTTTCGTATGCAATTGTTCCAGGTCCTTGTCTTTTGCGACGATGGTTTGCGCTGCGCAAGCGAGTTGGCTTCGGAGCTCCAAAATTCTCTTTTCCTGGGCTTCGACGTGCCGAAATAAGTTTTTCGCTCCCATCTCCTCCCAGCCGTGTCCTCACGGCTCTTCTTTTCTTGTATTCCCTCATGTAATTCTTTGACAGTTCCTGTTTCTCTCCAACTTATCGGGGGTAATAGCCGGCTGCCACCTTTCCCCCGCGGTGGTAGTTGCACTTGTCGTTGAACCAGTGTTCCCAGCTTGTATTTTCGGGATGAGCCCTTCTGGCTCTCCTCTGACGAGGTTGTTTGGGCACCCAGTCCTCTCCTGGGTTCGCTTCCATCTCCTGTCTCCAAGCGTGGTTGTGGGCGACACTTGATTATCTCGATCTCCTGGTGAATTGTGTGTACCAGCCTGACGCTTGTTTTTCGCTGAGATGAATTTAACATTCATCGTTCATGCAGTTGGTCCAGTTCATGGAGCCATGTGCCATCTCCATTTTTGAAGAGCCCGAGTAGTCTTGGCTAGGGGGGCTAGCCCTGCAGGCGAAATGCTGGGCGTCGCTGTTTGCTGTCCGTGAGCGTTGTTCTGGTTTCACGACCGGGGGAGGTGCGGAGGACCATCTGGTGCTTGTGACGTTTATCCATTCCGGGCTTTCTTGGGTAGCGTTGGTGGAATCGTTGGATTGTGTGTTCTGCATTGTTGAAGTTTTCTGCGGGGTACCAGACTTTATCGTGTTCTGGGGAGTAGCCATTCCCGTTGGCTCGTTATTTTAGCTTGTTGTAGTGGAGCCTAATGTCGATGATTTTGTCGAGTTTGTATTCGGCTTCTCCTTCCATCTAAATAGGAGGAGGGGGTTGTAAGATCTGTGAGGGGAATTGGGTGTCCTGTTAAGGTTCGAGGAGCGAGATGTGGAATGTGTTGTGTATAGCCATTGAGGGTTGTAAGGCCAGCTTATGTGCGCCTATCCCAATGGTTGCCAAGATTTTGAATAGTCCGATTTTCTTGTAGTCCAGATTCTTTATTCGTCTTTTGGTCTTGATGTTGCGTGGCAACAACCAGACCATATCTCCTGACTGTAGGTTCGGATCGGGTTTCCTGTGTAGATCCTAGTATTCTTTGTATCATAATTAAACAACCCCCTTTCGTCCCTTAATGACTCATGTAATTGAGTCCTTTCTTCTGGTCTTATATGCTCTCCTGGGATCAGATGACCGATCATCTCGTATTCGGGGTTGATTCCGTAATTTGCAAAGAACGGTGTGTTCTTGATGGTTTCCTGATATCCGGTGTTGTATGCAAATTCGGCCAGTGGTAAGTAACCACACCAATCGTGCTGTCGATAATTGATGTATGTGTGTAGATATTGTTCCATTATGGCATTGGTCCGTTCGGTCAGTCCATCCGTTTGTCAATAGAAAGCCGTGCTGAGTCTTCATTCGATTCCTAATTTTCCTCTGGTTTCCTTCCATCGGTCTGAGGTGAATAGTCTCCCTCTGCCGCTGATGATATCGGGTGGCAGTCCGTCTAGCCGGAGTATCTCTTTCATGAAGAGGTTGGCGAACAGCCGTGCGTCCAGGTCCTTTGAGCATGGACTGAAATGGCTCATTTGGGTCAGCCAATCGATGACCACCATCAGCAAAAATAATACTCTGCGCCAGGGGCGCCCCATGCGTCTGGCGCACCTAGCGCACATAACGTCAATCGCGAATCAGGACGCAACGTCGATC
>Ga0307507_10010239_pt1 | contig 12190 bp, 15 predicted proteins | sample 7_EM_MG_FD_207223 | JGI IMG/M metagenome (GOLD analysis project Ga0307507, IMG submission 207223) | Populus trichocarpa ectomycorrhiza microbial communities from riparian zone in the Pacific Northwest, United States - 7_EM | ecosystem: Host-associated > Plants > Roots > Unclassified | place... | reverse complement strand
TGTCAACGGCCAAGATTTTGAGGTCTCTCGACAGCGGCGGTGCCACTTGCCCAGTGGTTCTCAGAGGCTCGTAATTGGGGATGTGAGTTCGACAGTAAATTCCACGATGGGCGCACTGAAAGCGAATTTACGCGGTTTTTAAGCAGTCGCGTGCAGTAAAATGACGACAGGCTGGCAGGCACGTCATGGGACGTTGAGCGGGACACAGAGCAGTGAATCCGCTTGATTCTTGAAAGGCAAGTGGACAGTTTGCGTGATTGGTGTTTGTTACAGTGTTTTAGTTGTTTATTTTCTGGTTCAATTAGGTGATTTTAGACTTGCGCAGGTTGATATAAGAGAGCCTCATCAGCAAGAATCTGATAGAAGGCTGGATAACGGTGTGAGTTGCAGAGAATTTGGATTTCCGGGACACCGGGGATTCGGGACAGAAAAAAAAATAAAGCTCATATGTTTGTGTCAACAGTCAAGAGTTTGAGGTCTCTCGACAGCGGCGGAGTGCCACTTGCTTGGTTCTCGGAGTGGAGATGTGGGTTCGACAATGAATTCCACGATGGGCGCGTATTCGGCGCTCTGAGACCGAATTTCCGCGGTTTTTGAGCAGTCGCGCGCAGAATAAAAAGCAACAGGGTAGAAGACGTGACGTTGAGTGGGACATAGAGCAGTGAAGGCGCTTGATTCTCGAAAGGCAAGTCGACAGTTTGCCTGATCGGTGTTCCTTAGAGCGTTTTGGTTGTTCATTCTGTTGCGGTTTCGGGATCGACTCTCCAAGCAGGTGATTGTAGACTTGGACAGCTTGATACATATAAGAGAGCCCCATCAACAAGAGGGGACAACGGTATGGACGACCAAAGAAGTCGCTAAAGTTTCGGCATCTGAAGGTGTTGAACAACAAAGCCAAATAGTTTGTTCCTCGTTCAGGAACGCATCTTTTCGTTTTTCCTCCATTCCCCTTCTATCTTCGTCTGCATCGCATTTAATGGTCCTCGTATTTGACACGAGTGAGAGAAAAAAAAAGCAGGGGCAAAGACAAAATGACTTGTATACGTACTCGGACTGGATGACTTTCTTGGAACTGTTGACACGGAAGCACCGTTCTTGACGAGGACTGAACTACAAGGATCAGCGCTCGGTACCTGCCTATGATCTGATTTGCTGTCTTGTACAGCCAGTTTGGCTTTGATTTTCTGTGCTTTGGGCGTTCTAGGGTGCGAAATGCGAGAAAGAAGAAGCTTATCTGTGGATTTGAGGCTGGAATGATCGTTCAAAAGTTTGACATGGCGTTTTGGCAGGTTTGGCACCAGGTTTTTTAGTGAACGCATGTGGTCACGCGAGTCAAGCCGACGGCCATTTCAGCAGTGCCGCTCTTCCTTATCATCACCGCCATTCTTTTCCCCTGTTCCTTGATTTCCCCCGGCTACACATACCCCGGAGGCTGCTCGTCGTTGGTTGCGATGACCTTTGCCGTTCTTCGTGCGCTGCACACCATAATCGGAGACGCTTTGAACGAGATTGAAGGCGTATACTCGGCTCAGGGGCAATCTTTGGAGGTTATTCCTGCGGAAGTGATTGCGGAGGTATCGTCAACAGAGGCTACGGCATTGGGCTCATCACCGCTATCGTCTCCAGGAACTCGTGGAACGGACAGACCAAGGCACAAACCGGCACTCTCAAACGGAACCTCATATGCATACGTTTCTCCACCACCATCTCCATGCATAAGTTCGCCAACGGAGCGAATGCCGCCGCCTCCGGACCATCAGAGTGGTTCACGTACCCCAGCACTCGATTTCCCATCACTAGACGCCCCTTGCGATCCAAACTCGCTATCAGAGGCTCTAACTGCACACCCGACTGTCATAACAGCGATCAATCGCGTTGTCGCCGCTGCAGGTCAGATCAGTGCGACCGTCCAGACTCCGTTTTTGAGTCTTTGTGATGCATCCATGGGAGTGAGCCGTCTCGTTGTTTATCAGCAAAGAACTCCGTCTGATAAACTACTCTATCCTCAGTACCATCTCCCATCCTGCATACGAATTTTAGAAGCGTCTCACATTGCCGAGATCCTCCGTGAGGCGGGTCCTCCAGGTCTCCATATCAAGTCGATTTCAGGGCAAAGTGGGATTGAAGCTAGTAAACTAGGTCAGTCGCTCGCCGCTCTATACACATGGCTTCTACTTATGCATTCTCTTTAGCTCATATTCTTCGGCTTTTAGCCACTCATCACATTTTGCGTGAAGTCACCCCAGATGTCTTCGCGATCAACCGGATATCATCCTTGATTGATTCAGGCAAGAGCACCCAAGAGTTGTCAGAGTTCCAAGCAAGAGGACGGTATGTCGTTCACGTCTTCCTGAATCTCTATCCTAATTTGCTGTTGCACTTGAAGACCTGAACTTAAATATGAGCACACGAACGGGATAGCTGCATTTGTTGGGCTCTGGTACGCCCTCTTTGCCATAGTAACAACATTCTCCGATTTTGACCTTCCTCTAGTGCCGATGAGATCCAGAAAGCTTCGGCGTACATGACCGAAACCTATCTCCTCTCCCCTTCCAAACAAACACGCGAAGGTCGAGAACCAACCCGTGCTCCGTTCTGCTTTGCCTTTAGCACCCTTGAAAGCCGGACAGATTTCTTCGGCTGGCTAGAGGGAAAGGCCGATTTGACGTTGCAAGAAGTAGGCAAGGGTAGTGATGACGCTGGGTAACTCAAATCTTTTCCTTGCCCATCGTGGTTAGCTCACTATTGTTTTGCGTGATAGGGTTGAAACAGGTCCTGGAGCTTCCTATACAGCGGCTCTCGGGTCTAAGCCTGCTCCAACTCCACGACTGCCTCACCCACAACGCAAGAAAACAGGCAGCGTCACCATCTCCGAACCCCTGAAGAAGTCAGGTCCAGAAGTCGAGGCTAGAAATCCCAACCAGTTCAGGTTAGAACGATTCGGGAAAGCCATGTCGGGCACTGGGTCCTGGGAGGCACCAGGTGCTGTTCTTAGTGGTACGTGCGAAGGATGGTCAACATTGCGGATATACTCTAAATGTATGCGCTTTATTAGGATTCGACTGGCATTTATTGCCCAAGGGAAGTATTGTGGTTGACGTTGGCGGGGGCATTGGATCGACGAGCATGTTGCTTGCATCTGCTTTCTCGTCTGCGGAAGGCGGGCTAGGACTGAAGTTTGTGATACAGGACCGGCCGGTGGTTGTTGAGATGGGTGAGAAGGTTTGTGGATATTCCTCTTCAGTCTATCTCCGGTTCAAAAATGTTGATTCCTTGAAAGGCTTGGAAGGCAAAAAGTCCAAAGTTTCTCGATTCTGGGACGGCCGTATTCCAAGGTCCGTTCTGCTTTTCGCCCTTTTTTTTTTCTTTTCGTCGTAATGTTCATTTCACCAACCCAGTTCACGACTTCTTCACTCCCCAACCCATCCGAGATGCTGCAGTTTTTCTTCTTCGAGTTGTCCTCCATGATTGGCCGGACGATTTCGCGAGAAGAATTCTTCTCAACCTGAGAGAGGCAGCTACACCTGAAACTAAGCTGCTCATTGCCGATTTCGTGTTACCCTTAGCATGCGCTGATAGTGCCGGGGGACTAGAAGGCGTTGAAGGTGCAGAAAGCGTACTTGCTCCCGGGCCTCTGCTGCCGAATCTTGGTAAGGCGAGCGCCAACGCGTATTGGATGGATTTGACTGTAAGGATCTCTACGCCCGTTCCGAGCGCCGTTGCTTAAAAGACACCTTTTTGTCAGATGCAAGTCATGTTCAACTCTCAAGAACGGACGTTACGAGAGATTGTTACCCTTGCGTCATCCGCAGGCTGGAAGGTGGTCAAAGTGACTAAGGCTCCTGGGTCTTTGTTCGGTCACATCACCGCTGTCCCCACAAATATTCCAATACAGCAGAAGAGAGCCAGAGCGGGGAGCGGTTCTGCTTTCCTTGAAGCTGCATCTGCATCTGCAGCCAAGTTGAATGACAACAAAATCGCTGAAGACGATGAAGAGGAACGTAGGTGTCGCGGAGAAATGGAGATTATTGAGCGGGCTAGCTCGCGATGTGGAACGCCCACGTTTGGTTCGAGGATGGAGCTGTCTTCAGTTGAAGAAGCGTTGACGAGGTTTGGAGGTGGTGTCATCAGGCCTAGAGGACCCGGTCCGATAGGGAAGGGAGGGCCATCGTCATTGTCTCCCCCTTTCCATGGGAGGTTCGGAGGGTTGAAACCGCCTGTGGCATTGACGACTTCTGTGAGCAGGAAAAAGAAACCATCCCCCCTCTCGGTGCCTCCTCAGTTGTCAGCTTCACCATTGCCCAGATCTTTAGCATCTCCGCGACAACAGACTCCAATACCAGGCGCTCCGCCAGCAACTATCAGACGTCGTATGTCGCATGCTCAATTATCTTCCTCCAGTCGAACAACGACATCCCCTCTGCCACCCACGCCGACGACGCCAAGACAACCTGCACCAATATCTCCATTGTCCCCTCCAGGAAATCCTGCACCCCCGCCTCCAGTGCCTCCAACACGTCTCCTAGCACGCAGGGCATCTCACGCCCAGCTCTCTTACTTCCCTTCAGTCCCATTATCCCCAAGTCCGAGCCTCATTCCCACCAGTATTCGCCCAACACCAGAGTCCCCTGCTACGCATCGCTCCAACGTCCATTTACCACCCTCGTCGCTTGCTACTCCGCGCGAGCCGACGATCACCCGCAGATCGTCGTATGCCCAGCTCCCTGTCCAGGGCTCGTTGAGGAAACGCTCTGGGAGCGTTATTGGATTCCCACCCCCTCCTACGCCTGGTCAGCGGGGAATTGGGATGGGGAGTTTGTTGGGTGGAGGTAGCGCTGGTGGTGTTCTGAGGTTCGAGAGAGAGGGAGGGAGAGGGTCTCCTCGAGAGAGTACCGTCACTCCTGATGGAAGTCCGGGTGGTAGTAAGTCTGCTGCTGGGACGGGAACGTGGGTGCTCGCTGCGGCTGCTAGGATTGAAAGGGGTTTACTTTCTCGTACCCCTTCGCCTTGAGCTTGGTTCTGTGAGGTTTTTTTCTGTTGTGGTGATCGATGTTTTTATGGTAAGTTATCATGCCTGATTCTGCTGGACCTGGTTACTACTAGAGCGCTTTCGTTTACTTATTACTGTGATCTTCGTCTTTTTATTCTCTTGCTTTTCGTTCTTTTGAACTTGGGGCCGGGCTTAGGTATAAATTTTTAACTACATAGATTTCGTGTTCCCCTCATATATTTGCCGAAATGATCTGATGCCCGGCAATAAACCGTGACTCCGCTGAAAACAATGCACTACATACCTTTCCATACACCTCACCTACCGGTTGCCATTCCTTTCATTGATGCTCTTGAGGTGATGACAAGTATTCTATGATGGTTTGCACCCAAACGCCCGAACGGTCGCTGACTATGGTTTTTCTACAAATGACGAGTCTAGGTTCGTCAATTGCAAGTCTCAATCCGGAGACAGCAACATCGGCGTGATGTTCATCCCAGGAGACACAAACACTTTCAGAATCCCGGTCCTCACTCTGTTTCTTGATTACGTTGCGCGTCATTATCGCCCTCCTGTGATACGTGCGCCAACCTAGAGCTATCTATCCTGCTATTCCCGGACCCCTGGCTACTTAGGGAGTGGTACGTTTCGGCCAAGTTGTATCAAGCAGAGGGACGTTCGGGTCTTACCAGGAACTCTCGGCCTCCTTCAATAAGTCTTTGGAGGTCTGCCTGCTCCAAAGAAACCTTACCCCCTTGATACGGCCCAAGTCGATGACCGTGGACCGTTGGTTCTCACGCGCCAGGACTAGTGCGTAAGTAGTTCGGATGCGGAAGGGGTCCATGTGGCGCCATCTGTCTGCCACGACCCCTACTACCGACAGGAGAAGGCTGATGGGATGGGGCGAGCTCTTCGTTGGGCGTGAAGCCCATAGAGTGTTAGGGACACGCGTATCTACGTACCGGAGTAACACGAACGGTGCTCTAGGAACCATCCCTGGCCACTTTTCATATGTCTCGTCGAAGTGAGTACTCAATAGATTTATCAATCCTGACCTGATGAGATCTGCTTATTCTAGTACCACGTTGGATGAGAATGATTGTTCAGATTAGACATCTTGCTTTTCGGTGCTTCGGACTACCTTGAAAGTTCACGGTAAGCACCATTGATTGGGTCGTGAATTACTTGCCTTTTAATTCTACGCAATTCTCCAGTCTGTGTTTTTTCACCATGGCCAAGCCCTTGCCAATTTTGTGGTGTATATTTGAGGAAGATTGCCCAAATACTCTGCAGCTACCGCTCGGCTGATTAATTCGCTCTCCAAAGAGTCGACATTTGGACATTCGACAAACATGGCAGCATCGTGAAGCTGTCGTATGGCTTGCCGGAACCAAACCCGACAAGTGAATACGAGTTCACGTCCATAATCTATTTTTGGGACGGCCATTGGAATGTCGCGGAAGTATGTGTCGAGAAAGAGATAATCCATCCCACTGGGAAGTTCCCCGATCTTCGTGAACGTCACGGCTAACTCTGATGTTGGGCCATTCCACGGCAGACATTCGTAATGCCACTCCCATGTTGCACCATCAATCGTCGCATGGAATTTATAACCCGATCGTTCATCCTGTAAAATAACAGGTTAGCATCTTGAGAATGACGCCACGCTTTATTAACTTGCCGTGCAGAGATAAATCATCCAGTGAAAGTAACCACGTCTATCAGATCGCTTCAGAGCTGCGAAGATTGCATTTTGCTTGAAAACCGACCCCGCCCTGCAAGGATGAGTGAAGCGGCCCGGGGAGTGCGCCACCCCAGAGCAAGGACTCACATTGAAGGTTAAATTTAACTGATATTTTGAATCGTCTTTGCTCATCTTCAGCTTAAAGACGTATTCAACAGCTTTACGCCACTCCCTCTGTTTGGCAAATCACCTGGTACCTCCCTATGAATGTCTACACTCAGCGATTATCGGTAAATACAGAATCACCGGTATATCTACGACTTTTATTCTAAAGACGGTAGTGTGAGTCCACATATGTTTTTCAACAGCCCAGGCCGGGTGAGCCATCCCCTTTTGAATGTCGAAAATATCAAATTCATTCTAATCAGGCTGATCTTGCTGTTCCGACACGCGGTCTGGAAACATTTGTCGGGTCTTGCCGTCTTGAATTCTGACTTTAAAAAAAAACGATCTTGCCTCGAGGCATCGATTCAAGGAGTCATTTGGGAGTCATGGTAAGTCACTGTGCTGATAATTGTGATCATTCAGAATTTAAAAGGCGAATTAATCACACATCACTCACAGCTTGATAAAGTATGGACGGACTGTCGCAATGCTGGCAGCAATCACCATAAACGTTCCTTTTTTCGAACCTTCTGACAGCAACTCAATCCTTACGCCCCCCATTTGCGAATCATGTATGTACTGTTGATCGTTGGTCCATTTATCTTGGTAAACACTTACGGTTGATTCTTGAATAGGAACAGTACCGTTGACTTTATTCCCAACGGCATCTATGCAGCCCTCACTCGAACCAACATTCCTGGCACATTTCATTGGTTGATCTATCTTTGTATTGTGCATAATTTTAGAACTACTAAAGAGTGATATCTAACGCCTTTGCTTTTGTGGAAGACTCCTCAGGACAGATACAAATTTCATGCAACCACAAAAGGGCATTCTCTACCATGGCACTACGAGGTCGCTCCCTGGAATGGCCCCGCCTCAGAACTAGCCATAACCTTCACCAAGATTGGCCAACTGGCAAACGGATTAAATTACGAAACGCTCGATCTGTATCTGAGAGATATTCCAATGGCCGTCCCATCTTCAGACATCCGAGTCAATCGCGAACGAACTTTCAGCTGTCGGGTCTGGTTCCGCGAAGCCATCCGCTGCTTGGATAATTCCAACATGTTTGTCAAGTGTTCACAGACGAGCTTGGAATTGCTTGAAACTGAGTTGATAACACGAGCGTGCGCCGCGGAATACTATGGAGGGAGGTTGCCAAAGATTTTCAAGACCGAGTTGGTAGGTGCAGTTAGATTTTGTAATTGAATAATTTCTTGTTCTAAGTAGTGAACGTGTGACAGTTCGTCACCTTGAACCAAGCCACAACTTAGCCACAACTCAATGTTCACCAAGTTGGCACGGTACTCTTGGTCTTGGATCGCTTGCAAATTGCTTGTTCTCCCAAAGTGGATCTGGCTTAATTGTTTTTCCTCCTCCATCCGTCTTCAGGCATACCGATACATGAAATCTCATGGCTATGGCGTCCCAACTGGTCCTTTCCGAGTCGGCGTCACCAGATTACCATTTGGAGTAGTGTTGAAGTTTACCACTCGCCCGCCCCAATACGAAGTCCAAAACATGTGTTTTGTAGCAAGAAACACGTCTATCCCCGTTCCAACTGTGTATGACTTCATAGGTTTCCCAGCTCCGATAGGGCGGCCTACGCTTCGGAGTCACAACCAACTCCGTTGCATGGAATCATCGTTATGTCATTCATTGAAGGAGAGACGTTGATGGATTGGATCCAAAATCACACAGATTGGCCTCCAGAATTTGAAGAACAAATCGCGAGGCTGATGGCTGGAAACCTTGGGGAAGATGAATTCAATCAATGCAGAAAAATACTGGATGGATGTGAACCTTCACTACGCCTCTTGGACTCTCAAAAACTTTTGGAGGATCTTCGAAATGCCATTCGTGAGCTTCGAAGTCTGCCACCACCGAGCTCAGGCACCATCTGAGGTCTAAATGATGGTCCGCTGATTTGGAGTCATGCATCATCCCCACAAGTGATCGAGCCATTCGAGAACATTAACGCATTCCATGAGATGTTATTATCTCGCGTCGGACGTAAATACCGTCTCTCAAAAATCCGTCGGCTCGCAGATCCTGTGCATACGAAGCAGCACAGAATTTGCTTCATACACGCAGATTTGCATCACGCAAACATCCTTGTAAGGGACGGCCAACTCGTTGGAATAATCGACTGGGAGTTTTCTGGATGGTATCCCGAATACTGGGAGTGCATCAGAATCAGGACCCAGTCTATGCGCATCAAGTCTATTCTCGCATTGTGGGATGCTGTTGGTGCATTCGCCAAAGGGGAGTATAGAGACGAAAGGATCCTTCATTTCGCCCTCCTTAGCAGCGCAGGAGATACTGCCATTCCTGACGAAGACTTTGTGGACGGGGAGCTCTGATGGTGATGATGATTGCGTCTGATTGTATCACTTACTTATCTTATAGGCAACCTACTGAGCGATCAGGCTCTTTATCTCACTTTCCGATGTTTCTGACAGAAGCTTGTTTAATACCCACAATCTCAAACCCGCATGGTTGTAGTTAAAGCAACGTGGTCCGCCAGCATCAGAAGTTAGAACGAAGGGTGCGAGTGAGTCGCAACTCTCAGGTTCCGGCCTCCCTGGTTCTTTCCCGAATAGCACCTACGCTGCGCTCACTCTGGCCTTGCCTCCTGGTTTATAGATGTCACTGTATGTGGGTGAACAATCTTTGTTGCCGATCTCTGTCAAGCAAGACTCATGATCATCACAATAACATTTCGCCATGCAACTACTAGTACAGACACAAATACAAGATTTGTACCACAACGAGGATACCTACAACGGTCTTTCTTGAAGAGAATATTTTGTTGCGTGGTCTTTGAGAACTTACAGGGCCGAGGATTGGATTCTTCTCCCTGCTTAGTCCTTCCGACCTTACACGAAACGTATTATAAGCAAAACAAAAGTATGAAATTCATTTACATAAATCATGTTACATACATAACGAGTCTGGGATGTGGGGAACCTTTTCAAACCTTTTCCCGTTCTCATCCGTCAGACTGAAGACATCGATGTAACTCAAATCACGATCCCATCTCGCGTCTATTCTTGTCTGTCTGAGAGCTTCCACCTCTCCTCACAAATATCCAACATCTCTCTGGCACCCGTCCCTGAAGCAATATCCGGATCCCCCGTAAAAAAAAAGACATCTGCTGCCTCGACCTTCTGCTTACCAGTGTGTGATCTTTTAATTCCAGCGTTATTTCACTTCCACTCATTAGCTGACACAAGGGTCCGTCGAGGCCCTACTGTTCGGGGCCGCAGCAAAGCTAACGGTGTCTGCGCGGATGCTATCAACGTAGCATCTACATCAATCCGCTGAATATCTGATAAAGTGGCTTTAGTTTTGCGCGAGTCTCTTGGAAGACGCCGTTCTTCTCCAGGCGGTATCCGTTGAATCCCCTCCGTTGTAGATTTGTAAATTTGCATTCTTTCTTTCGACAATGGCGCTCCACGTCCTCCCCGTACTAGTTCAGTGAGCAGCTCCCTCAGCTCCGAAATTTCAGCAAGACGTTCCTCCCTTTCCTTACTCCTTTCCTCCCGGAGCGTGGCGAGGTCAGATTCCAAATTTCTGACCTTGCTTAGCAATGCCTCTGAATCACTGACCCTTTTCTGAGTAGAGGCATGTGGATCCCTCATCTCCTCGAGGCTCGACGTCAACGGAAATATTCTGGTAGAGCGCTTGTATTTCACTCACCGTAGCTGTCAAGGATTCCAGTTCCGAGTTGCTTTCATTTGCACCGAGATCAACCAGCAGCTCAAGTATCTGTTCCATTACCGAGCGTTGCATCCTTAGGGCGTTATCTGTGGATAGCTTTGAAAGCTGTACCGGCATAAAATACTCTGCGCGCTGTTGATTCTCGGTCTGTGAACTGCTGAGGTTGTATAATTGCTGGTTTTCAATTGCGAATTTATTCTCTGTGGCTCGTCGGATCGCAGAAATCTCATCTCGTAATTCGCGAACCGTAGCCTCTAAATCGGAGCATCTGGTTTCTATCGTCGTTTCAGGCCCAATTGTTCGTTCTGGTTGGCTGGGCCTGGATGAGAACTTGGTTGGTAAGATGATTCCAGATATCGCCTGCGGGGCGCTGCCGATAAAACGACGGGCTAAGGAAAGCATCAAATCGGTAAGTTTTGACATTGTTGACGGCACATCTTTGAAAAGGATGACATCGCGGGTGTCGAGGTCGTCGATGAGCTCGAAAAAAGTCACTTTTAATGAGCTAGGCAACAAACAGTAACGCACTTGGAACTGTTCGTCGTCATCTGTGGTCGTTTCGCCAATCTGGAGTTGTGTATATTTTAGTTACAAGCGGTCTAAGTTACATATATAAGAAATTATACGAACCATTTGCCAGCAATTTGAGTAATCTAACTCTTCAAGCAGTATCTGTGCTTGACCCGCATTTTTTTGAGCATCCATCGCCTCATTTTTCGTCCGGAATAGAACGACTCCACCAAGGTTCTCAAAAATACGGGCACATATGACTGATCCAAAGGGACATATCAAGTCCTGCAGCATGGCATCTGTGTAAGACTCCGATAGAGATTTCAAAACGAGTGGAATGCCAGCGATAAACGGAGGAGATACACTGGTATCATCTTTTTTCGAGCCGATAGGTGGCTCGATACTGTGCCCGCTTTTCTGGGAAGACATATTCAATACATTTAGGGTGTCTTCGGCTGTGAGTGATTCAAATTCCAACTGTCCGACAAGGAGCAGAAGAGGTTGGGGGTTTGACGCACCATGATCAAACGTTGAAAACTCCAACACTATAAAAATAGATTTTTCTGAATCTATCTGGTCTCCCGATATTAGATTGAAACTCATGGGGGTGTCCAAGCCTTGCAGCGCGCTTTTGAGAGTCTGCAGCGCGATAACAAGGGGTGCCACTGGCACCACCAACAAAATTGGTAGACCTTGAAAATGGAAACTTGCTGCCATATACAAAGAAGATAAGGGCAGGGGAACTCAAGTCAAGTTGAGGAGATCTTGATCAGTGAGTGGGGTTCAGTGACAATCGTGCTCGTTATCCAGCGGAATTCAGCGGAGCTTGAAACTAGAGTTTGACATTGTTCCAATGTCAACAATAACCTTGCTTGTACTTTGTGAATGCATTTACCATTGGCATGCTTAAATTTAAGGGCCTGTTCGGCAACAGTTCCAGTTCGAAGTTGCCGTGAACTTTTGCCTAAATATGGTGTCTCGGTAAGCACATCAGGAAAATGACACATTGCCTTATTGAGCTTACTTGCACTTGTTTGGCTTACACGAGTCTTATGTCTGGATTGGGCCTTACACGGCCTTACAAATGATCTCCCTGTCTGATGGGCCAGACAGAT
>Ga0307507_10010238_pt1 | contig 12191 bp, 2 predicted proteins | sample 7_EM_MG_FD_207223 | JGI IMG/M metagenome (GOLD analysis project Ga0307507, IMG submission 207223) | Populus trichocarpa ectomycorrhiza microbial communities from riparian zone in the Pacific Northwest, United States - 7_EM | ecosystem: Host-associated > Plants > Roots > Unclassified | place... | reverse complement strand
AAAAAGAACGATTAAAAAAATAAGAACAAAATTCAACATAAAAATAAAATGAAATAGAATGATGTAAAAGCCTCGAGCCAATTCTAATTAGCATGTCCAATTCGTGACCTAGGTTGTGAGGGCGGATTATTATCATTGAAAGCAAAAAAAAAAAAAAAAGCTCAGTCTTCATTAAACTTAATATTAAATGATAAATTTTTTAAAAATAATCGATGTATATATAAAAAAAAGACCATATCAATTATGGTTAACATTTCATACTCGTGACTCGGGTTATAGATTATGATCACTGTATTGAAAAAAACTAGAAAACTTAATTCTCAATAAATCAAATGTTAAAGAATGAGAAAAAATAAAAATAAAACCAATTTTAAAAGAGCATAAATTAAAAGAACAATGATCAAATTTGATATTAAAATAAAATAAATTAAAATGACAAGGAATGAAATTAAAAAAAAATTAAATTTAAAAAATAATATAAAAATTAAATAGAAATCAAATATTTGTTATAAAAATAAAATAAAACAAAATAGTAAGTGATGTAATTGAAACAAAAATTAAAATTTAAAACAAATAAAGAGCGGTCAATAAAATAAAAGACTACAATTGAAATAAAAACAAATGGGAGGGTAACTTTTTATTTTGGCTGGCGCAACACAAGTCTCAAGGTGTGAAGAGAAAAAAAAAAAAAGGAGGAAAAATTCCACCACCACTCATAATACTGCTTGCATCCTTTTATTATATATATTAGTATGTATAATAGTTGAATATTTTTTGCCATTGTAGGAGGAGGTTACACGCGTTGCTCAAAAAGTTTAAGTTGCTCCCACTCGCTGGCATGTACCTTAAACGTGCCACCCACTCTTTTATTGAAATAATATTTTATATTTGTTAAAAAATATCAATTTTTTCAAAAATCAACATGATTATAATTAAAAAAAACTTTAATGAAAATATAAAAATATCCTTTTACATTAATTTAATAATTTTATGATTTTAAAAGGTAACAAAATTATTTTACCATGCCTAGAATAATACAGAGGATTTAAACGCTTCTAAGAACAATTTTATATCTTTGCTTTTAAAAATAGATAAATAATTTTATTATATAAAATATTAAAATCAATTTATTATTGATTAATTTGATAATAATATATGAACTATCATGAAAAGATCGTATTGCCTCAAAAAAAATTAATTGATTTTGTTTGTGGAAGGTAAAATTATTTTACTATGCATATTTATATTGAAATATGAGTATATGTAGAGTGAAGTATTAAACTCTTTTAATTTTTTTTTATATATAATTATAATGATGGAAAGAATAAATATAAAAGAATAATTTTTTTTTTAATAATAAAAACAATTTTAAATTGAATCTTTGTATTTTTAAAATAAAAAACATAGAAAAGCATGTCTTCTTTTTCTCCACCTCTTCTACTTTATATTACGATGTATTAACCAATGACTAGCGATCCTCGTCAAGCCAAAAAGAAAACTAGAGAGTGTGTCTTGTTAATATTGTTTTATCCCTAAACGCTGCTGTTTCGTGCTCCTTCATTTCATTTCACTCCTCCCGCTCAGTTCCATTCCCTTCTCCACCCTCCACCAGCACAAACAACCATGGAAGAAGAATTGCCGCCGCCGCAGTCAGATCTCCCAAGTCCAAACCCAGCCAGTTCCATTGACGCCACGCTCCAAAAAAAGCACCAAGCAATGCTAGACCGTCTCTCCAATCGCCACCAATCCCGCCAAAAAACCGCTACCACCTCCACCACCATTGATTCCACGGCCTCCTTCCTCTCCACTTTCACAGAATCCAAACGCTCAATCGAATCTCAACTCAACAACTCGCCTAACACACCAGATCCTACTCTCCTAAAATCTCACCTCGCTAATATCTCCTCCTCCATCTCCTCCCTCGAAAAACTCGTCGCCGAAAGCTCCTACTTTCTCCCTTCTTACGAACTCCGCTCCTCTCTCAAATGCATCGAGAATTTAAAACAATCTCTAGAGAATTTGAATTCTCAACTTCTCCCCAAGAAGAAATTCTCCTTCAAAAACAAATCCACTAGTAAACCAAATCCCGGTAATTCAAATACAAATCCAATCCCACCAAATCCATCTCACATACCTCAATCAATTCGCGATTCACCTGGAATTCGTAACAAAGAAAACCAAATTTTAAGCAAAAATTTCAAGAATTTTAAAGAGATTGGGGAGTTTACGCTATCGGATTTGGATTCATGTGAAGTGAGATTGATCGGCTGCATTAACGCATTATTTGTTAACAGATTGAGGAATTGTAGGGTTTATACGGGACCTGTGATTGGTTCAATTTTGTTAGAGGAAGTCGAGAACTGCGTGTTCGTGTTAGCATCGCATCAGATAAGGATACATAATGCGAAAAGTTGTGATTTTTATTTGAGAGTGAGGAGTAGACCGATAATTGAAGATTGTGGAGGTGTGAGGTTTGCGCCGTATTGTTTGAGGTATGTGGGCATTGAGGAGGATTTGACGAAAGCAGGGCTGGAAGAGGAGAAAGAAAATTGGGGAAATGTGGATGATTTCAAGTGGTTGAGAGCAGTGAAATCACCTAATTGGTCAGTTTTGGAGGAAAGTGAAAGGATTGGCTGTTTGGAGATTGAGGATTCGGGAAGCACTGAAGCTGAAATGGAGATTGAGGGGGTTTAGGGAGCGGAATTTCAATAGTTTGTTATGCTAGTTCTGACTTCAGGTAATATGATTTTTTGGGATTTTGCTATGTATTCTTTGTGGGTTGATTGTATTTCAGATGCCAAGTGTTGTGGAATTTTGAATGAAAAGTGGGAAATGATGTTATGCTGCTATATTTGATTATTGTTGTCCCAATGATTTTGGATTTTGTTATTTGTTATCATGGATTTATGTGTTTTAGTTACTCTTGTTATTGGATTTTGAATCAAGAGTGGAAATGGTAGTGTTGGTAGCGCTTGTTTTTGTTGTTATGCACTGGATTCTTGGGTTTGGAGCATTTACTTAATGAAGCTGTAAATGTTTGCTTGTACGTATTGATTGTTGCCTCTCATTTTTTTCTATTATAATTTGCTTCATGAATTAGGGCATATGTTAATTGTGATACTGTGAATAAGGTTTAGTGAAATTTGTAGGCAGGGTAGTGCATCATGGAACTTCTCTCTCCTGAATGCTTAATAATGGTTAGAAACTCCGGTCTGTTCAATTTACCATTGATACTCGTAAAGATCGCCTAACAGATGCTCATTTTTACCTTGGAGTCTATGTGGATTAGTGAGAGGGCCATAGACCTGAATAAATTTGGAGTAAAAACTTGTATAACATCATCCATAATAATTATAAGTTTTTTGAGAAGTTAATCGACAAAAGAGGCATGTCACAAATGCTTTAAAAAGAAGTTCATGGGTATCTATATATATTTAAAAATTTGCCGAACTGCTTCTAATACTGCTTTAGTGCTTTGGTGCTGAAACACACCAGCAAAGAAACGAAAGACATCATGTCAGGAGTGGCAGCAAAAACTTTAGATCTATTGTTCTTGGAATCTTTACCCATTAGAAAGATCTTGGTGTGCCTCATCTTAAGGCTACCAGAATTAAACTTCCAAGGGGTGAAATTAAAAACGCTATTTGTATTGTTTTAGAACTATTTTCTTAATCCTTATTGATTGTTATGAAATTTGATGTTAGTCCTTTTTTATTTTGTTAATCCATCATGGCATCTTGTTAAATTGAGCACTCCTAAACATAGTCGTAGGTACTAGTTTTCTGGTAGGTTTATAGTTTGTGATGGATATCATTTTGGTTTCTTCCATCATGGACTCGGTATCTCTTCTAATAACATCCCCCCATTTTTTTGCAATCCCCTAACCTACTTAAGGAGCTTTGCATTAACTGCATCCTGAGACAATGGAAAGCAGATTTGAGTCTTATTATGTGATTGGTAACAGGAGTAGCTATTATTGGACTTCTGATAAAGTGAATTTGTGGTTTGGTTTGCCCAATGCATGTCTAATGGCTTCTGTCAATCTAGTGGCTTAATAGATTGCCTTTCCTCCTATAGTGTTAAATAGTCCTCAACCTCTTGCTGCATTGCTGAAAATTTTCTGCCAGTTAAATGGAAGAGCTTGGCTTTGTGTTGCAAGTTTTATTTCCCTTCTGGCTGCAATGATTGTTCCCACTTCTACTCATTACAGTCTCTATTGCTACGTGGGGAATCTATTTGATGGTACCCTGTACTTCCATATTGCTGTTTCTTGTGTACTTTCTATTCTAGTTACTTCTGTATTCTACAAGTGGTTTTCTTCTGATACTGCTGCACTTATATAGATGAATTTATCTGCTGCCTTTTCAGTTAGTTCTGCTCTATGACAACAGTTGTTTATACAATTGCAGGCGGAGGGTTCATCTATTGAATATTATTGTTCTGTGACATGTTTTCTGGATTGTGGTCAAGTTTGCTGTTTAACATGGTCAGTTTCAAGGATCAGGTTGTTCTCTGGATGTTTAAATCCTTGAAATACCTGCTGAATGTGAGTTGCTGCCATGGCCTACTGGCTGTCCTCATAGTTTTCTGGTTGGATGCTGATATTTCGCTGGGTGAGTACCTGGTCTGACAAGTTATTATGGGATATATGCCTACTACAGCATTATTGAAGCTAAAAAATTCAGTTTGTAAGCTAGTTCTCCATTGCTGTTGACTTGGATGTGTTCTGTGGATCGTTTCTATTCTTCTATTGATGCTACATCTTTTGCTGGCACCTTAATAATGCTTCCAAAACTCATTCCAATGATTGCTTGTAGTCCAATGATGATTCAAGTGTTGCTGTTTCTGCAGATGGGATTTACTTGCATGTACAGTGCTGTTGGGTGGGTCAACTTATACTTTTGTTGTTCTGTTGTTATAGTATGAGTATTTGGTAGCACTTTTGTTTCTTTTTGCAAATTTTTTGTTAAACAAGGCTATGACATGGGATTTTCAGGGATGCTATGCTTGTAGTGGTTCATTTAGTTTTGTACTTTTGTTAATGAAATCCCACTTTTTGCTGTCTAAGAAAATCATAGACCAATCTTCTCTTTTTTTGTAGGCATGTTGATTTAGAAGTGTGAACTATCATCAATCATTATTTTTGAGATTTATTTTAAAGACATCATGGCTGTTCTTGAGCTCAGGTACCCTTCTGCTTATTTTTTCCATCATGGACTGGTGGCTATTGACTGTGGTTAATAAGCAGAAGCAGGTTAAATAATCATTACCTATATATTTTACAAGGACTATTTGGGGGCCCTTTGACAACTATACCTGTTTTGACTTTATGCTTTGACTTAATTGCTGGCATTTGGCCTTATTGATGGGATCTTGCCAGTTTTACCATAACTATTCCAATTCCAATTTTTATTGTTACCTGAAGCCAAGTGCTTTCCAGAGTTCAATTAATTAATAGCTGATACGAATTTATTCTCAATACCCAATCAAAGATTCTTTTGAATCTTGAAATTGGTGTCTGATGAAAGTTGTTCGGTAAGGGTCTTGTCAAATGTTCTGTGATTTCCCTCCTGGCGTTGTCAAAATGTGATTGGCTTTTGGCAGCAGAAACCTACCTGCTCTGCAATTTCCACCATGCAGAAGTCTTCTATTTACTTCTATCCTGCATCTTTCGAAGGCATATCAGGAGACCTTTTTAGATTTTTCTACTTTCCAACAGTTTAATAGTTGTTATCTTGGACTGCGGTTATGACAAGACCAATATTTGTTCACTATCCCTATAATTAGCAAACCCATGATTGGCGTACTAATTTCTTAATAGCAGTTCATATGAATGTGGTACTGGTAGGTATCACTTTAAATGTCAGATTTTAGAAACACACTGCTTTCACATTTCAGGATTCCTGCGTGGGCCAAAACAAAGCAACTGCCATAATTGAATTTAAGTCACTAGAAAGTAGAGGTGTCATCCATAGTATATATCTTAGGATGCTTTAGTGATAGCTGAGTAGCTCACATTATCCCTTTTTAGTTTTCTTTTTTCTATATTCTATTCTCTTGCACCAACTCCTGTTATGTGATATTTAGTTCTGGGCATAAACATTTTCTTTTTCAAGCTTTGACTTGATTCTCTGGCTAGGTCCAATCTGGCTGTATGCTCGTGGATAGATCTTGATGATCCAATTCATTCAGTTCTCAACTACAACCATGTGACCTAGCTCTGCATGCATCGTTGTTTTAACCTGTTACTTGATTCTCGTATTCTATATCTAGGAACTAAGATATCCATGAGCAAGCCTGGATAATTCGATCCCCCTTCCTTCTTTTCTCTCTGTCTCTCTTGATCTTGTAGAGAGAACAAGTTTATTTTCAGGTTTTAAAGTTCGTTTCCAATGTACTTGGATCATTTGTCTTGATCCCACTTATGCATAGTGAATGGTGCAGTCTTGAGTGCCATGCAGAACGACAAGTATTCACAGGTTGATATCATTCTGAAGGTATGTTTTTTCTAGTAACTATTAATTGCAAGTATTTCTTTACAGACTTCAATTATTGAATTTATATCTTTTTGTTTTTTAATTTCCGAGAAACCTTCTAGCTGGTTTATGTAATTTCAGTTCTTCCTGCATATTTCTCTTAGGACTGCTATATGCTCTTAAAAACACATTGATTGTTTTTTGCTTAAATGCACAGTATGCTTGTCTTGATTTTTGGTAGTTTCCATTGCCTTGTTGGCATGCTCTGAAAACTTTATTACCACTAATTTATTGTTGTTGTTAGAAATAATATCCACTACTCAACGAAGATAGGCTCACAATGTTAATCCAATGATGAAAAAACCTACTTTTTGGTGAGCAGGGTATCGTGTTTTTTAATTAAATTAAGTGCATGATTAGCGGAACCTGTTTAAGTTTTTGGACACCCTAATGTTCAACGCTCAACAAGAGGTCCAATACACAGCTATGGAGGCCGGCATTCTCCCTCCCTTCCCTAAATGCTAAATCCCCATCCCACCCCTCCCAATATCTTAATCTAAGACCTTTTAATGAATATCTAAAGTCTTAATTGTTAGGACTTTTGTGCATCCTAATTTGACTTATTATGTCTTTCGTATCCTTGCATCATGTGCTAAGCTTACCAGCTAACTTTTAGATAGGGCTTATATACTCAAGTGGTAGACTAGGATGAATCCACTCAAGCATGTTGGACCTTGAGGTTTTTTTTTGTGTGATGGAGTCAAGCTGGTTAGGTGCAGGTTGGTTCATCTTTATCTCATCTCCTTTGTAGGAATTGGATCCAGGGACAGGGGTTTGAGAAATGGAATCTAAGAGCCTTCTCAAGAAAGATCACCTGCAAACTGTGCATGTTTGTCAGTGCTTGTGTGCAAATTTTAGTCCTAGTTCAAATGCTATTTTGATTATGAGAAAAACAAAGGTAAAAACTAGTCTGATAATTGAAGGCCTGAAAGAAAACGTCGTTGATTCGCGTACATGATTGACATGATTTAGCTGCAGGGTGATTAAGTTTAGGGGTTGCCTGATAATTGCCATAAAAAAAGTTTGCCTATGTATTTTCCAAGAGTAAGAAAATTTTTAATCATTAACTTAATATTTGACTCTATCAATCAATCTTGAAACCTTCCAATTTGAATTCTTATTTAACTCAAGTTTTAAATTAAATTATATAAAAATTAATCAAATATAACCTAGTTGATTTAATGAGTTAAAGGATAGACTAGATAATCAGTAAAAATATAGTATTGATTTAAAATTTTTTTCAATTTTTTTATAAATATTGACTTGCCAATATTTTTTATTAACATTGGCATGATAACATTTTAGATTTAACCGGTTGACTTGCCAAGCTTGTCACTTGGGTCATGAATCCGAGTTGATTTAATAAATTTGATTTTTTAAAACAATTTTTTTATTTAATTAAACAAGAGTAGAAATAGGCAATTGCAGTAAAACAACCAAATAATATATAAAAAAGTGATTATGATGGGTTGTAAAAAAGATGATGCTAATACTAAAAAATATTTTTATTATCTCACATGAGAACAAAGCAATAATTAAATAAAATTTAATAATATATATTTAAAATATATTCTTAATTGACTTAATAATTTTTAAAATAAAATACAATGTGTTTTAAATTAATTAATTTTTAAGAAATTGAATTAGTTTTTTGAAAAAAAATAAAAAAATAGACCATGCTTCTTAAAATAAAAAAATTGATGATCGAAGGCAAAAAAAAAGATAAAGGACTAGAATTGACACCATAGTTTTTTTAAAAAGAAAAGAGCAACCATTTTTTCTTTGTTCAATTTTAGTCCTCTCATTTTTAATCTCTTGAAAATAAAATCATTTTTTATGAAATCGAGTATCAATATGATTTTAGGATATTTTTTAAGGCCATAATAACTATATATAAAAAAATCAAAACAAATCATTAATCTTAAATTCTAATAAACACAATTTCAAATAATGAAATTAAAAAGAAAAAAAATTAACATATACTGAAAGGCCTTCACATTTTCACTCTAGCAATGAATGGTGAAATGCCAATACTTTGATCCTCAAAATTTTTGAGGATTTTTTTTTTCAATTTCATATTCAAACATTGGGTTTATTGAGTACTGAATCTTATAATTTGTTTTGATTGTTTTATATGGAGTTATCTTAGTTTTATGACCCGAGTCATGAATTTTGTTGGCTAGCCGTGCTGAATAAGGTAATTTTTTAATTATTTTTTTCAATTTAATCCTTCAATATTGAATTTATTGATGATTGATTTCATAATTATTTTTATTTGTTTTTTATGGGGTTATCACGGTTTTATTACTTGAGTCGTGAGTTAGCCTGATTGAATTGTTTTTTTTTTGTTTTTTTAATTGATTTTTTCTTTAATTTTATCATTTAATATTGAGTTGATTGAGAATTAAACTTCACAATTTATTTCATGCTTTGATATGAGGTTATCCTAGTCTCATGCTTTGATCACTAGTTTTGTTGGTTGTCTCGGGTTGACTTCGGTGGTTTATTTATTTATTTTTTATTTAAATTTTATCCTTCAATATTGAGTTAATTGAAAATTGAGCTTCATAATTTATTTCTATTTACTTTTTATGAAGTTATGCCGATCTCATGACTTATGTTTGACTGGTTAATCCAGGTTAACCCGATTTATTTTTTTAGTTGAGTTTTATTTTTAATTTTATTTTTTAATGTTAGATTTATTGAGAATTGAGTTTAATAATTTTTCTTGAAAATTAATTTTTATAGAGTTATTATTTTTTTTAGACCTGTCAAGTCAATCTCTAAATATTTTTTTTTCTATTAAAAAATATATTAATAATACCTAAATATTATTTTATATCTGAAAACATTTTGATTTAAACCACATCATAATGCGAACAATGATATATAGTTTAATGACTAAAAGCAAATAAAAATAAGGGAAAAAAAAAACTGTTCCAATTCACTGTGTTTTCCATGACACCCTTTAGTGTTTTTTAATAATAATAATTAATTGTCAGAATTGATTGGTGAAATCTAGGTAATTGGGCCACTCACGATTTCATATAGCGGGCCAAGATTCACCACTAGGCCCCAACAAAATCTGGACTGTGGATGAATAAGAACTTCTCTTTTGATAGGTGTACAAGGCACTTGCATGGCTCGGATGCCTTCATAGGAGATCCTAGTTGAATTGCTTTCAGCATGAATCGGATTACACGCACCTTCCTTCTTCGAATGTATCGATGGGTTGGAAAATTTCTGTTCATTTTCTTTTCTTTTTATGCGTTCTTAAGCAGGTTTTCACTTTCTTTTTCTTTCTAAAACAGAAACTCCACCCCCCCCCTCCCCCCTCCAAAAAAAAAAGAAAAAGAAAGAAGCTAATGTCTACCTACTCTAAAATTTAAATGATGCTTGGTTGGTGAAGGTCGGTATTCTCCTCAAAATATCATAATATTGCACTCGTTAATCTAGCAAGATCAGAGATGAGAGAGAGAGAGAGAGAGCTAACACAGTAGGCCTCACTGTGTTAGCTCATATCATCAGAACAAAAACAAAGTCTAATTAAAAGATATTCAGTTCGCGAATCTAGTATTTTTAAGCATATAAAATCCCACCTGACCTAGGTCTGTTATACGGTACAGATACGTATTAAGGTTAACTGGATTTATAGATTAGGCTATGCATGCATGTTGCTTACATTCAAATTAGGGCTGATTTTTCTGCACACTAGTTGCTATATCTATTTTTTTTTATATCTCTAATGTTTTTATTTATAAATTGCATATGTACTTATCAAGCAAAATTAATATATATATGAGAGATCCTATATATGTATGTAAAATAAAATTAAAGTCCAATTAAATATCATATGAGCAACCGGATTTCAAGGCTAGCTTTCCTTGCAAAACAGGAGGAACAGGTAGGAATGCTTTTAAGGTCGAATCATATATTATTTGGCAACTAAACGAGCAAAAGAAGACAAGTGCACGGATGATGCTTAGCATAAAATACTTTTGTTGACAGTTTAAAATACATTGCAATATTCCGGCATGCCATGCGCTTATGATTTCTCATCGAAGAGAATATGGCATTTGTATATCAACTGCTTGCATGATTAAGATGGATTACAGGGAGACGTAACTAGGGCTAGGAACCCAGAAGATGAGTCTCGCATAAATGTTTACATATGACTTTGTTTCTGGTGAACAAACATGTCGCCGATATTATTATATTGGCTCACCTGATTTCCCTTTATGTGATTTTTTTTAAAATTAAATGGAGAATATTGTTTTTCATTACTAGTGGGTTATTCTTTGTTTAATCTGTTGTATTTGAATTTACGTACTATGTTTACTATCTTATCTTGGGTTCAGAGGTTGGTTTTGCATAGATAGAGCGTTCTGCTGTTTTTTTTTTGTTTTTTTTTATTTTCAAATGATTTTTTATTAGTTTCCCTTTAGTGTTCAAACATTTCCTGCTAATTCTTTGTTTCATAATTTCACATTTGTGTTTGTTTGTATGCTTAATCTAACACGTTCGCTGATTATTTCTTACGAATTCTCTTAAGCTAAAGTATTCTTAGAGTCTCTGTTTGTGTCTTGGGTGGAAAATTACTATAACAAGGTTAAAGAACATCTGCTAACTAATCAACAGTCATTTCTCACATGAAATAGACAATTCTTATGCAAAAAACTGATACTACACACACACACACCTTTAATGGATAGATTTTCTATTACAAATCGTACATTATGAAAAAAACCAATATGGGATGATCACACAACTACTAAGTTGTAAAGGCATATGCCCGAATCGATCCATAATTTGATGTCTGGGACTGTGCGTACTGGGGAAGGGGGTTGCCTTCCTTGCTCTCCCTTCGTTTATTACGGAACTCAACTAAGTAGGATTAACTCAACTCTTTTCCTACGAAAGGCATATGCCCGAATCGATCCATAATTTGATGTCATTTTTTCATGGTGTTCTCTGAACCTAATCTCCTTGTCAAAAGTTGATGGAAGCATACAATTAATCAGTCTATATGACTAGCTAAATGATTTTCCATGTATTCTATAAATTCTAGGTGATAATTAACATTATAATTAACCAAACTATCAGTCTCATTGTCTTTCACTTTCCTTAGCTGTATATGTGATGTCATTGTCTATTGAAGTTAAGCCAACAAATTAAGACATGGTAGTTGATGAGCTAAAAACAATGATAAAGCTAGCATCGTACAAAATTGCTTCATTAAAAATTTCCCTATAAACAAAAATATTTTTCAAATTAAAGGGTTTTTTTTGGATGATATTGCTTATCAATCAATTAATATATCATACTCCTAACCCATAGAGCTGGCCATAACGGTTGAGAAAACAAATCAGTAGATGGATGCTAAATGACAGTAATTAATACTAGCCAGGTGTAAATAAGAAGATTCGAGCAATTTTATTTGATTATAAATTCTATCGTGTCAGGAGTTATATATTCTTAATTAATATAATTATATAACTCCTGACATGATAAATGACATATATAGTAACACATTTTGACGTGTAAATTATCATTGAAATGGTAATTAAAGATGCGATGAAATTAGCACAGATTTCTCATACCCCACATGAATTGTTTTTGTTTTCTAGCAATTAGGGTTGTTAGGCCATGAATAAT
>Ga0307507_10010237_pt1 | contig 12192 bp, 16 predicted proteins | sample 7_EM_MG_FD_207223 | JGI IMG/M metagenome (GOLD analysis project Ga0307507, IMG submission 207223) | Populus trichocarpa ectomycorrhiza microbial communities from riparian zone in the Pacific Northwest, United States - 7_EM | ecosystem: Host-associated > Plants > Roots > Unclassified | place... | reverse complement strand
CTGTATGGTGGAGTTCTTTCTTTGGGCTGGATGTGCGGTTAGTCCCATACCAGAGGGACTTGGGGTGGCTTGTTTTTCCCTAGGCCTGCGGAGGAGGTTTTTGACCGACATAGCTCAGGCTCAAAACGGGGGCTTGTATTTGTCTTTACAGTGATACTGGCCCTTAAAGCGGAGGTTTGCACCTTTAAGCAAATAAATTCTAGGATTTAACAAAAAAATCCCACAGCCAATAACTTCCCCCCAAAACACCCCTGTTCCTTTCGGCTGATGCCGGACGAGGGAGAAAAGCTTAATTGCGTGCCAAGATCGCCACGTGCGTCATACAAGCCGTGCCCCGGGAACGCTTGGCCCACATACAATTCTTGAGAAGATCGAGTGTCAAAATAAATAGACATGAAAATTTTTTACTTTTCCACATTCTTCTTCTTCTATCCTCTTCTCTCTTCTCATTTGCCGCGCGATTGTTGGGCGAAATAAGCTAATCAGATGGGACATGTTCCATTGCCAATTTGAAAAATAAAAATAAAAATAAAAAACAAGAATGCATTCACCAAGGAACTGGAAGTAAAACTCAAGGTATAACGTGCGTTACGAAAAGGGGATGTCAGTTTTTATGCAGTTAGGGCCAAAGAACAAGGATCACCGCAAACGACAAAATTGGAGGCATGCTTTATCTGCACCTCATCCTAGGGCGCTCCTCCGCCAAACACATCAGCCCTTATTGCGTCTTTTTGCTCAGACTGGTCTCGATAATTCCTTTTCCAGCGGCAATTGTTTCCCCAGGTCCTCGTTGCTGGCCCCAGAATGCACTGCTGCTAGTTGGTGCAACCTGAGTACCATAGTCAACCTTCTTCAGATCATGGGCCTCCGTCTCCTCATCATCGACTCCGAGACTCTCCTGCAGAAATCTTCTGCGAACCAGGAACCGCTCACGTCTCTCCTTGAGAAGCCCTGGGCTATCCAGCTTAGACAATGCGGTCCTAACCGCAAGCCTAGTTGCAAAATATATATGCTCAGAGAAAACAATGGCAGCAAGAACTCCCCAGAGTGTAAGATCTTTAGGAGCCCCCGCAGCTGTGGCAGAGTCGGAGAATAGGTAAATGAGGACAGCCGAAGAGATAGAGCCCATCCAAGACAAGAATGCAAGGTTACTATTCACCTTGTCAGTGCTTACTAGATAACAACAGAACAGGATCGAACTTACTCTAGCCAGGGGCCAATAGAATCGGCTCTATGGGGAACGGGCCTCTTCATCTCGACACAAATTTTTACAGCATCACTTCGAAGCTCAATCCAGTTGTTAATCAAGAACGAGACCGAAGCCAAAGGCCAAACCGGGGAGAACAAAGTCAGATATCCAAACTGATGTAAAGAAATTATTAGCCGATGCCAGACAGCGGTTAGGGTTAGGGTATTAGAATCTCACCTGCATGCACATTTCCCGAAGGTCGGTGGTGACATCGTATTCATCCAACTCCGCTTCGTTCCTGACTCTCTTTAAGAATGCGTGCTCACTCTTGCTGTCATTGACTTTGCCTGCATTCTCGAAACCCTTTCTGTTGTTCTGGAACTCCTTAGCCTTTCTGAAAACTCTCCTCTTGACATATGGAACGAGGGTTTCCAATGCCAAATTGACAATCTGCGCAGTTACAGTAAAGTAGATGACCTGCTTCCTTAGTCTATCAGGATTGATCTGGAATACTGGAGCTGCCGTTGGTTTCTCGTCTTCCGCGAAAGGCTGGACAGTTAAGCCGAAAACGTCCAAGTGGGGCACAATTAGGTTTCCGAAGGGAACGTATATGAATGCAGTGAGGAAAAGCGGGACATAAGAACAGATAAAGTTGAAAACAAATATTTTCTGGGTCATTGCCGCTTCCTGAGATGATTCGTTCTCATAGTTCTCAAATTCCGTTAATCCAGCTGCAATCTTCGTGAGGATAGATGTGAGGATCGGAACAAATAGAGTTAGCAGCACGGTAGGAATGAAGACCTATTGCTAGTCAGCACATTTGCGGACAGAACAATGAGAGCATGGCTATACCAAAACAGACTTGAATGGCCCATTATAAACTTCCGAAATGAAGATCTCGATTACAAAAACAGCCGCATACAATGCCGAGAGGATACCGCTAGCCCCCAAGGCGAATGGGATCTGTAGGAGTTGGCGGCAGAGGCGTTTCCAAGCCGGGAAAAACTTGACCACCTCTCCAGTAACAGGATCCTCAACCTCCTTCTCATGTACAAACTGGGCCCTTTTGTTCTGTAGTTGGGACACGTTGCGAACACCCCATCGGACAGCCAAATCGACCTCCTGGCGCTTCCAGTACTCAACGAAGATAACGGACCAGAGGCAGTTGGAAATAGCAAAGACGAGCGAATACTGCGAGAGCAAGAAGTAGGACCCCACACCAAATGCAGCTGCAATAACCAAGAAGGAAAGGTAGGATTGTAGGAAAGCAAAGTAGAAGGCAATCTATACTTTGTGAGTTTCGCTAGTCGCCTGAATGGATATTCGGGAGCTGCGTACCTTCTCACCGAACCGATCCCTCAATTTCTCCAACTCCTCTCTTGAAACTATCCAAGTAGTAGACCAATCTTTCAACCATGCCTGATAGAAGGTTAGGAACAGCTCTGAAACATAGCTTTCTCACTTTCAAGCTCTAGAAATTCACCTTATTGAAATCATGATCATGCAACGGGAAAATACTCTCCACCAAAGTCCAAGGGCCTTGTTTGGGGGTAATCCCAACACCGCCTTCACCTACTGGCAATGTGATCAACTTGTGCACAATCCTCAATCTCTCTGCCTCTGTCAATGGCTCCTTATCCAATGATCTCTGTGTCTCCTTATCAGGCGCTGCAGGGCGAACGCCGAAAAGCCAATCCTTTATTCTAGCCCAGCCATCAGCACACACCTACCGAATTTGTATCCGCGTTTTAGAGAGAGAGCCAGAGCTTACCGAGACCTGTAAACCTCGCCAATAAGCTTCTGCTCAGAGCGAACAGTGACAAAGACGAGAACAGATCCGTTGGCACCGTCACGAGCTTCAGTCCTGAGCCCAACCGAATCCAAAGCAGCAATCAACTTTTCAAACTGAGCTTCAGCTTTCTCCTTGGCTAGGATACACGCATTTGTTAGTAATTGATTCAAGCTGGAATTTTCACTCGACGGAAGCTTCTGCCTTGCTGAAGAAGCTAGCGTACGCACCTGTACTTCCGAATCGGAACGAGATTACGTAGTCGACGCCCTGGTTGCTCACCACAGCTGCTCGGAGAGGCGGGGGGTTAGACTCTGCCATAGTTGCTGTTGCCCAACACTATTCTGTATTTTTTGTGGGTAGCGTTTTCTTTTCTCGAAGTCCTAGCTGGGGATGAGGAAGTTGGTACTGTAGATGGGGGAGGGAAATAGGAGAGATGAGGAGGTTTTGGTTTATTTCCAAGATTGTGCAGGGCGATGGATAGACGGCTTGCAAGCTGAGCGGGATCTGGCACTGGGAAAGCAGGAAAGCTGTCATAGATAAATTCAAAAGCTGTCAGGCATTTTCCGTCGTTCGTCAACGTCTAACCGGTATGATGCAGCCAAGCATGGCGGCAAACTATGCTCATTGGATACCAGTGCTGCGAGTGATTACCCAGATTTTTTCTTTTTTTGGTGATAAATTTCTGGATTCCCGGATTGAATCAATCTCTCGCAGGTGGCCACATAGACCACAGTAAAGCCACTCGTTTCTGAGTACGTACCTACTTCTACATACATTCTGATACACACTATGGCGGCAAACAAAAACTAGCAAAATATGAGAGCGAGATACGGTCCTTATTGATAAAAATACAGTGATAACGCTGGAGGGAATCAGCAGAAGGTTAAAAAAGGAAAAACCCGAAATTGAAGAAACCCTTTAGACCTGCCCGACCAGCATTCATTCCCGGACAGGGAAGATCTTAGAAAGAATTATTGTTGACAAATGAAGAGTGAGAAATGGACTGCTTCCTATGACTAGAGATGGGTAGTCGCCCATCGCACAAGCGTTCCGATGATGTGGCCAGACTGCCTTCCTAGCGCCTTCGTGTCCCAGTCCCCCTCGCTCTGCTTCTGCTCCTGCTACGGCTTCTGCTACGGCTCCTGCTCCTGACTCTACGAGTACGACTCCTAGACCTACTGTAGCTCCTCGAACTGTAGCTGCTGTAGCTCGGGCTTCTTCTTCTCCCGCGTCCCTGGCCAGCTCCATAACGACCTCCACCAGTTCTAGGGGGAGGTGTGTATCGAGGGTTCCTACCAGCCGTTTCGCGACGACGATATGAGGATCTGGACCTAGATCTAGAAGGGGATCTTGAGCGCGATGAGAAAGAAGGGGATCTGGTCCTGGCCCTCGAAGTAGGTCGATAACTATCTCCAGCGGCAGCCCCGCGGTAGCTGTCACCTCGAGAAAACCCTCTTCCAGCACCAGCACCAGTACCCGCATGCGCATGCGCACGACGAGGCGAAGATCGATAACGGTTTCCAGTTTGTCCACGGTAACGGGGACCCGGGGGAGGTCTGCGAGCCTGAGGGCCAGAGCCAGGGCCAGAGGGGTCTGAGCGACGTGGTATAACTATCGAAACATTGATTACTGCACCATCGAGCTGGCCTTCATGCATATGTGCAATAGCAGCGTGGGCAGAGGAGGAGGAATGATAGATAACATAGCATACGCCACGGTTTGTATTGTCTGCGGTAGTCGGAAAATCAGGTGAGCTGGGAATCTGGGCGTCAAGGGAAGCAAGCAAGTGGAAAGGCTTACATTGATGATTCAAGGGCATGTCCAACATCTTAATTTCCCCATAACTCGAGAAAATTTCGGTGATGTGAGCTTCGGTGACATTCTTTGTGAGCTTCTCAATCACAATCTAAAACTTTACCATTAATACTAAGATCTAAATTTCCCAAATCAACCAGGAGAAATAGGTTGGAAAAGGCACCGCGAACCTTTGTACTCTGTATCTCAGGACTGGCGCTTCGCGAATAGCTTCTTCCCCTGCTGCCACTTCTGCTCCTCGACCTTGCCCGGGAAACGGGAGATTGTGTTGGGGACCTAGATCGATTGGATACGGGGGACCTTGTTCTGGAACGAGAACGAGTGATGGAACGAGAATTTCTAGAATAAGATCTACCTGCACGAGGCGGAGAGTTTGAACGGCTGGGAGAGTGGTCTCGAGATAACGAGCGGGTTCTAGAACGATCCATGAGGTAAATGGCGGTCAAAGGGAGTTATTGAAGCCGGTGTGAAAAAGTTGACTGGATTGCTGACTTTCGAGGATAAATGTCGATAGGTCGAGATCAATGGTGATGCCTAGGACTTGTGTTGGCTATGGGGGAAGCGATGGGACGCGCAGAACGCGAGCGCCAAGCATGCTTCCCAACGAGGGCAAGCCAAAACCCAAGGTTCATTAGGTGAGCATGCTGGTACGGTAGTACCCGCACCGGTATTAAGTCACAGCCTCCAAGAGCGAGGATCTGGATCAGATAAACCGGCGAAGCGCCAAGAACTCTGAGAGGAAAGAAGTTAGTCCTGCTGGCGGCGGTGAAAGGTTACAACAGCCACCAGCACAATAGTCTACTGGTGCTTGTACAGTACATTTCTTCGTGGAGGGGCACGGTGCTGTACCAGAACAGTATCTGGGATCTGTGATAATGAAAGATACAGTAGATAGATAAAATTTACTCGATAAGGAGCTATTGGTCATTTGTTCCCTCGCGGCCTCACAGAGTGCTCGGCTGATATGCATCTGGATACCGGTATTGCATTATGAAACATGATGGGACTGCCGCAATGGAACTTCACTTGAGAGAAAAGTCACCCTCTCCCTCCCCACCATCCAGTTGATTGAGATTATTTTACATCATATCAGCGCAAGAAGCGTGCATCTGTTACCGCAAGGTTCAAGTACGACTGCCGTTGGATTTAGGTGGCTGAAATATAATCCTCTAACGGACCGCTACCATAGCACAACCTGGAATTCTCTCATATGATAGGAGGATTGTGCTGCATGGTGGTCTCCGGCTGCTGTACGTTTAAAAACTCCATTTATCCTAGCTGTATGAGGGTATCATAATGATACACCTAGATCATCCAGAGAGCTTGGAGGCGAAAACCTGGACAACCCTCTCGAGCGCTCAAGCCAGCCAGTCGCGATTGGAGAAGCTATCAACAAGACGATTCGAGATATTAATACCACATCTGCACCACAGAATCATAATACCGGCATGGCAATCGCAGCTGGTGCGCAAGCAACTGCCCAATACATGCAAAGCCCCCTTACCCTCATTACCCCAGGCGCGCCTTCATCAAGGCAGAAAAAAAGTTCTTCTCTTCCTTCACTCTTACTCTCCCCTCTAAGTTAGGCAAAGTGGGGCACATACCAGTACCGGTACACTACTATACAGTATTGCCCAACACTTCCCTTACCGCAAATTCTCCAACCCGTTGGTGTCACCGCGAACAGAAAAGCAGTTGGCCTCTGCCGAAAAGAATCTCTGCGCCTTCTCCAAGTCCAAGACAGGTTGCCTTCTGGGCATTTTTTCCGTATCAAAAATGGCTCCCGCAACAAAGTATCCGATGCCTGCCCTTCCCATCCCTACTCCTGGGTCCCCTCGTGCTCGCTGGAGGGATGAGGCAATACCTGCGTCCTCAGCTAGTAACTCTTATGGATTTTTAAATTCCTCCTATTTTCCCCTATCATCATCTAGTCCCCTTCACTCAAATTTCCTCTTTCTACCCTCTTCTTATTCTCGGTCTATTGCGCTGGGCTCTAGTGTACCAACAACTGAAAGATCCACAGCATCGGCAACAATTTCGACGGAAGCGGCAGGAGTAGCTGTTGGAAAGGCCATGGCCACACCAGCACCCACTGGAGGAAGTCGTTTTTTTGTAGGAGATAGTAGCTATGGCAACCCTGGGAGCGGTAGCATTCCTGAAAGTGCCACCAGTACACCGGGAATGTCGCAATCCTCGTCGGCTCTCAATCTTGCCTCCCTCAATTCTCCGAATGCCCTATCTCTGGCATCGTCTAGCTTCTCCGAATCCCTCCCCGGTGGAGAATCTAGTGGTAGAAGAAGAAGCGTCTCGCAGGCTGGAGTTTCAAGCGGAATTCCTACCACAGCCACGTCACCTGTAAACGTGATCTCAAACCCTACCACCGCGCGGACATTCACGAACGAGGGCGTGGGCGTTCATATACAATCCCCCAATTCCTCCCTTTCGCCTCCTCAGCAACAGCAACAGCCACAACAACAAGCACAGACACCACAGGCGCACCCAGGCAGATCCCGATCGAGATCCACTATGAGCAGACATGAAGGGACCCAACCGGTCTTCAATCAACAGCAACAACAGAGGCCGCTTTCTGGATCTCCTGTATCCCCTGGTATCCATACCAAACGGTCTTCAGTCTCCAGCAGCATCACCAATATAACGGATCCGGGTGGGGACAAGGATAAGGAGAAGAAGCCTCGGCTTTATGGGAGAATTGGAGTGTGTGCCCTTGATTCCAAAGCGAGGAGCAAACCTTGCCGAACCATCTTGAACAGATTAATTGAACATGGGGAATTCGAGACAATTATATTCGGTGACAAGGTTATTCTAGATGAGTGTGAGTACAATTTCATCCGATCTTTTAAACTTTTGCTTGTTCCTTCCCAAGGCAAAGAAGAGAAAAGCAAAAGCATCCCACGTTTTGCTGCTATTATTTTTGATTGGTCCGTGCCAGAATCTTCCGAGACAGATATTGGGATGGACTTACAGTAATACAAATCTATAAAGCTTTTCTTTTGCCAGGTTTCCCCAATCTTTCGCTTTCCTCACTTCCCCCTTCCCATACCACTCATTACAGCCCCCACCATAACTCTCCGTGGTGACACACCTGCACATTTCATTGGGATTCTTAGAATATTCAAAATGCTAACGTTTTTGTGACATCTTCAGCTATCGAAAACTGGCCTACTTGGTACGTACATGTTGCTGTTCCTTTTCTTAATTATTCTCCTACAAGCTATACTGTTTTGAAGGCACAATTTTGAATCGGATGCCTGATTCCCAAATCCCACCGAGGGAGGGGTTTTCTTTCTTTCTCATTCCTTTGTCGCATTCTCTGTGGTTGGGAAAACTAGTTCTTTTTAATTTTTTGCTGCGTTCATGGGAGCTCCATGTTCATTCTGAACTTTGAACGTGGATGTCATGCTCTGAACTTCATTTTGTTTCTCTGTATTTGCTTTTTTTGCGTCTAGGATTCTTCTCAAAGGCCTCTTGACTAACCCTTCGCAGTGATTTTCTGATATCATTTTTTTCGACCGGGTTTCCGCTCGACAAAGCAACACAATATGTTGCCTTACGCCAACCATATTGTGTCAATGACCTTCAGATGCAAAAGATCCTGTGGGATCGCCGACTTGTTCTTCGGGTGTTAGACTCAATCCGGGTTCCGACCCCCAAACGCCTTGAGGTTTCTCGGGATGGCGGTCCATATATTCCCAGCGAGCTCGCTTACTATTTGGAAATGAAGACCAGTGTAAAGGTTCCACCGCAAGGCGAATGGAAAATGCCACAAAAAGTTGAGTTGAGCGAAGATGGAGAAACGCTCATCGTCGACGGGAAGAGTCTCAAAAAACCATATGTTGAAAAGCCGGTTAATGGGGAAGATCACAATATTCACATCTATTTTGCCAACGGTGGCGGCGGAAGGAGATTGTTCCGAAAAGTGGGGAATAAGAGCTCCGAGTTCGATCCTAACCTCTCACAGCCTAGAATGAAAGGATCCTTCATTTATGAACAATTTATGGATGTCGATAACTCAGAGGACGTCAAAGCATATACTGTTGGCCCTGGTTTCTGTCATGCAGAAACTAGGACAAGTCCAGTTGTTGATGGTCTTGTGCGAAGGAACACTCACGGGAAGGAGATTAGGTTTGTCACCAAGCTCTCACCCATTGAATCTGGCATGGCGGCTAGGATTTGTGAGTCATTTGGGCAAGCGGTCTGCGGGTTTGACTTGTTAAGGGTCAATGGGAAGAGTTATGTTATTGATGTCAATGGCTGGAGTTTTGTGAAGGACAACATAGAATACTACGATCGTTGCTCTAGTATTCTCCGGTCCACCTTTATTAAGGTCTCTCAGGGGAGGAACAGAGGCCTAGGTGCTATGGCGGCCCCAGTTGTTCCGATCAGGGAGCGGAGCCCGGGTCGGAGGTCGGGCTCTAAACGCAACTCTAGCGGCCATCGCTCAGCGTTGCACAGCCTGCTGTCTAGGTCACCTTCGTCTTCTAGGTTGACGAGTCATCACCCACAACCACCATCAGTGGTCACGGCGCCGAATACCAATCCTACCCCCGGGCAATTACCAACACCGGCCGCTGCGGGCCCTATTCCCCAGTCTCCATTAGAGCCAATGTCTGGTGAGAATAGAGAGAAATCGAGACCGGTGGCGCCTCAGCATTCCTGGAAGTTGAAGGGCATGGTGGCGGTCCTACGACACGCTGACCGCACCCCTAAGCAAAAATTCAAGTTCACCTTCCATTCGAAGCCCTTCGTGGATCTCCTTAAAGGCCATACCGAGGAAGTCATACTTGTTGAAGAGGGCTTACAGGACGTTATTGAAGCCACTCGTCGTGCGATTGAAGGACGCACCGAAGACATGGATAAGCTTGCAGTGCTCAAGAATGCATTGGATAGGAAAGTTGGATTTGCGGGCACTAAGGTTCAGATAAAGCCAATGTTCCTCAGGACAGAGGTTATAGAGGAATCAGTTGAAATTAATGGTGATAGCTCGACGGCTTCTCCGGATAGCGGCTCTACTGAAGTGCGGGTCAACGTCAGTCGAGTCAACAGTGTGTCTTCATTCTCTGCCGATCCAACAAAATCGAAGCAAGTCTTGGACAAACTACAGTTAATCATCAAATGGGGCGGTGAGCCCACTCATTCCGCAAGGTATCAAAGCCAAGATTTGGGTGAATCATACAGGAAGGATCTACTCCTAATGAATAAGGATGCATTGGAGGATGTTTCTGTTTTCACGAGCTCGGAGAGAAGGGTTACCACAAGCGGTAAGTCTTGAGCTCCTCATCATATTTGGGTTAATACTGAGGTTGCATTTCTATGTGTAGCTCAAATCTGGACTGGCTCTTTCTTGGATCGTAAAATTTCGGATGACTTCGTGAAAGTGAGGAAGGATCTGCTCGATGACTCAAATGCTGCGAAGGATGAGATGGATAAGGTGAAATTAACTCTACTTGAGTTCCAATCTTTAGCTAATATGCCCAATAGGTCAAGAAGAAGCTGAAATCGCTGCTCCGTGAGGGCTCAAAACCTCCGCCGCAATTTGCTTGGCCAAAAGATAATATGCCGGAACCTTCGGTAGTGATGCAAAATGTTGTCTCTTTAATGAGGTTTCATAGAAAAGTGATGCATCAAAACTACACCAGGCTTTTTGGCACTGGCGCATCTTCAACGTCTTTGCCGTCCCTCGCTGCCCCGGGTGCACCATCTCTTGCTCAGTCTACCGCCAATATTCAATCGCGCTGGTGCTGTGGTGAGGATCCTGAGCTTTTTAAAGAACGCTGGGAGAAGTTATTCGTCGAATTCTGTGAGTGGGAGAAGGTCGACCCTAGCAAAATCTCAGAGCTTTACGATACAATGAAATACGACGCTCTGCATAATCGTCAGTTTCTGGAGGCGATTTTTATGCCCTCTGCCTCAATGTTGGAGGTTGATGATATCGACACCGCCGTCCTCGACTCAGTGGAAGATCCGAATCCGCCTGCTTCTGGAGACACTAGAAAGTATTCCTTGTCTCCTAGCTCTGAAGGAGAGAGGGAAATCGTCCTACAGCAGCAAAAAGGGACTAGCAAAAGGGAGCGCCTGAGCTTGCGAAGTCGAAGCTTACTTAGCGGGGGGACCAGGCCTTCCCTTGAGGGGGAGGCCAGCCGTAACTACGCCGCCACTCAATTGAACTCTAAATCTAAGAGCGATGTTAGACTCTCTAAACTGCGTGAGCTTTATCGACTTGCCAAAGTCTTGTTTGAGTAAGTGCCCTACACTATTATTGCTCATGTTGTATTTACTGACCTTCTACCCTAGTTTCGTATCTCCGCAAGAGTACGGCATTGATGACGAAGAGAAATTAGAGATCGGACTCTTGACCAGCCTACCGCTCTTAAAGCAGATTGTGAAGGATTTGGAGAATGTCCAAGCAGCTGAAAATGCCAAGTCTTTTATCTACTTCACTAAAGGTACGTTGGACCACTTGCGTCTCATTTTTTACATTCTAAATCATGAGTCTATAGAATCACATATCTATACTTTACTCAATTGTATCATTGAGGGGGGTCTCCCAATCAAGATGGAACGTAACGCTATTCCCGAACTTGACTATTTGACCCAAATATGCTTTGAGCTTCTGGAATCGGAAACCAAGGATCAACCAGGAGACTCACCTGACGAACCGAATACCAGCTCCTACAGTATTCGGGTCAGCATATCCCCAGGGTGCCATAGCAAGGATCCTCTCGATATGCGTCTCGACGCCAAGCACTGCATCGGATGCGCACCCCGCAAGAGCTTAACCAGGCACTTAGACTGGAAATATGTTGTCGAAACCTTAAGGGAGAAATTCCATCGTGTCAAACTGCCGAGCAAGTTTATACCGATCAACCTTGGGGAAGCAAGTCTGAAGAAGGGCGTTGGAACGAGTGAAGGCAAGGAGGAGAAAGATGCCGGAAAGAACGGCCTCGGGGCTATAAGTGGTGCTGGAGGAAAACAGCCACCACCTGAAATGATCATGGAAGAGCATCCCGAAGAGCTGGTTATGAGGGACGAAGCCGGAAACGTGAACAATGAACGTTAGCGAGTTTTGCTTTAGAAAACGTGTATTTTATTAATTTCTTATCACATGTGTATTGGCCATTGGGGGGCGTCACGGTCATTAATGGAAGTGGTTAATGGTGTGCATGAACGCCTGGGTTAGTGCTTTCATGGGCGACGAACTTTGTATTTGACTTTAGTAACCCCAAATGAATGAGGGGTTATTTTTTGTACAGGAGATATCATACGTTCTAGGATGTATGCCACGCTTTTGGGCTGCTCACTACAACAATAGCACGGAGGCCATTAATCACGAAGGTCGGAAGTGTTCGAGTGCATTATCGTATCCTTGTTAAATTCA
>Ga0307507_10010236_pt1 | contig 12192 bp, 6 predicted proteins | sample 7_EM_MG_FD_207223 | JGI IMG/M metagenome (GOLD analysis project Ga0307507, IMG submission 207223) | Populus trichocarpa ectomycorrhiza microbial communities from riparian zone in the Pacific Northwest, United States - 7_EM | ecosystem: Host-associated > Plants > Roots > Unclassified | place... | reverse complement strand
AAGATTGCATGATGACATTGAAGGACCATATTACCTCTAATAATCAGTCTAAAGATTTTTTTAAAAAAAATATATAAAATCATTATTACACCATTACAATCCGCAATGCAATTATATTTGGTGATTTACTATTTTTTATATATATAATTTTGGTTTTAATTATATTTGGTCTACATACACCTAATCCATGCAATAATTTATTAACGGATATAATTTGTGTTTGATTGTTATTTTGAGATTAAAAAAAAAGGATAATTGATCCAAGATGACATATTTTCATGTCTTTTTTTATTTTATTTTATGTATTTGTTTTTTTTTCTATTCTACCATACTAATCAATGCAAGTATAAAGAAGTGTTGGGAAATCAATTACCACCACCAACACTGCATCGGTTGCAAATTTGCAATTGTAAGTGACAATTTTCTTGAAACAATATAATATATGTGTGTAAATCATCCATTCTGCCTCTCAATAATTGTTAGATGCATGATTTTGTTTCTTAATTATTTGTGTTGAAACCTAAGATTTCTGGGTAATTTGGTTTTTGCTCGGACATTGCTGGCCTACCAAGCACCATTTGCCAATGAAGCTTCATGAGTTGGTTGGTTATACATAAAAGCAAACAAATAACATTTATAATTAGATCAAAAAGCAAAAATAATTATATCTATATATATTATAATAAAATGCATAGAAAATTCAGAGAAGAGCAATCAAAGATGCTCTTACACCTCTCGCTGCAAGCTTCCTCTGGTGAAAAAGCTCCCTCCCTTGCATTTAGCCTACAAACGGGTGGTGGGATATGCCACTCTTTTCATTCTCCTCCATTTTTCTTGCCATCCCATCTTTCATGGCTTCTCTTCTGCATCATCTCTTTTTTCTCTCTGTACTCTGCCTTCTCATCATCAGCTCCACTGCATCAAATCAACTTCCTCAGGTAATTTTATCAAAACACTACTACATCAGTGACCCTTTTTTGTGTTTTCACAAGAGATATAATCTATCTTCTTTGAGTCTTGACAGCATTATGTGGTTTATATGGGGAGTTCATCAAGTGGAAATGGAGGAGAAGCTCCTGAGATTGCAGAGGCAGGTCATTTGCAGCTGTTGTCCTCCATTATACCAAGGTTACCACACATCTCATCATCATAATCCATCATTATATAGCCATGGTTTCAAGGGCTTGATACTTGGAATTTAATCTGCTTTTTGACAGTCATGAGAGTGAAAGAATATCGCTAATCCATCATTATAGCCATGCTTTCAAGGGCTTCTCTGCCATGCTTACAGAGAATGAAGCCTCTGTATTAGCTGGTAATACTCTTGTTTTATTTCCTTGTTCTATTTGACAATCTGTCTTGTGTTTGGTTTAGAGCTTATGCATGTCTTTATGCTTCAAATAATAACAATAATACTAATAAGTTAAAAGAAAGATTAAATAAATATAAAACCCTTTGATCCTAGAACATGCTTATGGTCTAAAAAGCACAATTGTTTTGTAAAAAAAAAAAAATTAGTTGTGAATTTGACAACTTGGATTTTTTTTCTTAGTTATTTTTGCTTAAATTTCCAGCCAAATTTGCTTCTTTGTAAATATTGATTTCACTAGGAATTCACTTAATATTTGGGTAGCTGGTTTTTTAGTTCTTTGGGTTCTCGGTCATCTCATGTATTTTTTTATTTAAAAATGTTATTTTATTTTTAATTTTTTAAAACAATTCTTAATTTTTATTTAATTATGTCTGGATTAGATTTTACCAAATCAACTGAATTATGAATTAACCTATTAGATCATCCAAGTTTGGTATTGTCAATATCAAAATCAATTTAAATTAAAATTTAGTTTAAATCAAACTCTGAATTATGAATTTATCGAATAAACTTACAATCAATCTACCTTAAAGAGTTCAATAACTATAGTAGAAACATAATACACTAATTCAATTTAAATTTTTTAAACTTAATTAACAAAAAACTAAGAGTGTTAACTCCCGTAATTTTTTATTCTTTAATATTAAATTGGTTAAAAATTAAATTTTTTAATTTTTTTTATAGGACTATTCCAATCTTAAAATTTAAATAATATTTTATTTATTTATTGAAATAGATAATTCTAGATTTATTTAATTAAATATATGCATGTACTTTTTTATTTATAATTAAAAATACTTTTGTCAATAATTTTTGTTAAAACTAACTTATTCATTTGTTTTTTACTAATAAGCGCGGGTCTATCAATTTGTCGAGCTTGCAATAGCTAATATAAAAACCAATTAGATTCTAAATTACTCGCTCCTTATTTTTAATAAAAAAAAATCAAAACATTTTTTTTCTATCGGGCTTGAGAGAAGAAACTCCGAACGAGCTCTAAATACGGGTCCATGAGCACATGCAACTCAACTTGTTCATCAACCCAAAACCCTCCCAAGCTTCATCACTAAACCCCTTACCCGCCATTAATCCACCAGCCACCCCCTCTCCCTCTGTCGCTGTCCGTCTCTCTGAATCTCATCTTTGCTTCGAAGTTCCAACAAAAAAGTGAAAAAGATGGCCACGAATATATCCTCCACGGGAAACCTCATTTCTTTTATACAAAAACGTTTTCTATTAACATCAGCAGCAGCAACAATAACACTTTCTCCCAACTCTCCACTACCCACTACTACTAGTTGTAGCTCCTCCTCCTCTTCTTCTACGGCCCAATTCCTCGTCAATTCATGCGGTCTTTCTCTGCAATCTGCTCTTTCAGTTTCTAAAAAGTTCCAAATCCATGAGAATGATCTCCATAAGCTCCGATCTGTTGTCCAATTCATGAAAGCTCATGGTTTTAGCGAGACCCACCTGGCCAAATTGATCCAAAGTCGGCCAGGAGTTCTCCATTGCAGAGTAGAAGGTAATCTCAAACCCAAATTTGAATTTCTCACAGAGAATGGCGTTGTGGGTCAGCTTCTGCCAGAGCTCGTTTTATCAAATACTCATATTTTAAGAAGGGGTTTAGATTCTCAAATTAAACCATGTTTTGAGTTTTTAAAGTCTGTTCTTGGTTGCAATGAGAACGTTTTGGTGGCTCTTAAACATTCTTCTTGGCTGTTGACGTTGCGTTTGAAGGGCACTATGCAACCAAATTATGATTTGTTGATAGAAGAGGGAGTGGCTGTTGATAGGATTGCTAAACTGATTATGATGGACCCAAGAGCCATACAGAATAAGCGTGATAAAATGATTTCTACAGTGAGTACTCTCAAGGATTTAGGCCTTGAACCAAATGCTCCTGTTTTTATACACGCTCTTAGAGCGATGTTATCTATCAGTGAATCGACTCGGAAGAAGAAAATTGAGGTGCTGAAGAGTTTGGGTTGGAGTGAGAAAGATATTTGGCATGCCTTTAAGCGACATCCTCTTCTTTTGGGATACTCAGAGGAGAAAATCAGGGCTGGGATGGATTTTTTTGTGAATACATTGAAGTTGGGATTGCAACATGTGATTGCCTGCCCCCAGCTTCTTACTTATTCTATTGATAAAAGGTTGCTTCCCAGGTATAATGTTTTAAAGATTTTGGAGTCAAAGAAGCTGATTAAAAAGGATTTGAAGATTAAGAATTTGCTTAAAATAAATGAGAAGGAATTCTTGAAGAATTATGTTTACAAGTATGTGGACGATATTCCAGGGTTGTTGGATTTATATGGAGGAGCCGACAAAGCAAAAAAGATACACTTGATGACGGAGAAGTAAGTTTTGTTGTCCAATGCACAATGTGATTTAATTCTAGATTGCTCTCAGCCTTCTTAATCAGAGATAGCGTTGTGGTTAGTCGTTCCAGTTTACATAACTTATTTTTTAGGAGTATTGTGAGTTCATTTCTTATCCATTTGGGTGTTGATTTCTATTGAGCCACTGTCACAAGTTCTTTAACAACCATTCCTGGTTCTTGATCGTTCCTAAGTATTTTTTGTCACCCCTTAGCGTTTTATCTCACTGCAATGTCGTGGAAGCTCAAGAAAGCTCTCCTTTTATCATCGATCATCAATGTCCACAATAATTACATATTCATGTTCAAACAGCCCCTGAAGGGATTTCCTACACTTTTCTGTTTTGTGAGCAAATGGTTGCTGTCAATTTTTTTTTATCCATTCCAAAGTATACAACTGAATCAGGGAATCATTAGATGATTTTTAGGGATTCTGTAAAGAAATCTTGATTTTAGTGACGAAGCATAAGAAGAGGCTAAAAAACGAATCAGTTGCTGCACTCTGCTTGTGCTGATAAGCTTATAGGGGTTCTTGGAGTCAGTTTCTATATAATTGTCTAATCTAGTATGAAGTTAATTCAAAATTTTCATTACAATAAGCCATTATTATAGCAGGAAGTAAAGAAACTGGCACCAAGTGCTTTTAAGGTTTTTTTTGGTCCGGGGATCTCTCTTCAAGATCAATCATTTTATGTACCAGATATTGCTTTACACTTTGAAGTGCTTTTAAGGGTTTTTGGTTTAAATTTTGTTACTAAAAACATTATTATGCCATGAGGAAAATGAATACATTCTAAAAGAAGGATGCTTTTTTTCAGTCGAGAAAAGTACTGTTTTCAACTATCTCACCCCTGCTTTCAGATGAGAATAAAAGCATTGTTTTGTCAGTTGGATTGCCAATTTTTACAATCCGTTTCATGCATAGTCGCAATCCCTAGACGACAAAAAAAAAAAAAAAACTCAGTTTAAGATGCAGGGGGATCATGGCTCCCTTCTAGTGATCCAGTAACTACAAATAGACTGAACAGAGATCAATTGATTCTGAAAACAGGCCATGATGGTATAGTATCCATCTTCCGGGATCCAATTCTTCAACTTCATACTACACGTTCATGGGATTTCCTGGAGGCATCATCAGGCATGCAAAACAAGCACAAGCATCCTCCTTTGTCAAGTGATGTCATAATTGGGATGATAGACACAGGTAACTGCAATTCACTTATGTTTCTCATAGTACCTGGTTCAGTGGCCCTGCATGAATGAAAGCCACCTCAAGAACATGCCTCAAATTTCAGTTGCATTCACATGCACACACATATTTATTCCATAAATATGTCAATATGGTTCATCCTTTTATTTGTGCTACCTTCATATCACAAATTTTTTAACTCACTCTTGTAGCACAAAAAACAAGAATGGTTTTTAACATGAATCATTGTTTTGATGAACTACTTTGATGAAAGTCACATTATATATATATTCATTGAGTTTATATTTCAAATGTCTTTTGTGACTGAACACCCAGGACGCTGTTATTTTACACTTCAGCATCAATAAGAATAGTGTCTTCGTGGGGGAAGGCCACCTGCCATATTATAACTAAAAGCTCAATGGTCCTCCAAGTAAACAAAACATGGTCTCTTTTTTTAAACGGTTCAGGGTCTGGTGGATTGAAAGTCCAAGGACTTCAACTTTAAAACCTCACCTCATGCCTTGCTCCTTTATGTGGGGCTGGTTTTGAGTTCAAATCTTTTTGAGGGTGTGTATTAATTTTGAAAGAGGGAAGGCTACAAAATCCAGTGAGCCTTTCGATGAATTGGAAAGGCATTATAAAAGGATATAATTTTTTTCAAGTATAATTTGAACATTTAAATTGTATGTCAGTACAAGTTATTAGAATAATTAGAAGTTTTCTGTTAACGTGAAATAATTTGTTTCCCATCACTTTGTACAAAGCTTTTTGTTGTGTCTTGCTGCGATTGAGTCTTATCCAAGGGCATATTGTTAGACTTCAGAAAATTTTTAGAATATTACACGTGTTCTTTGCTTTAGGGATATGGCCTGAGTCGCCAAGTTTCAATGATGATGGAATTGGGGAAATCCCTTCAAGATGGAAAGGAGTTTGCATGGAAGGATATGACTTCAAGAAATCCAATTGCAATAGGTGATTATGTCTTTTTTTCATTATAAAGTAAGAGAAGGACAATATGCACATATGCAAATTCATGTTTGTGTAGATGCCTCTATTAATAGAATAGCTTTTATCTATATCTTACTCTCATCCAGTTTTTTTATATCAGAGAGCAAGTACTTTTTTCTTAAACAATCATAGCAATATGCCTCAAGTCTAAAATCTTTACCTAAACACACACCCTTACCCTGAGACAAGCCCAAGTGATGATTTCCGCTTGCTGTTAAATTTAATCTATGCTGCAGAATTCTTATTTTCTGGTCTCTATGTCTGTAGGAAGTTGATAGGAGCAAGATACTATGACTCCATCCAAAGGACATACAGTAATAACAAGACCCACATGGCTAAACCAGATGACTCACCAAGGGACTTTGATGGCCATGGTACTCACACCACATCCATTGCAGCTGGTGCTAAAGTTGCTAATGTTAGTTACCATGACTTAGCTGGAGGCACAGCTAGGGGTGGCTCACCTTCATCTAGAATAGCAATATACAAAGCATGCACATTAGATGGTTGTTCTGGTTCCACCATATTGAAGGCAATTGATGATGCAATTAAGGATGGAGTTGATATAATCTCCATTTCTATTGGGATGAGCTCGCTCTTTCAATCTGATTACCTAAATGACCCCATAGCAATTGGTTCATTTCATGCACAACAAATGAATATCATGGTAGTGTGCTCTGGAGGAAATGATGGGCCTGATCTTTACACTATTGTTAATTCAGCTCCTTGGATCTTTACAGTTGCAGCTTCTAATATTGATAGAGATTTCCAATCTAATGTGCTGCTTGGAAATGGGAAGACTTTCCAAGTAAGATATTGATTTGTTGATTCTTTTAATGTTGTCATATATTAAGATCTGTTATATTCATAATTCTTCTCTCTTCCTCTCTATTCTTTTTGGAATGAATTCGTGTCTTTACAATCCTTTTGCTTAAGGGGTCTGCCATCAGTTTCTCAAACTTCAATCGCTCAAGAAATTATCCTCTCGCATTTGGAGAGGATGTTGCTGCTAAGTTTACCCCAATATCAGAAGCTAGGTATTATCAAGAAGTGATACTCATGATAATGATAAAAGTCATGTATTGTATAAAGTGAATTAATTTTCACTAAAATGCAGGAATTGCTACCCAGGATCATTAGATACACAGAAAGTTGCGGGCAAGATTGTTGTATGCACAGATGATGATTTAAATATTCCACGGCAAATCAAGAAATTAGTCGTGGAAGATGCTAGAGCCAAAGGGTTGATTTTAGTCAGTGAGGATGAGACAGTTGTTCCTTTTGATTCAGGCACGTTTCCATTTGCTGAAGTTGGAAATCTTTCAGGGTTGCAGATTATTAAATACATCAATGGTACCAAGTAAGCATCACTGATATAAATTTCAAATTTTGTACCTTGTTTAGTCTATCCTATTTCAGCTTGGATGCATAATAAGGAACAAGGTTTTGGTCTTAAGTCTTGCTATCCTAAATGTTTGTAAGATTTGATTTTGTCTTCTGTGATAACACAAAATAACCATCAAGACATCAACTAAACTAGCTGAAACTCACATTGCCTCTTTCTTCCTTATTCTCCCTTCTTACATGTCTTTAATATGATCACCTAGTGCTGTGCAGGAAACATACATCCCATATAGATCCCTTTCTTCTGGTCAAGCCTTTCTAACCAGGGCAATGTATTATGGATAAGATCCGCTCATAATCTGAAACTGATCCCTTTTTCTGGAGATCCGACCTCTTTGTCATCCTGGTTCTTCTTTATTCGTACTTTGTGCTTGTCTTATCCAGCCACTTCAATTAATTAATCAAAGATACTCCTCCCAGTAATAGACATAATAGTACATAGTTTTTCTTCAATATATACGAAAACTTTAGAAACAATTACTTTTTGTGAGATTATTAACATCCTAAAAAAGTTGTGAGGCGCATGCCCTACATACCAGTTAAGAAACTTGTCCAAGAACTTCATAGATGGATTTGCTCTCTTCTCTGTCCCTGTACAGAAAGCCTACTGCAACCATCCTTCCTACCCGTGATGTTCCTCGATATAGACCAGCTCCAACCGTTGCATATTTCTCTTCCAGAGGGCCTGGGCAATATACAGAAAACATTCTCAAGGTTAGCTTCTGTAATACATTAGAATTCAGGAGCTGTTTTATTAGCTAACAACTTAGTTAATCATTAACACTGATCGGGAATTCAGCCCGATATAATGGCTCCAGGAGTTGCCATTTTGGCAGCCGTGATACCTGAAAAAGAAGCAGGGAGTGTTCCTGTTGGAAATAAGCCGTCTGGATATGCCATAAAGTCTGGTACATCAATGGCTTGCCCTCATGTGACAGGGGCTGCAGCATTCATTAAGTCTTTTCATCATGGGTGGAGTACTTCTATGATCAAATCTGCACTTATGACAACAGGTACTTTTGAAGGTAGAATTCATAAAGATGGGCACACACTCAACACACACTCTCAAACTCACACACACACACTCACAGGTTGTAACTAGGGCTTGGGGAATACAGAAGGGGATTTTAGCTTGACCGCACCCCATGGTAAAACGGTAAAATGACGTTTCTACTGTATGAATTTGGTATTATATACTTTATATTTTTTTAGCGGGGAGGGGATTGAATGATGCTTTTGATTGTACAGATATTCCCTTTCATGTTATTATTGTTTAATATCTAAATGGTCCTGTGTTCATATATTAACATCCACCATCATGCACTGCAAGTGCTCGCATTGATCTCTTCCTTTGTTCTCTTTGCAGCAACCATTTATGATAATACGGGGAAACCCTTACAAAACAGCTCACATCACTTTGCGAATCCCCATGAAGTAGGGGTTGGAGAAATAAACCCACTCAAAGCTCTTAATCCAGGATTAGTTTTTGAAACAACCACGGAAGATTTTTTGCAATTCCTTTGTTATTATGGATATTCAGAGAAAAACATAAGATCTATGTCCAAGACAAACTTCAACTGCCCCAGAATCAGTATTGACAGACTCATCTCCAATATCAACTATCCATCGATATCCATCAGTAACCTTGATCGACATAAGCCTGCTCAGACTATCAAAAGAACTGTGACTAATGTGGGATGTCCAAATGCCACATACATTTCCAGAGTGCATGCTCCTGTGGGATTAGAGGTGAAGGTTTTCCCAAAGAAGATTGTTTTTATCGAAGGGTTAACAAGGGTTTCCTTCAAAGTCTTATTCTATGGCAAGGAGGCTTCCAGTGGCTACAATTTTGGGTCCGTAACATGGTTTGATGGTCGACATTCTGTCCTTCTATCATTTGCAGTGAACGTAGAATAACATAACAATATAACGTACTCACATTGAACAAAGGTACCATTCAATTTGAAGTTAACGCACACATCACTCACTCATAAGTTGTAGATACACGTTGATGTTCTTACTGTTTTGTCCAGTGCTGGAACCCTTGTTGTATGGTTGGAGTTAATTACTGCAAACCACCAGAATAGGAACATTCATAGATACATTCATCAATTAATGTCTGTCCAAAACTTTTTTTCTTTGAACATCATGGCATGTGCAAATATTATTATCCAACGTGTCTGCTATTTGGACTATGGTTGCTTATGCAGTAATAGTCATATTTACTTCAATTTATACGTACTAAATAAAAGGATACCTATGTTTAATGCATGTTAAGCAATGATTTCTGGTTCCTGTGATTGCTGCTCCACTATTCCATTTTTCAGCTGAGAAAGTAAACGGTTTTAGCAAGGCCTAAAATATTGACCATGTGTGGGAATGCTCTCTGTATTTCATGGATTAGGCTTAGAGGTCCTTGATCACCTAAAACAACATTGCTTTGTTCCTATCTTCGATAAGTACATGCAGATGATCAGATAGCGAGAGCATCAATTCAATGGTGATTTTAGCTGCCTGTTGTTAATCACAAGCTTTCTTCAACCCACACGCTTGCTTTGTTAGACTGTTTTAATTTATTAATTCACAAGCACACGATAAAATGCTTCAAATACTTGCCTTCTGACAGAAAATTTTATCTGATTCTAAAGGGCTTTTGGCTTATGAAATTACCATGAGGATCATGGTTACTTGTGATGTGTATGTATCTCCACTTCTGCAAACAACTCTTGCATAGCCAACCTTCAAGCTTTGTCTCCTATATATATATATATATATATATATATATATATCCTGTGAATTTTCTTGAATCAAATTATATATATATTGAATAAAAATTGATTTAACTTAATTTATTTTAAAAGAATCATTTTAATTTTTTTTTAATTTAAAATGATCACTTCATATAACCTGGATCTTTTAACTTGATAATGTACCGAGACAGGTTTTATACAAAAACTGAGGACGATAAATCACCTGCTAGACCCGATAATTCATGTACAAACGGATGGTCTAAAACCTTAATAATTTCCATTAAAAAAAGAGTCTAAATATATTTTCTTAATTTATGAACTTGATAAGATTAAACTGGATTTACGAACCCCAGGGAAATCAAAATAGAAATCTTAGAAATGCAAAATATATTTCCTTATTGGACAGGAAAGGAAATACAGGCTCGCCGCCTCGCACAAAAGTTATGATATCCTCTGAAATACCATGACCAAGGCAAAGCTGAAAGTTTGACAGAAGCAATGCTTTGGTGGTAGTACTGATATCCTCTGAGAATTTTATGTTTTGATAAAAAAATTATTTTACTTACATTTTAATTTCTAAAGTGGAAAAATCATTAAAAAATAATAAACAAGAGTGAAAGTATTGATTGGTTGGATTTCTTTAGCATAACAATTTAAATTTGGCGTCGATGTGTGAATGTATCAAGGAATCATCTCAACCCAATAGTTTAAGCTGTTAGATAAGATCTCAGGATATGATTTATATCATTTTCTAACGCACCCCCTCAAGTGAAAGTCTTTTGGGCTTTAAACTTGCACATGCCTACATTACCTAATGTTTAATTTTCATCAAATAAATGGGGATGGTGAGATTCGAACTCGTGACCGTTTGGTCATCAAGAGTCTGATACCATGTCAAAGAACCATCTCAACTCGATAATTTAAACTGTTAGCTAAGGTCTTAGGATATGATTTATATTATTCTTTAACAGAGTATATATGAGATTTTTTTAGCTTTTATATTATCCGTAAAAGTACATTAGGGTAGAGTTTTTTTTTTTTTTCAATTTAATTTTATGTTTCTGATATTGAAACATGACTCTGTGATTAGTAAACATACCCGAAACCTTGGATGATGCTTCTATAAAATTACAAATCATCTTTTGATGATATGTGATTTATTTTATAGTATTCAAAAAGTATCATGATATATATAGCTTGCAGTTCAGTTCAGAAATATTGATTAGGATTGAATTTTAAATAAATATTAGATGGGAATTGACTCGAACAGACTCTAGCTATCAATCAGGTAGATGAACTACTTATAATTAGTTAATCCAATCAAGATTATATTCCTTTTTAAATGATATTATGTTGATTTTTTAAATTTTTAAAAAAAATAATAATAGCACTCATGAATTTAATATCTTTGATCTCAATAATGAATAAATGCACTGTGAAGCATATTATGTGACGAAGACCCTCTCTGTATCTATAATTAATTAACTAAGAACATGAGCATTAATTCATGTAAAAGACATGTGGCAATATATGTTTATTAATTGATCTCCTTTATTTACTAATTTAAATTTCTTGCACTTACGGGAATGCCTGGCTGGTAGAGATGAGATGGATGATTCCTCTCTCAATAATACTGTTTCTTGTCTATTTTAATTAGGATCTTGGTTATTGTAATCTTGTTTTAAACTTGCATAATTACAAACTAAGAGAGGGACATTTTTATCATTATATAATAGTCAATAAAGACATATCTGTAATAAAATAATAATAAATTTTACTTTTGTAATTATTAAGAGTAAAAAGCGGTTAAAATAAAAATAAAAAGATGTCTGCAAATAAAATAGCGGTTATAGTTTAAAATAATATTTTTATATATTTTTAAAATTAATTTTTATATCAAAACATCAAAATAATTTGAAAATATAAAAATATTAATTTAAATTTAAAATTTTAAAAATATAATTTCAACCACAATCCGTAATACTATATAAATATTAAATTAATTCCTTCCAAGCACCAAATCAATTTCTGTCATCTTCCAATCACAAGAACCGAACCACTCTTCTAATCAATAATAATAAAAAATTGA
>Ga0307507_10010235_pt1 | contig 12192 bp, 16 predicted proteins | sample 7_EM_MG_FD_207223 | JGI IMG/M metagenome (GOLD analysis project Ga0307507, IMG submission 207223) | Populus trichocarpa ectomycorrhiza microbial communities from riparian zone in the Pacific Northwest, United States - 7_EM | ecosystem: Host-associated > Plants > Roots > Unclassified | place... | reverse complement strand
TGTTAATTCCTGGGAGGATAAATATACAACATCAAAATGCTGAGATGATTGATTTGACTAGTAAATCTTTAATGGATGAAAGTCAAAGCAGAAAGGAGCTGGTGCCATGTTCTGCAAAGAAGCGAAAAGTTTTTCATGCAGAGTATTCAACTGGTCAGATTGGAAATACCCATGAGCATGCATCCAGTGCTGAAAGGTCACAATCAATTGCCCCCCTTTCCCTTTCTAGTTTGGTAAAACTAGAGAATCCACTGATTTCTGCAAATAAAGGCAGGCAAAATGCTCAAGTTAGCTCAACATTGCCAATTAAAGATCATGCAATCACACATAAGGATGCTGAGATTCTCACTCAAAAAAACAAAGATGTTCAGTCTACTTCTGTGCCTCGCGATGATGAGCAAACAAGAGGATCAGCGTTTCTCATTCAGGTGAAATGATTTCAACCATGAAACCTAACTAAGCCTGAATTTGGCATTTTTCCTTTTCAAGTACTCCCTGGAATGGTGACTAATACCTGCTCAGTTTCTAACTGAAATAAAAGCTGCCAAAGATAGAACACACACCACAGGCTTGTAGCTGGATGGTGTGTACCTTGCCCACTCATTGGGCTTTCCATGGATCGAGTCCTGCTGGACTCACTGTTTAGGTGTTCAATGTACTATAAGGATTATAACCTCCCATGGAACAGGCAAAAAAAAAAAAAAAAAGAAAAAGAAAAGAAAAGAAAAGAAGCGTGGATCATAACATCTTAAGCTGTGCTTGGATTTTTATTCCTGTTCTATCATGTTATTCCAGTGGATCATGTTTAACCAAGTGATAACTCTGCTTTCTTTACTCCAGATTTATATGTTGCTCATATTCTCTTGGCCTCAGAAAAGCTCTGTGCTCCTGCTATTACCTTTAGCGTTGATATGTTTAAGCTTTTTTCTTTTAGTAATTCTGTTTAACTTTTTTAAGTTATAGCCATCTTTTCTAAGCTAAGCTTTAATTATTTAAGCTTTTTTCTTTTAGTTATTTTTTTTTCACTTTTTAAAGTTACAGCCATCTTTTCTAAGCTAAGCCTTAATTATTATTTTGGTGGAAAGGAAAGATGGGTATTTCAGGTGCCTCAAGAGTGTATTTCATTTTCAATTAGTTTGTAAAAGAAAAAGAGAAAAAAAGCTGGTGGATAGAAGGGTAGGTGGTGGTGATTGAATATAATACAATTTCTTGTATTTTTGAAACATGTCAAAAATTTTCTGCAGGGATGAATTTTCCCCATAAGAATGAGTTCTCCTGTACCATGCTTTTGAGTTTTCAGACTATTTCTGCTGCATCTTTTTTTTTTTTTAAATTTTAGAAATAGGAAAAATATAAAACAAACTTTCTGACAAACATTTTATTTTTATTTACGTTTTCCTTTTAACAAATTGTCTTCAAACTCCTTTTGTTATGGCTTACCAACTTTTTTTCCCTACAGGTTAAAGAGAAACTTAACGCCGCAGAATATAAAGAATTTGTGGAGTTTATGAAGGCACTTAAGTCCAAAGCAATGAAGATAGGCCACGTTTTACAGTCTATCGTGAGATTATTTTCTGGACCAGAGAGATTTCCTCTTCTTAAAAGGTATAAACCACCATCTATGACAAAAACAATGAGTTTTGTCTAAATGCCTCTCAATAGAGTTCCTTCCATTACATAGAACCAAATAGCATAATACATCTCTAATTACAAGGCTGATTTCTAGCTCTAACCTAGCTAAATATGGAAACCACATATACAACTGTATAATTAGCATACAATTAGAATCCTATAATTAACATGGTTTTAAATAATGCCATCCCATATCTATTGAAACCCCCCCTCAAATTGATGCTGGTCAATCAAGAAGCATCAATTTGCCAACCAGAAATTGATGGCGCTGTCGGGTTATAGCCTTGGTAAATATGTCAGGAAGCTGAAGATCAATGGAAACATGCGGAAGAGTGATAATCCGAGTATCCACAGCTTCCCGACTAGAATGGCAGTCCATTTCAATATGCTTTGTACGACTCATGAATAACAAGATTGGTCACAATTTGAATGACACTCGTGTTGTCTCCTCGAAGAGCAATGGGGTTGAGCTTAGAGAAGCCAAGCTCAACTAGTAGACCACATAGCCAAATAATTTCAGAACAAGCAGCAAACATGGCATGATATTCGGATTCTGTAGAGAATTTGGACACGCGTGCCTGCTTCTAACTCTTCTAAGAGATCAAGGAGTCGCCAAGAAATATGAGACGAGTATCGAGACATTCAACCCAATCAGCATCATTACATACAATAAGGTGAAAAAGGAGTATTGACAGGAAAGAACAACCCATGACTAGGTGAGCCTCTGAGATATCAAATGATACGACGAACAACAACTAAATGTAGATCATGTAGAGATTGTATAAACCGGCTAACCTACAAAACCGTTAAAGAGATACCATGTTGTGTGATTGTTAAATAATTTAGGTCCCAATTAGTTGACGAAACACGGTAGGATCAATGAGGTTGCCTTCCTCACGATGATATTTCACGTTAACCTCAAAAGGAGTATTCACAAAGGAGGTATCCTAAAGACATGTCAAAGTAATCAAATCCCGCATATATTATATTGATTCAGGAATATACTAGAGGGATTGATGTGAACCTCTAACCCCAAGAAGTACGCAAGTAGACCAAGATCCTTCATATGAAACGAGGCCTGAAGATGCTGCTTGAAATGGGTAATCAAGACGGAATCCATCACAATAATAATAATATCATCAACATAGACAAGGAGAAGAACAACACCCGTAGAGGTCTTGCAAAGAAACAAGAGACATGCTTTGCTGAAAAGAAAACTGAAGCAAGGTGGTGTGAAATTTGTCAAACCAAGTTTAAGGAGCTTGTTTCAGTCCATATAATGAGCGCTTCAACTTACAGACATTCGAGGAAGAGTTGAAGATCAGATTAGGAGGTAGTGTCATGTAAACTTCCTCTTTAAGATGACCATGGAGAAAGATGTATTTGACATCAATATGATGAAGCGGGCAACCTTATGAAGCAGCAATCGAAATAACAATCCATTTTGTAGTCATCTTACTGATCAGAGCAAAAATCTCCTCATAGTCCACCTTATATTCCTGTTTGTTACCAAGAGCAACCAACCACGCTTTATATCGATCCAAAGTCCCATCAAAATGAAGTCTGATCGAGTAAACCCATTTACAATCAATAACTTTAAACAGTTGCTGGGCAAGGAACAACATCCTAGATATAATTATTTTTAAGAGCGTGAAGCTCGTCTACCATTGCCTCGCGTCAACATTCATGCTTAACTGCCTCAAAATAACATGTAGGAATCGGAATGGATGACAAAGTAGCATGAAAGAATGTAAGAGAAAATCCATACCGATCAGGAGTAGTAGAACAATAAGGACTAGGGTCGGAATTCGGCTCAGTCACAAAAGGCATTGTCTAAACAAGCTCAAATGACGGCTCAGGCTCAAAAAGAGGCAAGGTTGGGTGTCATTGTCTATACACAAATCCAAGCTTAAACAATTTAGGAGTAGAAGGCAAGTCATCAAGGTATGGAAGAACATGTATCTCAGGTGCAAATGCAAGATGAATGGGAAAGAAATATTGATTTTCAAAGAAAACAATACGATGAGATATACAAAATCTTTAAGAGCATGGATCATAACAAGCATAACTTTTGTGAAAAATAATATAACCCATAAAAGCGCATCTAAGAAATTGAGCAAACATTTTATTGCGTTCATGAGAAGACAAATGAACAAAATAAACTCGTCTAAAGGTATGCATGTTAAGATAATGAGGATGTTGTTGATAAAGATGATAATTAGGAGTCTTAAATTTCAAAACACTAGAGGGTAATCTATTAATTAGATGGATTGCCATGGACAAGGCTACAAAAGATTCAAGCAATAATGAACAAGCAACATCTAGCAAATGGCAATTTTAACGTTTAACAACACCACTTTGTTGAGGTGTATAGAGACAATAACGCTAAGAGACAATGCCTTTTTGGTTAAGAAAATCATGAAATTCCACGAGACATATTCCCCACTCGAATCAAACCTTTAAAACTTTAATACCCGAAGAAAATTGAGTTTCAACATAAGCAACATATCGTTGAAAGATAGAAAATACCTCACATTTAGAATGAAGAAAATAAATCCCGGTATATTTGTTGTAATCGTCGATGAATGTAACAAAATATTTATAATGCGCATGAGATATAATTGGAGAAATACCCCACGCATCACTATGAATCAAATCAAAATGTTTTTCAGCACGAGTACTATGAGAAGGAAAGGAAAAAGACTTACTCTTACCTAATTTGCATGTGGAACAATAAAAAAAAAATATAGGAGGAAGATTGATCTTTATTGCCTAACAAACTAGAGTTTATTAAATGAGATAAGACAACAGGTTTAGGATGACCCAAATGTTTGTGCCATATTTTACTTTTATGATTTACAGTAGTACAAGCCATAAAAATAATTGGAGGAATGGAAAAATGCAGAAAAAACAATCGCCCAACTTTAGGCCCCTTCGCGAGTATCTTCTCGGACACCTTAATCCTGCACAAGACAATCATAACAAGAAAACAAAACATCATAATCATCATCAACCAACTGGCCTATTGATATAAAACTAGTGAAAAGTTCAAGAGATACAAATACATCTTTAACATAGGAATTGTTATCTCTAACATCATGAATAAGTAACTGACTACCATTAGCAATTGTAATTTATAATGATCCTGAATATGACCAAATATTGTGAATAGTGTCAACAAAACTAATTATATGATTAGATGCACCATAATCAACAAGCCAATATTTTAATGATATGAAATTTTTACCTTGAAGTCCCAAGGTTGAAAAAACAGAAATAATCATCTGCTTGACCATCTCAGAAGTAAGGATAGATGAATCACTAGTAGTAGAAGATGAAGAACTAACTGTAGCCTGATGATTCCGAGGACGAGGACGAGTAGGGTAGTCTCTGATAATATGTCTTGGTTTCTTGCAATAATTACAATATTTCTTCACACGACGAGTAGCAATATGTCCATATTCCTTGTAGCTATAACATTAAACTTTTTGCATGTCTTTATCTTTCCCTTTAACGTGAGTAGCATAATCAATGACTTTAGTGGGTAATTTGTCTTGCTGGAAGGTAGCCTGTATAGCAAGACGTTGCTCTTCACAAAGTAACTCCCCAAAGCACATATTTAAAGAAGAAAAGGGATCGCGATTCATCAAATTAGATGGAGCAACCTCAAACTCGGTTGCAATTTTATTTAAAACTGATCTCTTTTGCTCTGTTCATGAACCTCCTTAATTGCAGCGAGAGAACCATCAGGTATCTTTGCATAAATTATATTAGCAAATTCTTCCTATAAGATCTGAAATCTAGTAAAATGCTCCTGTATGGAGAGATCTTCATGAGTATAATTTGCAATTTCATACTCCAATTGAAATCATCGAACCATGTTGTTATGGCTATAGACTTTTTTCAGATATTCCCACATTCTAAGTAGTCCTCATATGTAGAACAACCAGAATGCCAATAGTGGCTAACATCCAGGTCATGATTCTAGCATCTTTGATCTTTCACTAAGCCAACTTTGAATCCCTAGTAGGAGTCGGATCACTTCTACTATGTGGCCCTGTAAATCTTTCCCCGTAACAAATAAATGAAATTGGAACTCCCAGGCAGAATAATCCTTACCCGTGAATATCACCCCCAAGGACTATGAATCACTAGTGGTCATGATACCAAAAAATAACAAGTCCAAAGTCTAGTAGTTAAACAACAACTCAGCAAGCCCAAATCACCAAAACAACAACAAATCAACTGTATAGAATTAAGTTCAAACCTTGTAAATGACAACCTGAAAAGTCCAATCCACTTTGACATTAGATTCGAGCAATAACACCTAAGATTACACTGACAACTAAAAGGGGCTACAAAATTTGCCGACAGCCAAAAAGATCAATGGAATGATCCCAAACCACCCTCCTAGCAGACACTCAACAATTCTAACCCTTTTGACAGTAACTATAGGATGAGACAGCCCTAATTTGAATGTTTAGGCTCTGATACCATGATAGAAACAATGAGTTTTGTCTGAATGCCTCTTAATAGGAGTTCCTTCCATTATATAGAACCAAATAACATAATACATCCCTAATTATTTCCAACTCCAACCTAGCTAAATATGGAAACCATATATACAACTATATAATTAGCATACAATTAGAATTCTATAATTAATATGGCTTTAAATAATGCCAGCCCCTATCTTACTGACAATCTATACCATTTGTAAGAGTTTCTACATATGCCTGTAGATCTAAATTTTGAATTGAAAGCTCTCTCTTTCTCTCTCTCTCTCACTAAACACACACACACACACACACACACAAACTTTGTTGGAGGCCTATTGTGCGCTGGACTACTCAATTTGAGGGTAAACTCCCCCCTCTCGGATGTGAGTGGGATGAAATCCCAGGTTGCTTGGTGTGATGTCAAGTGACTTCACCAGCTAAGCTAAGGCAGCATGCTCTTAGGCTGCATGTCTTGATTGTTTTGAGATATATCTTTCTATTTCATGCTGTGCAGATCTTGTTATAAGACTATTGTTACTGCATGGGAAGAACTAACTTTGTCAATTGTTAGTACCTGTAGCCCAATTGGATTTTTATCGTTTTCCTAATTTCTTGCATATATCAAAGTGGCTGCACCTGTTATATTAACCCTGCAGTTCTGAGATATTGCTAGTTGCATGACATTTTAGATCATTGTGCTTGCAGATGGAACTGTGCATGAAGCTACAGATAAAATTTGGTTGATTAACTTCTTGTGTTTCCATCAGAAATTTATTTTTATACCTGCCTGTACATATCTTATCATGAATTTCAGATTTACAAGCGCTTTCAGTCAAATAATATTGAACTTAGGCTCCTCTAAGATCTCTTGTTCTTGTTATTCTTATTCTTCTTATTTTCCTTGACAACATATAAAACAACAATTAAGTCCTTCCTATATTCTAAAATTTTCATTAGAAGCACGTCTTAGTTTCTTCAGTTTGCAAGGAATTAAGTTGGACAATCAATTATGGTATCCATTGTATTCCTTATCACAAGACAGGAAAGTTATCTCTTCAATTATCCACCACTGGAAATATTAGCCACTGAGATGTTATGTCTGATCATGGTTGATATCATGCACCTTCTCTAGTATAATCTTTGTCGTATTATGACTCAGTGCTATGTATATTATAATGCGACTGTGCTAATATGTACCTAGTAAGTAGCTGTAGCATCCGTTTTCACTAGGGTCTAAATTCTACTTACTTGTTCCAACAGTAGCTTGCATTTTAGGTTATTCAGAAAGGAACCAAAATTTATAATCTTTGTTTACTTCTGTATTTATCCAGGGAAATGATTCTCTTACGGTCAAATAGAATGAACAGATCATATCATGAGTCTGTCATACACATGGATCTTATACCTGTCAGTTTCCCATTATCGAGTTTACTTCATTTTGTGGATTTGATGCATAAATTGTCTTTTCTCCAGCAAGTCCATGTAAATGTGCCCGCTGTTGACAGTTTATTGGTTGAATAAGTTACCAAGTAAATGTTCTTCAGGAATAAAGTTTAATGTGTCTTGGTTCATAGGATTTTGATAGGAAATAAATAAACTCCTACCCTGTTTTGCATCATTTACGCATGTTGCTCAGCTTAGTAGATTGTTCTGATTTCTAATTCTGTTAACTGGAAAGGTTTGATGAGAGCTATTGATATTCTGTTTCTTTCTTTTTTGTTATCACCATTCTGCCTGACTAACAATTTACAAATGCTGCTAGATGTTCCTTTTCTTCTAATCACATGTTTTTTTAATTTCTGAAAAATATCTGAATGTAACTCTCCTTTTGTCAATTATTAACAGATTCAAGGATTTTGTTCCCGCAAAGTACCACTCTTTGTACGAGCATTATCTTGAAGGAAATGACGATACACTCGGCAATCAGAGTAAGTAATTCTACTCTTTCAGCACGTTACATAATCATTCAGAATAAGGGACTCCGCTTGGTTTCATATTTAATTGCCCATTAGTCTTTTAGTAAATATATGATTTGGTTTTATTGTTTTTATGGCAAGTATAGATGCGTAATGCACTGCCTTTTCTTATCATTTTTAACATCTGACGGTGTTTTTTCCTTTCACTTAGTCAATTCCACTCTAAACGCACTACAAATGGTTAAATATCACTTCAAATGTGTATGCGTTAATTCTACTCCATGTATGGAGTGTGATTAACATGAAAGGAGAAGGAATAATCCCACTCAGCTATGGTTTGTTGCCAGTTATAGATGTATTAATATCCTACATGCAGGACTAGTTAACAGGTGGGAAATTTCTAGAGGTCTCTCAATGAAACTAGAGTAGTGTAACAATAGAGATTTAGTTCATTCTTTAATTCTTGCCTGATATATGTTCAAGGAGAGTTGAATTTCTATTTCACTTTATATGATGCAGCATAAGCAGTTTGGAGAGAGTTGCCTAATTCCACAATAACGTTGTGGCAAGCAATTCAGAGCACGGTTGAATTTTGTAAGTTTATATTTCGATGGTTAGGTATTCCTTGTGATTTACAATCAAACTGTCAAGTGTTTCATTCTTTCCGATGTGCAGTGGAATGTAAGTTTACTTTTAATAACCGTCTCGAGATAAAATAGACAAAGATAATGGGGACAAAAAAACAAGATAAAATGAGAGATAAAAAAAGTGAACTATATCTTAGAGGCTGTGGCTGTGCGGGTGAGTGAGAAAAAAATAAAGAGGAATTTCTACGGATACACTTATTTAGTGTGCTATATAGGTTTGCTCGGGTTGAGCAGATTTAAACATCCTGACCTGTTACTTGATCTGACCTGTGATATTTATGATATTTATTTATTAGGTTTTTAATTTTAATATCCATATTATTTGACTTTGACCTTCACAGTTTGTGTTGGATTAAATAATACAAATATTAAAGATTAACTGTTTTTTTTTTCTTTCTAAATTCGAATTGATTATTATCCAGGCAGAAAAGTTTGAAGTTTTGAGATTTTTTTTTAGGCTGGAATGCTGCGTGTATGGAGTCAAGAAACCCTTCCAACCAGCTTTATCAGAGACGAGTGTATGTGCTTTGCAGTGGAGTTTTGACCAGAAACTTAACAAACCTCCACCGTTGCTTCCCGGTAATTATGTTGCCAAAGAATCCGGTCCCGTTGAGTTATTGGAGCCAATAAAGGTGTCCAGCTATTTACTGTTGTATGGTGGTGGTGATTCATCAGAAGCTTTTGGGATCAATTCCATTGTCTTAAAAAAAAAAAAAAATTAGCCCTCTGATTCCGGGCAGATGTGGAATTAGGTTTTAAACAAAATTTTATTTATTTATTCTTGATAAATCCATGCCATTAAATAGGCGATTCCATAGAAAACAAAATACCAGTAATGATTAATCAAGGCCAAACCGGAGACCCTCTGAAAACCCATCACCAATTCAAGCCTCCCAATTCAAAGCACTGATTTAGGGCATGCATGTGAAATTAATTAATTGGCCAAGGCGCACTCCTCATATTGAGCCAGCATCTCGTCGTTCCTATATGTGCATGCATGTGCACATACAAAAGTGATTGCATGATTATAGGGTTGGATAATAAACTAATTAATTCCTTCTTCCTTGATTTCCATATATAATTCCTAGCTCGCTAGGATTCAAGCGGGGAACATGCAGCAGACAATACCATTTTAAACATCCACAAATCTCACCAAAAACTAGAAGAACACAAATTTAAAATCAAATCAAGTTGTAATTGGTCATATATATATATATATATATATATATATATTCATTCATAAATAAATAAAGTATATATGGCTATAGAATATATGTTGCATGTGAGGTCTAATTAAGGTGAATAAGGCCAAGAACAGTCTGATTAAAGACTCAATTTCTCTAACCACCCTTTCAATATATAATTCCTTCTTAAACCGACAGATATAACCAAAATCTTACGTTACATTTTCCAATTTCCTCCTCCCCCCTGATCTTGCAATTCGAGAATGGCGTGATCTGACAGGAACTTTGTCCGGATTCTTGCGCAAACCAACAATGAGGTCCACGAAAGCACTGAGTATGAACTTGTGGGACGTTTTCTCATTCAAGTTCAAGTAACATAGCAAAAGCTCTTCCATGAAATCCCAATCAACCTTACCGTTATTCTGCAATTTTTCTTCCACCATTTCTTGCATGGACCGCCGAAAATCATCGTAGGGACTCGGAGAGTAGGTTAGCACTGCGATGCAGTCATCTGGTAGCCTAACCTGCTTTGGATCATTTGAAGCAACTGTGGCAGAGTCGTCATTGAGGGTACTGGTGGTTGAGACTGAGGTTGAACTTGAACTTGAACTTGAACCCATGTTCTCGGAGGTGGCAGTTAGGCTGGACCGTGCCTCTTCCACAAGTGAGCCGGATGATGAGCCCCGCTCCACAAAGAATCGATGGGAGCCACACAGGTCCAGTGGTGGATCAATATACCTAGGTGAATCAATTAAAATCTCGTTCATGCTCGGAGCTTGGTCACCTCCTCTAGATCTACGATCACTTTCCTTTTGAAAATTCCCATCGTCATCATTGATATAAAGTGACCTAAAATTCTCGAAAAGGAAGCGATCCACATCAGAGAGTGTTGCCGCGCCACCCTTCTCCTCGTCTTCTTCATCACGACTCTTATTCTGGTTACCAGCTATGGCAAAGGATAGTGTTCTAGGGTGTTTGCAGCCTCTTAATATCCAGTTCTTTGAATTTGAGAAAGAATCAGAAGATAATTGGATATTTTGGGTAGGGTTTTTGATCTTATAGATATAGTCTTGGAGAGACTTTTGGAGTTTCTTTGGCATTTTTTTTTTGTTTTTTGGCAAGAAAAAATATGTGACGAGGGTTAGGGTTTAATGGGAAAATGGAGATGGTGGTGGTTTATAAATGAGAAAATTATGGAAGGTAACATTAATAATAATAATAATAAAAATAATAAAAAAAAAACCACCAGGAAAAAATAAACGTAGGTTAAAAGAATTTGACAAGAAGAAAAACTGACGGTAATTAAATGCTACTGTTCAAAAAACTGACAGTAATTAAATGCTAATGTTCTTTACCATTGACCTTCCATGCAAGATTTTGAGTATGCATATATGGTTACAAGATTATTTAGGGTTTGACCAATATTTGATTTATTTTATGGGCTGCTGAGTTTTACTGTGATTGATATTTATGTGTTTAAATCAGTAATTGTGAATCTAAAGATGGTAATAAAATCATCTTTCTTGCTTCATTTCGACGTTAATGGCTTGAGTCATGGATTGATTCAGTGTTTGCGATATGTATTTGGGGCGCCATACCTTCCTGTTAATAAATCTTTGATTTGAGTGATTTCCATTCGTGACTTTTGGGAAAATCCTTACCGGAAGTTTCTGCTATCAGGCCAGCTTGACGCACAAACAAATGGAGGAGAAAGATATCTATTTAAGTAAACAAAGTTATCATATGCACGGCCACTATATCAAGTTTGTATGTGTAATCTTTTTAATTAACAAACATTTCTATTTGTTGAAACAATATTGTTTAACAAATTCTTGTTGATATAAATTGAAGTTTTTGTTTTTAGATTTATTTGATAAATTAATACCCTTTATTTTTTAAAGCAATCTATAATCTGACAAATTTTGGTGATCATCGAGCACTATATATTATTTTATACACCTAGACCAGAGTACATGGGCAACTTGGGCAAAGATCCAAGATCCCCACTTAACAAAAAAAAAGTCTAAAAAATAATTAAGATATATTTGTCGCTATTTATGAAATGAAAAATACCCCTCACTCAATTAAAAACTCTAAATACAAAATGAAGATTGCTCAAAACCACACTTTTAAGACATAAATAAAAAATAATTCAAAAAATATTTCTTAAATATTTTAAAACACTTTATTTATAATTTTGTTCAAGGTATTATTCAACTTTAGCCGACTCTAACTTGGGCTAAACGTACTCTCTCTACTATATCAAGCCTCAAAACGTATATATTATAAAACAAATTATATAAAATTCATAGCA
>Ga0307507_10010233_pt1 | contig 12200 bp, 7 predicted proteins | sample 7_EM_MG_FD_207223 | JGI IMG/M metagenome (GOLD analysis project Ga0307507, IMG submission 207223) | Populus trichocarpa ectomycorrhiza microbial communities from riparian zone in the Pacific Northwest, United States - 7_EM | ecosystem: Host-associated > Plants > Roots > Unclassified | place... | reverse complement strand
GCAATATTTCTTTCTAGCCTATAAACCCTTAAATAAATTATATAATCCATTCTAGGAAGCCCTTTACCCTAAGGATATATAGGAGGCGCTTATAGGGTACGTTATTATAGGCACCACTAATATCTAGGCTAAGCATTAACACTATAAAGTCCCTTCGCATTGCCTATGTAGATTTAATAGTGGTGGCAAGTAACATAAGTGCTAATAGTATTAAGCGGTTCTTTCTTGCCCCTATTTAACTTTATAGTAGTAGGGCGTGTTCCTTAACTATATCTACTATATAGTCCGCTATTACCCTTTCTAAGATCTTATTAAGGGTGTTTTCTAAGGCAATAGGGCGGTAGCTTCCTGGGATTAAGTAGTCTGCTTTGCCTTTTTTTTATAGAATAACCGTCGTTATAGATCTTCCAAATTACGGGTAGTAGCCTATAGTAAAGCATGCTCTGGCTACATCTGTAAGCTAAGGTGCTATAAGTGGTCCACAGGTCTTTAAGGCCTTATTTAGTATTCTATCTAGTCCTAGTGCTATATTATTTAAAAGGCGGCTAATAGTTCTAGCCATTTCCTCTATTATTTATGTTACTATCAACCCACAGGCAAGTTACCGATGTTTAACCTATAATATCACTAAGGTCTACTGGAGCCAGTTAGGAGAAAACCTTTTCTATAAGGATCTTTGCCTTCTTATTGTTATTATTAGTAGCCTATAACTCCCCTACTCTTTATAAGGGTAGTAGGTATAAGTCTTCTGCTAGGCGCCCTACCTTTTTCTTTATCCATTTTGCTATAGCCTAAAGGCCCTTATTATAGGGGAGGCTTAGGTTAGAAGTATACTTATTTATAAACCATCTCCAGTTGTTTCTTACTTCTTTATATTATCTCTTATCTTTTAGGTTATAGCTACTTATATATTTCCTTCTTACTTATTATTAGCTAGTAATAAAAACCGCGCATTATATAGACTATGTGTATCACGCATAGGGGCCTGGTTTTAAGACTAGGCAGTATTCTTCTAGCCCATTTTTAATTACTGCCTAGATCCTTTCTAGTCTTCGGTTAATTTCCTTAGGGGTAGCTAATAAGCCTCACTCGTTTAGTATTAGGTGGATTTCTTTTAGGTCTTAAAGTTATTATTTAACTATATTAAAGAAGCTGTCTATCTTAAGCTTCCTTATTACATATCTTTTACTATTTAGTTGCGCCTTAATATTTAGGTCTAGCTATATCCAGATAGGGATATAGTCTAAGGCAAGTACCCATTCTTCTTTAAGGTTGCACCTTTTAAGTCTCTAGTATAGGCCTTCGTCCATAAATATAAGGTCAATTATACTTCTAGCGGTACCTTATTGCCATATAATTACTCCTAAGAGGGTAGCCAGTTTAAGGCCCTAGATATCTATAGCTCTTAGTAGGCACTCTGCCTATTATTTAGCAGCAATATAGATACCCTCCTACCGCGGGTAGTAGAGGTTTATATCTCCTAATAGGATAAACTCCATGCCTTTAGTTTCTAGTAAGCTTATTACTAATATAATATTCTCTGTTTATGGGACCCCTTTAACCCTAGGGTTATACACATTAATAATTTATACCGGTCCCCTATTATAACCATAAGGACAGGCTAATAGCCTTACTAATTATAAAGCACACGCGTATAGCTGCTTTTGGTTTATATAGGAGCTAGAATCCTTAGGGGCAGTATATTAATTATATATAGGTATTATAATACGGCTCTTATATAGTAAGGATATGGTATTTCTCTAGGTCTAGACTATATAGTAGGGGCCTTACAAGACGGTAGTTTATATTACCACAGTTATACTATTTTTTTAATTTTTTTTTTTATATCCGTTGTATTATACTACGTACAATACTGCGCATGCAGCCTCTAGGCTATAGCGCTATAGTTCTATATATATGAATCCTTTCTAGGCAGCTTAATATGTACTAGTAGCTATATCCTAGTAGTTTATAAACCTCTAAACTAGGAGTTTACCGCTTCCTAATAGAATACTAGGTTGCTGACAACTAATAGGTAGTTTAAAACAGTAGAAAAGACTATAAGAGATTAAAAAGAAAACCCTAACGCCTATCTATGTCCAATTTATGGTTTATTCCTGTCCTTTTGCTCTCTATGGTCTATTTACTAGAAACCTAGTAAGAGTTGCCTCCTTCTAGAATCCTATTTGTTTTATCTATTCTTCCATAGAATCTTCCGCGCTAGTACTATATACTAGTTTAGCTGCTTTAAGAGTCTCGCAGTCTTTACTATTAGCAAAGTGTTTTTCTTTACAATTCATGCAAAGAGGGGTAGTATGCTAGCAAGGCTTTCCTATTGTTATACAGGTAGGACAGGCGTGGTCTTTAGATAGATGTGCAGCCGCACAGAATCTACAGGCTCTAGTAGAGCATCTATCTCCTATATGGCCAAATTTTTGGCAGCTAGTGCACTGCGTAGTAGGAGAGACTTCGAGGTATTTTACTACCTTGGTAGCTGTACCTGCAATTAAGATCTCTTTTTGCTTAAGGATTTCTTGTCTTTTTTCCTCGTTCTCTATAGTAAAAACTATAGAGCCAAATCTGGTTTGTGGATCGTGTCTTTTTATACTAGATGAGATCCATCTAGGTAGTCCTTGTATCCTTACAGGATTAAAGGTCTCAATTTCTTCTTTTAGAAGCTTAGAGCCTCCCTCTCCTAGAAAAGGTAAGGTAGGAACTCCGTGGGCTATTGTAAGGGATATTATTGCGGTCACCTCGGGTTGCCCTCAGGACAACCCCCAGACACCCCTCGGACGTCCGTCGGTCACGTGCCGGAGGCACGTGCCCGTAGTATATAGTCTCCACGATCCTCGAGGCCTTACCTCCTTAAGGATTCGTCTCTCTTACCAATCTATCTTGTTCCATAATCGTGTCCTTATAGCCCCCTGTCTACAAGTTCCCCTTACATTCGAATCCTTCCTACTCTTTTTTAGAAGGGTAGCTGGCTTTAAGAACTAGATTGTGTGTTTATATTTTATTTACATCTACTATTTCTCCCTTAAAATCTCGCGATAACCTAAATGGAAACTCCATGGATACCTTATAGAAAGCCATCGCGCCAAAGCAGGAAGGTCTCTCTAATAATAAGAGATTGCAATAATACAAACCTCTAGGCAAGACGGCCGAATAAGCCCTAATACCCAGATGCACCAGGAGCTTAAAGACTCTCGCACACCTATAGTTACCGCTAAGGAAAACGCAGACACCCTCTACAATGGTTATAATGCTGCTAGAAAGTAACTGGAACCCCTCTAGCCCCACCTAGGCTAATTAGAAGATTAAGCGCTAGAGGCAACCCTAAGATCTTCCCCTAAGCCAGAAATGCTAGAGGAATATACCAACGTATCTAATTAGGGATCTAACCGGAACCCTCCCAGAGGACCATCAGCCCATAATTGGCATAGTGGTGGTGCATAGACTGCCTATAAGCTAAGCGGGCCTACCCCTTTTAGTAACTTAACTTAAATATTAACTTAAGACCTAAGCCTTGTTAGGAAGCCCACACTAGCTACTAGTGCTAATACCACCTCTATAGCCGGAGCTTCCCCAGGCCTAAATTTGGAAAGTTAAGAGCCCTACACCGATTTTCTTTAAGGAGGATATTGGGAAGCTACTACTAGGCTCTTAGAAGCTATACGGGAAGGAGCCACTAATAAACATATTAGAAACCTTTAGGGGTAAGTCTAGATCTAGCAGAGCTTAATCCAGGCTAGATAAAATCTTTTATAACCTAGTTAAGGCCTAAGGCTTCCTAGGGGCTACCTAGTATCCACCTAAGAAGATATGGAAGACCTAGAGAGGTATCTATATAATAAACAGAAAAAAGATATAGACTAACTAGCTAAGGCCTCTAATAGTTTAGAACTCTGTTACAAACCTACCGCTTAATAGTTGGACGATTGGTTTCGTGAAGTAGACAACTTCTTTAAAATGCTAATAATCCGAGATAATACTAAAGAACGTATATAGTAGATTATTAGTAAGATTAAAGACTAATTACTAAACTAGATCGCGCTTAATCAACTCAATAAAGAGCAAATTACTATATAGCTATAGCTGTAGACCTTCCTAAAGGGTTGGACCTAAGATCCGCATGTTATATAATATAATAATACAGAACAATTCTGGAATGGTATATAGTTGGACTGTCAAGACTTCTGCTAGTTTATAAACTTTATAGAAACTTGTGCTCAGCAGATAGATCCAGAGCCCTTTAAAAATAGGAACGGCAGCATCTGTAAGAAGGAGCAGTGTTGTCGATAATATTTTTATTCATTGCCTTATAACGATATATTCATTCATAGGAAGTGATAATGATTGAATATTTTGACAGCCCTTATAAATAAATATTCATAAAATTATGAATATATATAGAGACTTAAAGCTCTTGTGGTGTAGTAGGAAGCTTTTATAGTATATAGAAGGATACTAAGGTGTAAATATAGGACTAATTTTATACTGTACGTTCTGATATATACGCAAGAGTTAAATTTTTTAAACTCGCCTATAGATGCTTCCTTTCTGTAATATATTCAACCACCCCCCCCTAAATACTACCTATAATCTAGTACCATGCCTTCCTCTCTCTCGCAATCTATTGTTATTGACTCCAACAGTAATTCTAACGCCCAGTTAGAATTATCTGAGCTTAAAAGTAAGCTTTTTAAAGATAAGAATACTAATAAAGAATCTAACGCGTTATCTTCTACTAATATACCTACCGAATCCTCTCCCTAATCCTTTAAATAGGCCCATAAAAAATGAAGAGTTAGGGCTGTAAATATATAGGCTCTCGCGCGTAAGCCTATTGGTAGTAAGCCGCTTATAAATAGTAAAGGAAGATAATATTGGTACTATAGGCAATGTATATTTTGGCGCAATGTGGTTACCATAAATATACGCTCTTATCTATTTAATGCCCACGGCGTAGTTATTAAGGAGAAGGACTTAGTTATTAAGCGGGCTATAAAGCAGAGTCTTTAGGGCCTATTCCATAAGTAGGGAGAGCTTTATACGCAGAACCTTAAAAGGAAGAAGGAAACTATACTAAGAGAGAGCGTTAATTTAGCTCTTATATGCGACGCTTTTGCATAGCTAATTGTGGTTCGAAATCTACCATATAACGCAGTAACTTGGCTAGAGCTTTAAGCGCTACTTCTTATAGTAAATTACACCTGTAAGGAAGCTCTGATAGACTCCCATACTACAGTGCCTATAATAATTAAGGAATCCTATATCCTTAATAAGGAAGTTCTTAAGTAGAAGCTCCATCACTCTCTTACCCTAATATACCTCTTACTTGACGCCTGGTCTTCGCCTAATTAAAAGTCTTTTATTGCAATCTGCAGTCACTTTGTCAACGATACTAGCGTACTTTAGAAGGCTCTACTTGCTCTACCTTTCCTCCCTGGTAAACACGGCGGTAATAAGCAGGTGGAAGTCCTCTAGTAAGTCCTTAAGGACTACTAAATACTTAATAAAGTTGGATACTATATGGGCGATAATTACGGCAGTAATAATAGACTTCTTTAAGGGCTATCTAAGAGGCTTTGGGAGGCAGAAATTAAAGCTTAATATAATCCACAGCAACACCGTATTCGCTGCCACGGGTATGTACTTAATATAGCCACACAAGCTTTCTTCTTCTTGGAGGATAAGGAAGCCGTTAATACTGCCTTTAAGGAGGCTTGCGAGAAGCTTAAGGCAGAGTTAGATCTTAATAATAATTAGATTAAAGAGCTCCTTGCCAAAAGGTTTAAAAAAGGGAAGGCCAGTAAGTTTACTTATTATAAGATTGGTCCTCTAGGAAAGGTGCATAACATTATTATATACATTTAAAGCTCTAACGCCCACTATAACCACTTTATCGCGACTGCTCTTTAAGCTATTCCTATAAATAATAACACGCGGTGGAACTTGTGGTATAGTATAATCTTAGTGGCTCTTAAATTAAAAGACGCAATTATAAAATATTAAGAGCAGTATATTAAGGAGTTTAATAAGAAAGACATCCTTAATGCTACCAATTGGAGAGCTCTTAAAAATATTAAAGACTTCCTATAGCCCTTCTAGAGAGTCATAAAGGAGATGGAAGGTAATAAGGCTATTCTTAATAAGGTGCTTTATACAATGGATTTTATAGTAGAGCACTTTAAATTAGCTCTATATAAGTACGCGACTAACCCGAAGCTCTACAACTGCATTTAAACCAGCTAGTACGCCTTTAATAAATACTACCTTAAGACTAATAAGGTTACTGTATACAGCGCAGCCCTACTATTAGCTCCTTACTGGAGGAAAGCCTATATTAATCGCAACTGGAAAGCCACCTGGAGGAAGCTAGTAGTTAATGCAGCCTGAAAGCTTTAGGTAAAGGAGTATAAGGATAAGTATATAAGTAGGGTAGAAGAGGAGGAAGCTATTACTCGCAATTAGGAGCCTAACGAGTATAATCTTTGGAATAAGAAGTAGTTAATCCTTAATATAATTAAGAATAAATTTAAACACTTTATTAACGCCTCCCCTACTAATCTTCCTGCTGGTACTACTGCCCTTAATTAGTGGCTTAATCTAAGTAATTAAATTAACTACCTAGCGCTCTACCATATGGCGATAGATATCCTATTTATACTACCTATATCAACTAAACTAGAGCGAATATTTTTAGGAGCCCGAAGGATAATTACCTAGTAACGGATAAAGCTTAGGCTAGTGAATATTAAGCAATCGGAGTGCTTAAAGTTGTAGGTAAGAGGAGGACTTATATAGGGCTAGAGGAGAGAGCTACTGGTAAATATTAGGGGGGGGGGAGAGGCCTCTAAGGAGACGTCGGCTATATAGATTTAGTACTACACCATGCTAAAACTGGTAATATTACCTATATCTAAGATATCGCAATTATTCATTCATATCGCGATATTTTGATTGGCTTATGAATTGAATATAATATTTGGCCTATTTATTCATTTATTCATCATCGACAACGCTGAGAAGGAGAAGATTGGATTTATTTAGGCTAGAATTAAGCTAGCAATTCGTGACAAAATAAAGCGTGTAGGAGCCCTACCGCGGATCACCATATATGCGGATTTTGAACGAGTAGTTCTAAACGCTAAGGATGTAGTAAGGAACTAGACCTCTTCTGGTAGGAGGTTGGGGGGTTACTAGAAGCGCGGGCACTCTAGTAGCAATATAGGGCAGACCCAACCTTTAAAGAAGCCGTTCTTAAAGAGAACTTTGGAAGGGTTAAAGTTAGGGGCCTTAAGTAATAGGAAAGACTCCTAGGGCCAACCTAATACCTATCTGGTACCTTTATGGGAACACTCTAAAAAGTTAAGAGAAAACTCTGGAGGTAAATCTTATTAGAAGAAGCAGGGCAAAAAACGCACTAATAATATAAAAAAAGAAAAGCCCTAGTTACGGACCTCTCCTAGCTGCAACTAGGGCAAGATATGGAAGGAGAGACTCTCCGTATTACTATTAAGCTGGAAATGGCACTCCCTATAGGTAAGGTACGTTAGTTCTAAGCACTATATAACAGCGGCGCCGAAATCAATCTTATACAATATAATTTAGTAAAAGAGTATAAGCTTATCCTATCGCTAAGGTGGCAGAAACTTATCGCAGGGTTCCTAAATAAGCATTGGATTAAACTATATAGTGCCTATAAGCTTACAGTGTTAGTGGCTAATATGCACAACCGTACTAAGGTGGTTGGTCCGCAACCCTTCTAGGCAGCTAACTTTAAAGGCTATAACCTTATTCTTAAATACCCTTAGCTTGCAGAAGCAGATCCTAAGATACGCTTTAAAACAGGAGCCTTTAAATGGTGGAACGATAAAGAATTGGAAGGGCGTATATTACTAATAAGCTTAAAAGATATCCTAGAAGATATGGCTCCAGGTAAAACAGTATACGCTCTACACCTAAAGGAGTATTAGATTAAACCCCTGTTCTATAGCAAGATAGGTATAGAGCCTAGTATAGGTAATAACCCCTTTATAATGGAGACCCTATAGGGAGCTGCCGGATAGGTCGCGGAGACACTACAGGGAGGCGGCAATCTTAAAGATCTTATAAGATACTTCTACCGCTACGGGTTACTCTGGCTTAAGCAATATGCGGAGAATATGCTATAGCACCTCAAACGCTACGTTAAAGAATTCCCTACCCTCTATTGGCTACCGCATAAAACGGTTTAACGTATAGTAGTAACTATGTATAAGCAACCATTACAGCGCGCAACACTACCCGTAGGTATCTTAAGGGAGCTCCGGGACCTACTTAATAATAATGCGGAGGACAAACGCAACCCCAATCTGTTAAATATTCTATTAGGCCTAAGGGACTTACTAAGGGTATTCTTAGGCAGGCGAGCCAAAGTTGTAGCGCAGAACTTGGAATACGATCATGCAATTAATCTAGAAGAGGGTAAACAACCCCTAAACCTTCCTATTTATAACCTCTCTCGCAAAGAGCTTGAGATCCTGCGGGAATACCTTAATAGTGCATAGGAAAAGGGATGGATCCGGCCTAGTAAGTTACTAGTAGGCGTACTAATCCTCTTTGTCCTAAAACTAGATGGAACTATAAGGCTATATATAGACTATCGCGGTCTTAATAAAGTTATAATTAAGAACCGTTACCCACTACTACTAGTTAGTGAAATGCTAGATTAACTATCTAGGGCGAAGATCTTCATAAAGCTGGACCTATGAGACGCCTATTATAGGCTCCGTATTAAAGAAGGGGATAAGTAGAAGACCGCTTTTAAGACCTAATATAGCCACTTTAAGTATATAGTAATGCCTTTTAGGCTAGCTAATATACCTGTAACATTCTAATTGTATATTTATAGAGCCTTAGGGGGACTAGTTAACCGTATATACGTTATCTATTTAGATAACATCCTGATCTACTTAGAAGATAAGGATTAGTATAAGCAACACGTCCGCCAAGTACTAGAACGTTTGGATAATTAGGGCCTCTACGCTAAGGTGTTAAAGTATACCTTTAATACTAAGCAGGTTGAGTTCCTGGGTTATATTATAACGCCTATAGGTGTAGTTATTGACCTAGTACGGGTACAAACAATCTAAGAGTGGCCGGAGCCAGAGAGCTACTGGGATGTTTAAGTATTCCTAGGCTTTGCCAATTTTTATAGGCGCTTTATCTATAACTATTTAGATATTGCCTAATACCTATTTAACTATATTGCGGAAGCTTCCTAAGACCTAGCCTAAGAAGTAAAAAGCTTAAAGGCAGGAAGGAAGAAAACCAAGAAGGGACTAACTAAATGGTATAAACTATGGTTATAGCCTGGAAAGGTTTAGGAGGCCTTCTAAAAACTATAAGAAAAGTTCACAGAAGCTCTATTACTATAGCATTTTAACCCAGATTAGCCATTAATGATAATTACTAATATATTAAATTTTGCCCTTATAGGTATCCTACTGCAACCTAATAGGGATCTGGACGCTACCCAGCTTTACTAAAGACCAGTAGTATTCTATAGCAGAAAATTCTAAGGGCCTAAAGTTAGGTATTATACCCATAATAAGGAACTGCTGGCTATAGTTAACTGCTTTAAACAGTGGTGACATTACCTTAAATATATAAGCTATACTACTTATATACTCTTAGATTATCACAATCTACGCTACTTTATAACTATAAAGGAGCTTACACCTTAATAAGCTAGATAGGCAGAGGAGCTTATATAATTTAATTTTAAGATTAAATATAAGCTAGGAGAGAACAACCCTGCTAATAAACTATTACAACGGCTAGACTATGCTAAAGGCTTTAAAACGGGAGAAGGAAAATAGATAATAGATATCTTACTCCCTATATTGCAGAACAAGCTCTGGGTGTGGGATGCTTAAGCACCTATAGCTTTATGCACTAAGTCTTAGGCGGTGCAAACCCTATTAGTCTCCACTAATGTTCCGGCTGGCACCCGGTCCGTTGCTGTTAAGGGTCCGAATATACCTAGATAGGACGTCCCTAACACATTCTTAGAACCTAGTAATATATTACCCCTAATTGCTAAGCTATCCTCTTAAACTAATAGTAAAGCCATAGAGCAATCGGAACTTAGAGCCCTATAATAACTAAAGGACTTTAACCTCATAGCGGCCTTCCTAATGTATGTGTATTGAAGAGTTATAAGATCTATGGTACCATCTAGTCTTATACTTAGAGCAGTACGGGATGAAATAGCTTTTATATAGGAACCATCTAAAAGGTTAACAGATCTTATCTATAAGATGCAACGGAGGGACGCTTCCTATACCATCTTTAATATGGAAGTAGACCGGAAACGTAATAGAAAGGAAGCTGTAAGGCGCTAAAATTGGGAACTGGACCCAATGGGCCTACTGCGTAGAAATGGTAAGGTTTGGGTGCCACCAAAAGCAAATCTATGGCAGAAGATTCTTATAAAGAATTACAATAATCCTCTAGGCGGCTACTATGGTTAAGCCAAGATAGTGGAATTACTTTAGCGCAAATACTATTAGCCAAAGCTTAAGCAGGAAGTAAAGGAGTATATTAGCTATTGCAAGAAGTATTAAGTATACAAGATCTGTAGGTACAAGCTATAGGGTCTACTTAAATTAGTTCCCCCCGCTAGTAAGCTATAGTGATATTATACTATAGACTTTATTACGGATCTCCTACTATTTAAAGATAGCTAAGGACGAACATACGATTTGGTCCTTATATTTATTAATAGGTTTTTAAAGTACGTCTAATACCTTCCTATTAACAAGACGATTAACGCACAAGCGCTTGCCAGCCTAATTAAGGAGAAATACTTTCTTAAAGTAGACTAGCCGCACTCTATTACTAATAGGGGCAGCGTCTTTATAAGCCAGTACTGGTTGGATCTATGCTTTTATTTAAAGATAGACCACTATTATAGTATAGCTTTCTATCTACAAACGGATGGGCAAACAGAACGCTAAAACTAGAAACTAGAGTCTTATCTACGAATATATTTAAACTACTAGTAAGACAATTAGTGCGAACTACTTCCGTATATAGAGTATGCCTATAACTTAAAGTAACACGCATTATATAAGTATATACCAATCTAGATTGCCTATAGTGTCCAACTATCTGGGTTTAATAGTATACCTAGCTATTACTAGCTAAGGCCGTATAATTAATTATAGAATCCTACCGGGAAGTTAAAGGACATCTACTAGAGAGTATAAGGATACCTCTAGGAATAGGAAGAGTAATAGAAGCATATAAAGTAGAGCCTATAAGATGCCTAAGAGCAGTAGAGACTCTAGTACAACCGTAAACACTAGGACAAGCATTTTAGAGTAGGCGATAAGGTTCTACTACATTTAATGAATATTAAGACCCGTTAACTATTAAAGAAGCTTAATATAAGATACCTAGGTCCCTTCTAAGTTAAGGAATAAATTAGTAAGCTAGCCTACTGTCTCTAGCTACCCCTATCTATGGCCTATATGCATCTAGTGTTTTACGTAAACCTACTAGAGCTATGGCATAGACTACTACTAGAAAAGAACTTCTGTCTAGGCCTAATTAAACACCCTAAGGTGGTAGGCGAGTGGTATAAGGTTAAAGTTATACTATGCTATAAGTCTGTTAAGAATAAGCTTTAATATAAAGTTAAATGGCTAGGCTAGCCCGCTAAGAACTCTATATAGAAACCAGAGGATTACCTTAATTATTACAAAGATATTCTAAAAGAATATTAGGACCAAGGTCTATAATCTATAAATTGCAGAAAGCGCTCTAATACTATAGTGTTATTGCAACCTATAAAGAAAGCTTGTGGTAGGCCGTAAAAGGCCCTAAAGAGTAAATAGGTTAAATTAGATATAGAACAGACAGGCTCTAAAAACCATAAGGATTAGGGCTACGGCCTAAGGCAGAATAGGTCCTTAGCCTTTTTATATATATAGCATAGAGTTAATAGGGCATTTTGCTAGAATTGCATTCCTATTTATTAATCTATATTAGGAATATTGTTCCTAGGGCTTCTAAGCCCTTCCTAAAAGCCTTCTAAGGCCTTCCTAAGCACCTAATTAAGGTACTTAATTGCTACTATGTATAAGAATAAATCCCAAATGCCTAATCTAAAAAGCCACTATGCCTTATCCTTAGGAGTAGGGTTAGTA
>Ga0307507_10010231_pt1 | contig 12201 bp, 1 predicted proteins | sample 7_EM_MG_FD_207223 | JGI IMG/M metagenome (GOLD analysis project Ga0307507, IMG submission 207223) | Populus trichocarpa ectomycorrhiza microbial communities from riparian zone in the Pacific Northwest, United States - 7_EM | ecosystem: Host-associated > Plants > Roots > Unclassified | place... | reverse complement strand
GAAAACCACTTTGCTAATAGTAAAGACTGCGAGACTCTTAAAGCAGCTAAACTAGTACATAAATAAACAAAACATAGGAGTCTAGAAGGAGGTAACTCCTACTAGGCTCTTAGTAAAAGATATTAGAAAGCAAAAGAACAGAAGTAAATTGCAAAAGGACAAGGACAGGCGTTAGGATTTCTTATAGTTTTCTCTACCGTTTTCTTATTACCTAATAGTTGTAGTAACTTAGTATTTTACTAAGGAGCTGTAAACCTTGAGGAGTTTATAAACTACTAGGATATAGCTACTAGTACATATTAAGCTGCCTAGAAAGGATTTATGTATATAGAACTATAGCGCCATAGCCTAGAGGCTACATGCGCAGTATTGTATATAGTATAATACAACGGATATAAAAATAAAAATAAATTTAATACTCGTTATAAAATCTAAAAAGCTCCTTAACCCTCTAATATTTAATAGAAATTAAAATAACCTACGCCCCTTTATAACCAAGCTCCATCTTAAACTTTTAATAAACTATAACCAATACCCTACTAAAGCTAGTAAGGTTAGCTATAGAATATCTTATCTAAGTAAAGATACTATATAAACTATAGATAGGCAGAGCGTAAGGCGAGGACCTATATTGGAAGGACTTTTGGAGCTCTTGCTGCACCTGGCCCAAAAAGACCAAACCAACCAAAAGAACCCTAAAAAACACCCTAATAATCCCCTGAGATGCATGCATCACAGGGGAGGCATAGGTGGAACGACGGTGGTACGTAGTCGCGCGCGACCGCCAGACCTATACCCAACAATAGCCCCCCATAAAAATAACAAGGACGGGCGAATACTATACCAGAAAGTGGAAATACCCCAATTAAGAAGGCATCTAATAAAATATAAAGCCTATTAGACGCGTCTATTATCCAAAACTATGGGGGAGTATCTATTAGCTATTACAAACTAATACAGCTAGTAGAATGGCTCCAGTCTAGCAAACCTTAGGCGCCTCTCTAGCAAACCCTTAATTAAATCCTCTAACGGCTAAACAAAATTAAAGATAAATAAAACTCCCCCCTACAGGCGAACCGCATCTGGGCCGCCATAGCTATGCTCCTATAGCATAGAGAACCTACCCCCTTAAAGACAATAACCGGGCATATAATTACAATATAACCAAATATAGAAAAGGCAGAGGAACTTAGGAGACAATTAAAAATAGAAGTTCTTATGGAGATTCGCAAGGAGGTCCACAACGCCGTTATAGTCCAATACCTTAGGAGTGGAGACATTAGAGTTACCCTAAAGGACTAATAGGCAAAGAAACGGGCCGTAAGGGCAGGGGACAGGCTAGGAGAGCGTATTGGCATAAAAGTGCTTTGTAAAGATTACCTAGTTGAAGTCCTATTAGTTCCTATAAGCCTTAAGGTAGAAAGGGGACGCTAGGCGGACAATATAGCAACTATATAAGAGATAGTAAAACAAACGGAATGCCTTATACTAGGACTTATAATTACCCAGATCTAATGGCTTTAATAGGAAAATATAAACTAAGTATATAATAAGAATAATAAGAGGATATAAGGGACGCTAGAGACTCGCTAGGGAGATAATAGATGAACGCATAGCTCCCTTATTATTAGTGTATATACACTAGGAATACAAAAACTCCTTATCTAAAAAGGAATAATTATAAATGGCCTTATATACAACATAAGGCTCTATAACCACAGACTACGCCTAGAATGATGTTATTGCTATATATAATAGGGACACACCTAATCCATATACGTAGTATAGGTGTGCTGCGGCCACTGTGTAGGCCACTATAATACAAGATAATGTACAAATTAAGACTAAATAAAATGTGTGAACTGTTACTGAAGCACATATAAGGCGTGGGAGAGAGAAGACTGCATTAAATATAGGAGATAGAAGAAAAGGGCTTAACAGCTGCGGGAATAACTATATACTAGGTTATATAAATGGAAATAATAGGCGATAAGCTAGGGGGACGCAGGTGTCTTCCTAGCGTTTCCTACCTTTAACACTAGGGGGCTAAGCCAGCTATCCTAAGCCTTGATGGGCCAAAAGCGACGCCACGTGACATTACTAGACCGAACAGGGATATAAGGGATACATAGGACACAAGGGAGAGGACGCCCAGTAAGAAGACCCCTATGGACGGCTATGGCAAGTTTAAGGCCGGGATAATTAAGAATTAGATTTAACGCGGTAAACACAATATATATAGCTAGCTTATAAGGGGCATATAGCTAACTGGCGAGAACGGGGGAAGAACCAGAGGTAATAACAGACTTAGATTTAGAAAGGCTAGTAGGAATATAAGATATAGGAATGGAAAGCTCTATATAAAATAAGTAGTAGCTAGGGAGCAAATACAGGAGACGGAAGTTCTAAATATTTTAGAGAAAGTGAAAACGGAAGAAGTAAGAAGTAAAGGAGAGGCGAAGGACCCCTACCAGAGGTCCGCTACTTGACTATTATATAGTACAACTATGGCAATATAAACCACCGTCTAGCAAGGCCCCTACTAGATAGTCTAGACCTAGAGAAACACCATATTCTTACCATATAAGAGCCGTATTATAATACCTATATATAATTAACATACTGCCTTTAAGGATTTTAGCTCCTGTATAAACCAAAAGCAGCTATACGCATATGCTTTATAATTAGTAAAAATATTAGCCTTACCTTATAGTTATAGTAGGTAGTTAACCTAGATATTGCAGTTATAACTATCCAGACATATAGGGGACTAGTATAAATTATTAATATCTATAACCCTAGGGTTAAAGAGGTAGTATAGATAGAGAACATTATATCTATAATAAGCTTGCTAGAAACTAAATACGCGGAGTCTATTCTACTAGGAGACATAAACCTCCACCACCTATGGTAGGGGGGCATCCATGTTGCTGCTAATTGATAGGTAGAGTGCCTACTAAGAGCTATAGACAATGGGGGCCTTAAGCTAGCTACCCCCCTAGGTGTAATTATATAGCAATAGGGCACCGCCAAAAGTACAATTAACCTTATAATTATGGATAAAAACCTATACTAGAGACTTAAAAGGTGCTCCCCTAAAGAAAAATAGGCACTTACCTTAGATTATATCCCTATCTAGATACAACTAAATCTGGATGTTAAGGCGTAACTAAATAGTAAAAGATACGCAACAAGGAAGCTTAATATAGATAGCTTTCTTAATATAATTAAATAACAACTTTAAGACCTAGAAGAAATCCACCTAATACTAAACAAGTAAGGCTTATTAGCTACCCCTAAGGAAATTAATTAAAGACTAGAAAGGATCTAGGCAGTAATTAAAAGCGGGCTAGAAGAGCACTGCCTGGTTTTAAAACCGGGCCCTTACGCGCGACATGTATAGTCCGTATAGTACGCGGCCCTTATAGCCGGCTAATAATGAGTAAGAAGGAAATATATAAGCAGCTATAATTTTAAGGACGAGAGATAATATAAAGACACAAAAAACCAGCTAAAGAATACCCTAAGAAAAGAAGCAAGGAATAACTAGAGATAGTTTATAAATAAATATACTATTAACCTAAGTCTCCCCTATAATAAGGGCCTTTGGACCATAGCGAAATAGGTAAAGAAAAAGGCGGGATATTTAGTAGAAGATTTATACCTACTACCCCTATAAAGAGCAGGTAAACTATAGGCTATAAGTAACAATAATAAAAAGGCAAAGATCCTTATAGAAAGATTTTTCCCTTAACCGGCTCTAGTAGACCGTAGTGATATTACTAGTAAAATACTGGTGACTCGCCTAAGGGTTAACAGCGATATAATAACTAAAGAAATAGCTAGAACTATTAGCCACCTTTTAAATAACATAGCACTAGAACTAGATGGGATCCTAAATAAAGCCCTAAAGACCTGTGGACCACTTATAGCACCTTGGCTTGCAGACATAGCTAAAGTATACTTTATAATAGGCTATTACCTGCGGCTTAAAAGATCTATAACAATAGTTGTTTTATAAAAAGAAGGCAAAGTAGACTACTTAATCCTAGGAAGCTACCGCCCTATTGCCTTAAAAAATACCCTAAGCAAGATTTTAGAAAAGGTTATAGCGGACCACATAGTAGATATGGCAGAGGAATACGCCCTACTACCACAAAGCTAAATAGGGGCAAGAAAGAATCGCTTAACGCTATTAGCACTTACACTACTTGCTACTACCATTAAAACTGCATGGGCTATGCGAAAGGGCTTTGTAGTATTAATGCTTAGCCTAAATATTAGCGGCGCCTATAACAATATACCCTATAAGCGTCTCCTATATATCCTTAGGGCAAAGGGCTTCCTAGAATAGATTATTTAATTTATTTAAGGATTTATAGGCCAGAAAGAAATATTACTAGTCTTTAGTGGATACTAGAGCCCCCCTATTGTAGTTGTAATAGGAATACTATAAGGATCACCTCTGTTGCCTATACTCTTCCTCTTCTTTGTAAGCAACCTGTTTAATACCTTTAAGAAAGGGGCGACTTAGGGGATAGGCTTTGTTAATAATATAAACCTAATTATATATAGGCTAATAGCCGTAGAGAACTGTAGGACACTAAAGAAAGCCCACAACACCTATATAAAATAGGCAAGACGATATAGAGTCCAATTCTTACTAGAGAAATACTAGCTAATCTATTTTATAAGAAAACGTAACCAATCTATAGATTTTTAGCATATAATCTATATCTAAGGCTTTAGGGGTTAACTGGTTCAAGGCCTAAGGGTATTAGGAGTGTAGGTAGATAGCAAGCTCTGGTAAAGCGCACATACGGCGTAAGCGGCCCGTAAGGGCTAAGTATAGTATATCGCCATGTCTAGGATCGTTAATTCTATATAGGGTCTATGCTTTTAGAGGTTATATTTACTATATATAGCAGTTGTCTGGCTAACCATGACGTATGGATCTAGCATTTAGGCCACTGGAGAAACTAAAAAAGGCCCCTCTAAATCACTCCTTAAACCACTTTAAAAGGTCCAAACAGCCTGCCTTAGGAGTATAACAGGTGGGTATAAGCGAGCGGCCACAGCACTGCTTAAGAAGGAAGCTAATATTCCCCCCCTATAACTATATATTAAAGCCAATGCAATGTAAAGGGTATAAAAGGAACGCAACTCTAACGTTATAAAGTATATTAAGACACGCCTAAACAAACTATAGAGGGACCCTAGGGTGCCCTATAGGAGAAGGAACCAATAACCCTAAAGTAGGGAAGATATATTAAGAAAACAGGTAGAGAAAGTAGAAGAAGAATAGTGCGGCGCTAGGGCCTAGGCCTATATAGAGGAGAAAGGGAGACGCGTAAGAGGCTAGTAAAGACAATAGTAAGGGAGAGAAAGGAGCTAAAGTAGAGCATAAAAGAGTACTAGAAAACTATCTACCGTAATATAATACTGGTTGGACCGACGCTGGAGAGACGAATAGGAGTTAAAGGTATAGAGGTAGACTTAGGCAAGGGGAACCCAAGCTATAGTATAGGTAATGCTATAGGGGGTAAATACCTAAGGGCTCCAAAAGGGCCTAATAAAGGCAGAAAATACAATAGCAACACTCTTAAGGATAGGAATAATAGGACTAAAAAATTGGCTTTACTAGATGGGTGTTCTAGTAGGTAGCCTAAGGTGCAAATATAGCTGGCTAAGATAGACACTAAAATATGTAATACTGTTATGCCCCTTACGCACTAGCTAAGAAGCAATGCTCTTAGCAGCTAGTATAGAAAACTATAATACACTACTCTTAACATAGAAAGGCCTTAAGGCGGCTACCTAGTGGCTTATTGGCCAAAATATGCTAGACCAGTTCTGGGTTATAAAGGAAATAACAATAGAAGATAAAGGGGCGAGTAATAGGCGCCCCCTAATAACTCTACAGGAGTAGAGTATAGTGTGTAATACTAGCGCGTCTGTAGGTTTGTTACGGCAGCAGTAGTTCCTAAGGAGGTTAAAAAGTAAGGTAGTAGAGCACCACTGGTAACTTATAGGCGACTTATAAGCGAGCCCTAAAAGGTGGGGAGACGGATCACGGGGTTTTCTTAAATAGAGTTTTCTCCCTATATGTATATAAGGAGTAGTCCGTGTGGGCCCAATAGGGATCTAAATTGGACGTTAAGCAATAAATAATAATAATATATAAACTATAGATTTATTCTTCTATAATAGCATTTTTATTAATTTTAAAACCTTTATCTCTTTACTAAAACAAATATATAACAACGCTAGCTAAGAACATATAGCTATTACTAAGCTTAAAAACCTATAATAATAGAACTAAGACTTTACTAGCTTCTTTTTAGAATTTTTAGGCCTTATTAGTAAACTAGATTAGAATAAAGCCGCTAGAGTTACTGCCCTTTAATAAGCTATTTTAGATAAAATTAGAGCCTAGTTAGTAAGTAAGGAACTGCTAAAAAAACCTATCTAAATTTGCTATAATATATTAATGAATTAACAAGGACCTTTAATATAACAAATAGACTTGTTCTCTAAAGTTAACTATACCTTATATTTAAAACACTATAAAACTGGTATATACCCTAAAGCGCAATCCGTCTCTAAAACCTAAAAGTCCTATATATAACCCTATAGACCTTAATGCCGCTTAATCTTATGCACTTTTAGAACCTAATAAATAAAAAACTTAGGCCATAAATAGAGAATGCTTTAGATATAGTAAAAAAGGATATATTTAAAAGCATTGCTAAACTTACCCTTTTAAAATGGTCCGCTATAGTTCCTCCTATTCCTTAAATTATACCCATTCCTTAAGTTATACTTATTCCTTAAATTGTACCCACTCTATAAATTGTACTTAGACGCTATAAAGTATCTCGCCTTTAGTTAACTTGGAAAATAAATTATCTTAGGGCTAAGTTGCGCCCTAGAATAAAAAGTGGAAGAGTATAAGTATCTAGGCTCTTCTAGCGCTAATATATAATACAAATCCCTTAATATACTTAGTAAAATTTAAATACTTAGAAAATAGAAGGAAGTATAAATCCTTATAGATAGCGGAGCCACTAATATAGACTTTATTAATATAAACTACATGAAAACTTAATGCCTAAATTTAAAGAAACTTAATAAGCCCTAAGGCCTATAAGGCTTTAATGGTAAACCCTTAATATATAGCAAACTAATACACTACGCTCTTATAAAATTGCGGATAGGTAAATACCTTAAATACATTTCCCTATTTATAACACCCTTAAAGCATTATAAGATAATACTTAAATATAGATAGCTAAAATAATATAACCCTTTAATTAGCTGGGTTAAAGAAATACTAAAGTTCTATATAATCTACTACTAAAGTTATTACTTAAAAAACCATTTGCCCTATAAATATGCATATAACTATTTAAATTTAATATAATATAAATTGCCCTTACCACGATCCTTAAGCTAATACAATAAATTCATAACTACTAATTATAGTAAAGAATGCAAAAACGTTTTATTAAAACCTCTTAAATTTTATATAATATAGGCCGCGCTTTTTATCTTATTAGCAAAAAGACAAGATTATAAAATCTTTACTATAACTATAGAAGATATTAAAAAAGCACTAGAGTTAAAATAATATACTAATCCTTAACCTCTTATATCTAAAGAGTACTATAATCTAATTAACAAGTTTAAAAAATAATTTGTAGACTAACTAGCCCTATACTAAGATAAGTATAATTTTAAAATAGAACTTAAACCTAGTATAATACTAAAGTTTAGTCCGCTATATAATATACTATAAGAAAAACTGCTTATAATATAATAATACCTTAATAAGCATCTAGAAAAAGAATTTATTTACCCTAGCTAATCTCTATTTATCTTACCTATACTATTTATTAAAAAGCTAGGAGGAGGTTTAAGATTTTATATAACTATTAAGCTCTAAATATAATTATAATTTAAAACCAATATCCAATTCCCCTAATTTAAGAGATGCTGAACTATTTAGTAAAGGTATAGTACTTTATAAAGCTTAATATAGTTGCTGCCTTTAATAAAATCCGTATATATAAAGGAGATAAGAAGTATATAGCTTTTTGTATATAATGGGGACTCTTTAAATACCTTGTAATGCTATTTAGCGTAAAGAACAGTTTTAGTATATTTTAGTAATATATTAATAATATACTTTATAAATTCCTTAATATATTTATTACTGCGTATATTAATAATATCTTAATCTACTTATCCTTACATTCTAAATATTAGAAATATATTAAAATAGTCCTTAAATGCCTATAAAATATAGGCCTATAATACAATATTAAGAAATATAAGTTCTATATATCTAAGGTTATATAGTAGTAACTTTTTGATTAACGTCTGATACGGATTCTACTGGCCCACGCAGACTACTCCGCACAGGGGGGAAAACTTATGTATTTACAGGAAGAAAACCCCTGTAGTTAGGGGAGCAAAAACCCTATAAGCAGCCTTAGTAGGATAAAAAACCCTAATTTGCCATGTTTGCACATAGCTGCGGCCCTGCGGGCCTATAGCACGTCCTCCTCCTTAGATGTTTTGAACTCCTTGGGAACCACTACTTCCTTCTCTGGCTTATCCAAAGCTAGGGTTCACTACGCCCTAGCTAGGCCTTGCCAATTAATTGCTGTATATTTGCCTCTCCTATATCTTAACCATCCCCTATATGCTATCTCTTATTAGCCATTGCCATATATATCTTGCCTCCCCCCCCCTAGAGCCATTAAAGGCGTAAGGGGGATTTATCTATTCTAACTACCGTGATACCAAGCAGCGGGATATATTGTATTGGGTATCTTTTATGCCTAGGCCCCAGCTAGGCCCTTTGAAAGGGTCATTACTCCATTAAAAGAAGACAGGGAAAACTATGGGTCGTAATCTAGGCTGTAGTATTACGGCAGTAAAATGGCGAGTGACCGTATGCTCTGTAGGCGATTGCCCTAAGGGTTAGGAGGGGCCGTATATTTGCTCGTTTATTCATTTGTTCGCGCGTTCACTTGTTTGTTAATATAAGGTCGTTAATGCTTTCAATTGGGGGTTGGGGGATGTTATTAAGTACTGTCCATCCATGTTGGATTATATAGGTGCCCTGGATAGGAGAATAGTATAGTAGTCGTTGTTTTATAGAGGGCTAATAGTGGTAGTTTTCAAGATCTTACCATCCGAAAATTTTTCACCACCGCCCTTAACGCCTACAACCACCACTAGGTCCTGTCCGCACGCTATGCAATGTCTCTGTGTTGGCTCTGGATCTAATCTTTAAAGACCTAGGTTTGTAGCCGTCACTATATACAAGTACAGAGTCCGATTTTGACGGCCTCTAAGGTTATATACTTAGGCTTAATAATATCCCGCAACGGAATTAAAATAGACCCTAAGAAAGTTGCTGCGATTATAAACTAGGAAAGCCCTAAAAATATATAAAACATTTAAGGATTTTTAGGATTTGTAAATTTCTATTAATAATTTATTAACTACTTCTTAGAAACTATTAAGCCGTTAGTAAACCTAATAAGAAAGAATATAAAATTTAAATAAACCACTAAATATAAATAAGCTTTTAACAACCTAAAGCATTATTTTATAACTGCTTTAATTCTTATCCACTTTAATCTTAACCTTAAATATATTATTAAAATAGACTTATCTAATTATGCGCTAGGGGGAGTATTATTGCAATATAATAAGAACGGTAAGCTATATCTAGTAGCCTTTCTCTCTTAGAAACTCGCCCCTACTAAATTAAACTATAAAATATATAATAAGGAACTACTTATAATTATTAGATATTTTAAATAATAGTATTCTAAACCTAAAGGATTGATATTTTTAATATGCGCATTAACGGACTATAAAAACCTGTAGTACTTTATAACTATAAAGCTATTAATATAGCGCCAAATTTATTAGGCTGAATACCTCTTATAATTTAACTTTAAGATTATATACTAATTAGGCAAACTTAATTAGAAGCCTAATATATTAATATAATAATTATAGGACCTACCTATAAACGCTATAGATAAATAGATTATAAATTAATTATAGATCTTATTACCTCCTAAATATTTTAAAAAACTACATCCTATATTTCTAAATATAGAACTTAATAAAAATAAATTAGAAGTTAATAAATAGGAAATAGAAATTAATAAGCTAATAGAATATAAATATAAGAATAATATATAGATAATAGATATAATAAAAGCAATTTAAATAGGAAAATGACAGTATAAGGATATTATACTGGCTAAACGCAAGATTTAAAATAACCAATTGTATTATTAATAAAAGATAGTAGTTCTAAATTCCAAACCTTTATAATTTAAGATACTTAAATTTATATATAACTCCCCTATAGTAGGGCATTCTAGCTATATAAAGACTTATAAAATTGTTTAATAAGTATACTACTAACCTATAATATACAATTATATATAAAAATATGTTTAAGCATATAGGATATATATATATAAAAAGACCTCTTATATAAAGAAGTAAAGAGTATTTTAACCACTACTAATTCCAATATAAAGATAGCGCGATATCTTAATTAACTTTATAGTTAACTTGCCTATCAGTAATAGGTTTATAAATATTATAGTAGTTATTAACTATCTTATAAAAATACAACATATAATTCCCATAGACTTAATTAATATAATATTAGTAGCTAAATATTTTGTTAAATACGGCTTTAAACTATATAGACTTTTTAACTTAATAATATCTAACTATAAAAGCCAGTTTATTTTAGATTTCTAGCAAGCCCTATATAAATAATTAAGTATTTAAATATAAGTCTTAACTATATTCTATTTAGAGATAGATAGTATAGGTATTACAAGGTGATATCACGTAGCTACGGTTCGTAGATAGTATGATAATTGTTATTCTATATCCCCCTCCTGCTTAAGGAAGGGTGAGGAGCTTAAGGCTCCTCGCCACGCTAGTGCCGCGGCGACACGTAACGGCAACTTGCCTCACGTAACGGCAACTTGCCTCGCGTGACAGCAACTTGCCTATATTCCCAACACTGGCAACTCTTCTTTTGCGGTTGCCATCTACATATATATACCGCTTAACTAGCGTAACAAATATTAATCCTCCTTACTTACTATTGCCATTGTAATATAAGTCTCGCTGTCCCAAAATTTGCCTCTTAGCACGTAGTGCTTTCTTACTTAGGAGTTATAGGTAGACATCTTATTAAGAGGGCCGCCAAGGCGCTAGTCGTAAGCAAGCCAATAGCAATTTTCTATCCTGGGGATAGAAAATCCTAATTAGCTGGTTTAAGTTAGGGTCTACAGAATGTTATACTCCTACTCCCTTTTAACCTAACCTTTAACTTATATATATAGAGTATTTGTATTAATAAACGTTTCTAGAGCCTTATTTGGGTTTACCTTTATTATTACACCTGCTAGGTTATCTTAACCATTAATCCATTAAATCTTAAAGAGTTCTCGCCGTTTGTAGGATTACTAAAGTGCCATAATATTAATTATAAGGCGCTTCTCCTTTATGGTACCAAGCTTAACTAAATACTTATAGAGGGAATATAAGTTGGTGCACACGATTATGGGGATAATAGGAAGTTTGAGTCAATCTATAATTATCTTTAGGGTAGTTCCAATTGCGATTGCTATGTTAACTCCGCTAACCATTCCATATATCTTTAACGCTAAAACGATTTAAGTAACACGCTTACTCTTAGTTAAGCTCTAATAGATAAGATTACTATGGATTATAAAGTCGTTTTCTCCAGTAGACTTATTCGCGATAATAATCTTATATCCTAGCTAGGAGCTAAAATCTTTATTATTTATAAACGACCTATTAATAAATACAAAGAGCTTAGTGGTGGGAAGATTAATAGGCACGTAGAGTAGTCCCTAATTAAGATGGTTTATTTGCTAGGAAAGACGCTTATTTAAGGTAAGAACGTTATCTTTGGTTAGTTCCTAGTGTTAAGTGGTAATAGAGAGATTAAAGGAAGCCTTGGGTTAATAAATAGAAGCAATATAGGCTCTATAAGCGCGTTGCTCTATATATCCTTGCTTTAGAGAATTAGCGTTAATAACGTTAATCTTCTTACCTTAACCCTTCTGGCGTAAAGCAATAGAATCCTTATTTAGGGAGAGGGTGCATCTATTAAAG
>Ga0307507_10010230_pt1 | contig 12202 bp, 17 predicted proteins | sample 7_EM_MG_FD_207223 | JGI IMG/M metagenome (GOLD analysis project Ga0307507, IMG submission 207223) | Populus trichocarpa ectomycorrhiza microbial communities from riparian zone in the Pacific Northwest, United States - 7_EM | ecosystem: Host-associated > Plants > Roots > Unclassified | place... | reverse complement strand
ACGTTGTAGAAACACTTGCCTTTTTCGATTCCCATTCCTACTATTTCTGCAAGGAAAGAAATGAGTTCGAATTCGCCTTGGAGAAGGCTTCGGACCCTGAACTGGCGCTCGAATTCTTCTCGTAACTCTGCTTCCAGTGCGAACCTGAGGAGGATTCCAAAGTACTTCCATACGGGTTTCTAACAAAAAGAGAAACAGTAACTTTCGACGTATAGATTAGGGTTGGAGCTAAGAAGGAAAACATACGACGGTTGGACTGATAGATGCACCGTTGGTGCCAGATTTCAAACCTCCTCCATCTTGGAATCAATAAGCGTGGAAAGGAGAGCAAGAACTGTGGCGTGTTGTCACACCAGTCCGCAGATTCGGCGAAGGGAGTAAACACAGAACCGCAACAGAATTTGTATGTGTGGTTTTCGATTTTATATTTGATGGATTTCTGAAGTGCCTGCCACTAGAAGTGCTTTTCTGGGGCATGAATCCCGCGTTCGTAGTTTTCATCCAAGTCACTCAGCGTTGATCGACTCTCGGGATAGGCCTACAAGGGGGAGATTCCGGTGTACATGATGGTGCTGGAAGACGTGACAATGGTGAGCATTGCTCAATTGCACCAACACTCAAGACATGATGCATGATGATTCGGGGTGTGGGACCAACAAGATAAAAATAGCTAAAGCTCATCAAAACTCCATACCTTTCATCACTGGCGAAGACGATATTCTTGCCATCCCGGCTGACTTTACAAGCACAGACGATGTGAAGAAATTACATTCCATGAAAATAATACTTTGGTGAAACATCGCCTTCGAAAGAAAACTTGAGCAGGTTGTGCTGCGCGGTTGTAAGGAACTCACTCTGCTGTGATGAGAGCTAAACCTTGAACCAAAACCCCACTGGCAAGCCAGGCTAGCGATCTTACGACATGGCAACCGACGACCGTCTGCAACCGTTGACAATCAGACGTTATATCCGAGAACATAGTAAATCATTTGATTGACTGGAGTCCAACTTGAAGTCGCCAGGGGGATTTTGTGCAACTGAACCTGATGATCCTCCACAACTCGTGGATAGATACGATAGGCTGTTACAAATGATGGGCACCAGTTGGACATAGGATCAAGTTGTATGCTTGTAGCGCAAACTTGACCTGAATTGTCTTCTAATATCCATTTCCTGGAGAGTCCGCCTTTTCATTTTGAGTGCCGTTGCCATTGGTTTCTTCTATCACCCACGACCATCTTTGATGATTTTGGTTGTTTATCACACTGGCAACAGCACAATATTCAGTCCGAAAGCCTTGGACATAAAACTTTAACATTTTCTAGTGGTTGTGTAACAATTAACTACATAACAACTACCTGGAATTTTTTTTTAAAGTCAGTAAACCATTTTGACACTGCTTTTAAATTGTGAGGAACTGACATCACGCCTACTATCTTGCTTGATCTTTACAACCGATGGTGCTTTCCAACGACTCAGATTGGCATGATCTTGGACGTCAACCGGTTAAACTGTAGCTATCCGACATCAAAAATCACTGATGGCAATTATGTAAACTTTACTCAAATAGTATAAAAAAGGCGGAAGGAAATAGAACAGTCGCAACAACTCACCAAAACATGGTCTCTAATAACCTCACCATCACTGTCCTGGTCGCTCTTATCGGCCTGTCGAGCGTCGTTGCGATGCCCAATCCTCGTGAAGGCTGCCCCAGTGGCTATTACTGTGTCAAAATTGGCGGTAAATATCAAATTGCTTATCGCTACTTGACTAACCGAAAGCACCAACATAGGTGCCGACGAATCCTACCAAAACACAGATAATCGTCCTTGGTGCGTAGTATGTTTCCAAGTTGATATTACCCCTATTGTTTTCAACTTTTTTGGCATTTATTAATTCATGTTCTTTGTGACTATTACAGCCTACCAGGTTTTCAAATTGCATGCCCTGATGATGGTCCATTATGATTGCGGTTACTTGGTCTCATTTTCTGAGAATGGGAGGATGCAGTTGTTAATTTTTCCCCCTCTTCCAACCAATTGGCTGTGCCATTTACTTTTACCTTTCGAAATTTCTTACAACGATAAACTGCGACCTTCCAAAGTTGTAATATTTGGGATCTGATTAGATCGGATTCCGTGTATAAAGTGTATTTCTTTTGACAGTCATTTAAATCCCTTGTCAGTGTCCAGTTGCCCAGCAGGTTTGTGATTTTTAAATTGAGAATAAACATAGAATCAACGGGATGCGAGGTTTTCGAAGTGTCAGGAGTGCTTCTTGGTATAGGTAAATCACTGGATGTAGGAACGGCACTGGCTGTAGGTAGATGCGCTGTTGGTGCTAGATTTCAAACCTGGAATCAATGAGCATACTCCAATTGGAGAGGAGAGCAGGAACACAGCAGAGCATTAGCCACAAAACAAAAGTGATTGACAAGCAAGAACTGTGGAGTGCTGTCACACCACACCCCAGTCCGCAGATCCGGCGACTACACCCCAAAGAGCGTAAACATGAGAACCGCAACAAAATTTGTATGTGTGCATCACACCACAGGGCGTTTGATGGTTTTTGATGGATTTCCGAGGTACGCCGCCTACCATTAGAAGCTGCTTTCAGACCAACGAGATTAACCACTCGGGTTGGCCAAAATATGAGATCCATGGAAATATTGTCCACTTTAACACAGGTATAAACCGTTGTCCATTCCTGAATGCTTTTCTGGGGCACGAATCCCGCGTTCGTGGTTTTCATCCGATCGGCGTTGATCAATCCGTCAGGATAGCCCTGCAAGGGCGAGATTCCGGTGTACATAATGGTGCTGGAAGACGTGACAATGGTGGAGACCCAGGTACCGGCGACACTGGGCTGGCGAGAAGTTTGGTCAAGGTGATTATGTGTTTGGAAACTCGTCACCACTTGTCGTGGAAGGACTGTGTGATAGAGGACACGTCCTGGGACTGACCAGCTGAGGAGAACATTTGAGAAGTACCAACGTGAGGTCGGGATTCTGGTATAACTCGCACCACACCTCGCTAAATTTTTCTTGAGAGACACAATTATACCATATACCCAAGAGACAAACGTACTTGAAAACCATTTATTGTTTCCTGGGTCCAAGGGTCAACTCGGAAGAAAAACAAGCGCTATCTGTAGATCTTAGACATGAACTTGAACATGACAAGCCAGATATAACACTGATGACCTTGCACTCGGTTATCCCTTCTCCAATACCTGCAGGGTTAAATTTATGTAGAAGAGTTCACATCGGTCGGACCAACATCATGAGTATGAGCTATATCTAAAAATAGCTAAGGCTCTCACTACCATGTCGCATCTGCAAACATATTTGTCAAAACCGTTGACTCTGGCTCTAGTGCCCCTTCTGGTAGCAGGGGTTTATCATATTTTACCCGATAAGTATAGACGATTACAGAAAGTAACAAGGTCGGGGAGCGCGTGTTGATTCTTGGGGCAACTAGTGGCATTGGACGAAGTCTGGCGAGGCAGTATGCTGAACGTGGAGCCCGAGTGTGCATCGTTGGCAGGCGAGAGCCCCTTGTACGAGAGGTTGAAACAGAGTGTCGAAACTCCATACCTTTTCCCACCAGCGAGGACGATGTTCTTGCCATCCCGGCTGACTTTACAAGTGCAGAAGATATGACTGAAGTTAGAAAAATTCTGAACGAAAGTAGGTCATTCGCCGAAATGCTCATCCATTCGCACCTAACATTCTGTAGAATTGCAGGGATTAGATACTTTGCTGGTTGTTGCGGGTGCCTCTGCTTTACAGCCTTTGTTGGCTCTTGCCCGGGTAGATATTAGAAAGTGCAGTACCACTTCCTACAAAGGAGGGAGTTCAAAATGCCGCCGACGTTTCTTCTGCAGCTATCCGTGCAAACTATACTGGGCCGCTCGGTCACTTTTGTGAGAGTTTGCAATTATCCTCAAAAGCCATGATATTAATCAATGTTAGATTCCGCTTCTCCTTAACACCTCAACTTCTCCGTCGATTCTCCTTCTTTCATCCTTAGCTTCTGTCGGCACGCGTTGGGCAAGGAGTTCTACATTCCACAGACGCGGAGTGATACCAACAACCCTGAACAAAGGGACTATCTGTGAAAAAGTAAACTTTTGTGGCAAAAGTTTGTACACTTTTTGGTATCTATCTTTCTTCAGATTGTTCGGGGCGAGAACATGTATTTGGAAATCCAGCGATCCGACATTGTACATGGACTGTACATGGGGATTCGACACTTTACATGAGGTTGACACTTTACATGACACTGTGCATGGGGTTTGACACTGTGCATGGGTGACTGACCAGACCAGCTTACTTATTCCGGAAATCCACTGGATGCAATACTTAAGTTCAATTCGATTATGTTACTAAATGCCCATCCACGAGACGTAGGCATTGCATCCGCTCCTTTCTACTCTTCATAGCACAAGTTAATACTTCCCCTCGAACGATATTCATGGTACTAACGGCTACTAGTATCAACAGATGTGTCCCACCTCACCAACTCAACACCCAGCCCCTGCTCAAATTGCTAAAGGAGCGCCAGAAGGAGGACCATCCTCCAATAGTCAGGACGAGAACGTCAGCTCCTCCCCAAATCGAACTATGGCCATCGACGCCACCAATGCTACCGTCCCCGCCATCATGGCTCCTGCCTTCAATCCTCTCATGATTCCCCAGTTGCAGCCAATATTCGTGGTAAACCAATTCATCCCATTCCTGATCGGCCCTCAGGCTTTTTTCCCTTACTTCCCATACCCCTTCCCCCCATGGTATTATTTCCAACAACCCATGATGAACATCCCTGTAAATGTCCAACCAATGCCCACATCTCCGACCATCGTCCCCAACGGAGAAAGTCCCATTGCCCAGAACACCAATATGGGCAGCGGTACTTCAATCACGAACATCATGACGATCAACGAGATAGGGAACGAGAAAGGCAATGATAATAGCACGAACGTAGAGATTCGTAAGAACGGTACCTATTCCATGTCGATATTTTGTGAACATGGGTTCATTGACGTCGCTACAGGCCATCGAAACACAGGTTCGGACTGAAACTCCGAACCTTGTTGTGGAATTGCTGTTTTTTTCTTCCTCCGTCTGTCGTGGACTCGTGGTCATGAGAAACTATGAAATCGAGAATTAAATATGACCTTCACCTGTACAATAGAATCACCTGCCAAAGCAACGTTTGTCGTCTGTCGTTTGTCGTTACAAAGACAAGTTTTCCGTGAATGATCCGACGGGGCAAACACACAGCCCAATTTCCGTTCCGCCTAAAATTGCGTTAATACTCTCGGTGACGAAGATAAGGAATTAACCAAGAAATCGAGAGTGACGAAGCAGGTTCTCAGGAACCATAAAAAGGGAACGAACCGGTTCTACAGTCTGCATTGGCACTTCGCGTATGTCAAGTGTCCGGTTAAGTCAGATTTTTTTTAAAAAAAAAATTTCGAGGATGGATATGGTGGGCGATTGAATCGAGTGACAACGAAAGAGGTACAATACCACCAAGTTGTCGAGTTTTTCAATCTAATATCTTTGTAGACCCGCATCTGAAAATAGTGTCAACCGAAGGTATATGAAGAATTTCATCAATTAGTCCTGAGTAGGTCACCAATCATCGGTCAACGGTAACTGAAAAAAGATGACTCTTGGTGCAGAATAAATTTTCAGGGCAATAGAAAATGAAAGCAGATATTGATTCCACCTCGGATGAGAAAAGAAATTTAGATAGACAGACACCCTGCTCATGACGCATGAGGATTCAACAAATTGGGCGCTGAAGGATCGGGACATACATATTTGAATAACCGTCCCGCCCAAATAAGCGCCACGAGGTTCAGTGAGTTGGCCGGACTCTCCTGCAGGGCTCGCTGATATCCTCCTCATCTACCATCTCGCGCGGGAGAAGGTTCTGAAGATGACAATAAGACATGCTAAACAAAGAACCATGACAAAACTGCGGTTGTTAGGAACTAACCAGAACTCACCTTTACCCGTCAACTCAATGTAGTTACCCGCTTCCCCAAGAAAAGGAGACCATGGTGAATTGATGAGCTCGATTGTACGCCTTTTCTCATCTCTGGGATAACCAAATCTCTGTAGTTGGACATTAGGTGATTATTCAGTTTTAAGGCGAGGAAAAACTAACCAGAGTCTGGGTTCAGTGGGTGATTTCATGAATGAGGGATGTCAAAAGAAGAAACAGAGCTTAGCAAAGGGTTGAACCTCACTTCGTTCTAAAGCTGCGAATGTGGAAGTGAATAGTCTCCCCTCTGATATAGGGAAGACAAAATGAGCAACTGATGCGGTCTGAGACTGCAATTATTTTGCAAGGGAAAATAGGCTCACCTCCATCAAGTGGCTGAGAACCAGCAACGGAATTTCGCGCCCCACGTGAGGCAGCCGTCCAGTCGATAATCTGGCTTGCAGCATTCTATCATAGAAGACGTACTTGAGCCCCAAAAATGATACACATGCTATTTGGCCCGTCGTGGTAGAAGAAATCAAAGAGGTGCTTATGCCCCAAATGGTTGCCGTTATTCGACTTCTTGGGGTTATTTAAGATGTAGTTCGAGTGCATTGGGAACTGTTGATGCTCTTGGGATTGAGCAATGGGGAGGGACCATCATGAGATAGAAGGCAGGAGCCAGGGCTGTGAGATCATCAAATTTTGCGCGGGGTACTCTCCAACTGAATGTCCACCAAGCGTCGGCTAAATTCAATGATAAGCGATGGATGTTTGAAGATGAGGACCTGATAACCGCATTGTTAAGACGGATGGACGAACTGAATAAAAACCGTGAGATAGAGTGAAGCAATTAGGCCTGCAAGCAGCTGCACGGTTTCATGCACAGGCGAAGTGTGCACGCTGGGCGGCAGGAGGCAGAAGAGGAATTTACGACAGCAACAGGAAGAACTTGAAGCACGACAAAAAAGCTGAAATTCTTGCCAAGGTCAATTGAACGAGAGCGGCGACTTCGATCTTCTGTTCGGAGACAGCTTGGCTATCAAGGTCCCGGTCCAGATTCAAATTGGGTTGACGCTGAGAAGATATCTCTGAGTCTCAACAAATATTATCTTGCTGTCGATCTCGTCATCAACTGGTCTGCAGACGGCCTCGTGTTCTGTTTTATCCATGCTATCGTCGACCTTAGCATTCAAGATAATGATGAGGTAAGTAAAATAGATTTGACAAATTGGTGCGGCACAGGATGCCTCGGGACCAACTTTATATAACAGTGTTTAACTGTTTCCTCTGGCATGTGTGCCCAAGTCATCACCTGGCCTGACTCGGCCCGCAGTCCTTCCAGCGGTGATTTCGCCAAAACTAGCGGAGGGTACCAGTGTGGACCAATGGAGTAGGTCAGTCCGCTTAACCCCGGACCAGCTTTGTAGAGTATTTATTTTCGTCATGTTAACTGTCAACACAGAGCAAAGCTTTGGGAGCACTTTACGCCGAGGTATATATCATCAACAGCTATGGAGTCTGACACCGGGAGACCAGCCGATTAATCCACGTCAAGATTCAATAGGAATGCATCATGTGGGCACATCCTTTCGCACCCCTTTCAATATGCAGACATTTACCTGTTTTGGAAATCTGTGCTTAAACTTTAAACCATGCTTGTATCGGTACTAAAAGCCCATCCACGACACGAAACGTTTCCATTCTACTCTTCAAATCACAGGTTAATACTTCCCCTCGAACGATATTCACGGTACTAACGCCTATCAACAGATGTATCCCACTTCACCAACTCAACTCCCAGCAACTGCTCAAGTCGCTAAAGGGTCTTCGGAAGGAGGACCACCCTCCAATAGTCAGGACGAGAGCACTAGCAGCTCCCCAAATCAAACTATGCCCATCAACCCCACCAACGCTAGTGCCCCCGCCATCATGGTCTCCGCCGTCAATCCTCTCATGATTCCCCAGTTGCCTTACCTTCACCCAATAATCGTGGTAAACCAATTCATCCCATTCCCAATCGGCCCTCAGCTCCATTTCCCTTACTTCCCATACCCTTTCCCTCCATGGTATTATTTCCAACAACCCATGATGAACATCCCTGTAAATGTCCAACCAATGCCCACATCTCCGTCCATCTCCCCCAACGGCGAAAGCCCCATTGCCCAGAGCACCAATACGGGCAGCGGTACTTCAATCACGAACATCGTGACGATCAACGAGATAGGGAACGAGAAAGGCAATGATAATAGCACGAACGTAGAGATTCGTAAGAACGGTACCTCTTCCATGTCGATATTTTGTGAACATGGGCTCATTGACGTCGCTACAGGTCATCGAAACACAGGTTCGGACTGAAACTCTGAACCTCGTCGTGGAATTGCTGTTTTTTTTTCCCCGTCTGTTTATTCGTGGTCATGAGAAACTATGGAATCGAAAATAAAATATGACCTTCACCTGTGCAATAAATTCATCTATGTGGGCAACGTTTGTCGCTTGCAAAGACAAGTTTTCCATGATTCGACAGAATCGATCCAACGATCCCACTTCGCAATTGGACGTCAGGAAACACCCTGCGCATGATGCATGAGGATCCAACGCTGAAAGCCCGGGACGTACGGAACTCAATACATATATTTGGATAACCATTCCGTCCAAATGAGCGCCACGAGGTTCAGTGAGTAGGCCAAACTCTCCTGCAGGGCTCACTGGTATCCTCCTCCTCATCTACCATCTCGCGCTGGCGAAGGTTCTGAAGATGACAACGGAATATGCTAAACAAAGAATCATGACAAGATTGCGGGTGTGAGGGACTTTTCTCATCTCTGGGATAACCAGATCTCTGTAGTTGGACATTAGGTGATTATTCACTTCTAAGGCGAGAAAAAACACTAGCCAGATTCTAGATCCAGTGGGGAATTCATGAATGAGGGGTGCCAAAAGTAGAGCCGTCAGACCCAGTTTATTGTCCGAGCCTTCATCTGCTGCCCTCCACAATTGAATATCGTTCGAAGGAATACGAGAACCACCTCGCGGCCTAGATTCGGAAGGACCAGGAACGCCCCCATCCAGAAGGTCACCTACTACGGTGATGCAAGGTCGATTCTCAGAGGTCGACCTCCGACATCCGTTCCATTGAGATTTCGGACTGCAGAGAGTGTAGTTTTATGATCTTGTGGATCTTGTGATGGTAGTTCGGTAAATGACAAGAGTATGGTAGAATTGCGATTGAAATTTCACCGATGATAATATCGGAATAGACAAAAGTGGAGTCGTATCTTTTGGGTTTCCCTGTTTCCCTGTTGAAAACTAGTCTACAAACAGCAATGAAAAAGTGCGCCAGACATGACGCGTATGAATACTAAGACACATACCTAAACCCAATGACTTCCAACAGACTTGAAGATGTCGAGAACTCGATAAGTTGCTCTTCTCCTATATTATTGTACGGGACATTCCCGACTATTAGGCCGTGAGACATTACTAGGTTTCCGAGACTTACCAAACAGACTTTGAACATCGTGTTTCGCAGTGAATTTGTTTTGGCAAACTAACCTGTGTCAAGGTGTGGCATTGTTTTGATCACCGCATCCTTTGCATATACAGTCGAAGCTCTCATAACCCATAGCTCCGATAACCCATACTTTTAATAACCCATACATTTTTGAATTTACCAGGTTGGTTAGCAGGGAAAAACACAAAAAACCCATAACTTCTCCAATACCCCATAACCCATACCTATTTTGGTGTAAAATCCCATAGGTTTTGCAACCGGTCCGGAGACAATTGTCTAAAAATGGGTTTATTGGCATCAAAAATAGCTAAATTTGGAAAGTCCAAATTGAAATTTCTTGTCACTTTGTCATAAATTTTCCAGGACCGACAAGAGAAGGAAAATGTCACTCGCTGCTGACCATTCGATGGATAAAATGCTGTATTTCAAGGTAATTCCAAGTCATTTTGTTGACCAGAATGTGCCGTACACCAATATTTCATCTATAGGCAACAACCAGACTAAGCTATTCTACAACTATTTTAAGAAATTTAAAAGATTTTTTTGGTAAATTTTCGAGACCATGTTTGCATCACCTCTGATAGGCCATACTCTCTAATAACCCATACCCTGAGGCCTTGACCAAAGGGTATGGGTTATGAGAGCTTCGACTGTATTTACACATGCTTCGTTTGCGTCCAAATAACCCCTTTCGTCGATCGATCCTAATTAGGTACTAGTCAAGCATTGTTCGACGGAACTACAATTCGTCACCCACGCGACTTTTTCCAATGTCGAAAAATCTCAGAAAATCGGAAAAATCGAGAAAAAAATATTTCTGGGGTCAGCCGAAGTTGGGTGTGACGCGTGACTGACGAATTGAACGAAATGGTACAATGTGAGTGGTTCGCACAGCCTCGGCCTACTTGTACTTATGATCGCGACTTTATCGAGACGAGATCTTCGATCCTAATTAAGTAGTCAGCTTTATTCGGCGACGACGGACGTGAGAGCTTGTCACTCAAATTATACCATTTCGTTCAATTCGTCAGACTTCGGCTGACCCCAGAAATATTTTTTTCTCGATTTTTCCGATTTTTTGAGATTTTTCGACATTGGAAAAAGTCGCGTGGGTGACGAATTGTAGTTCCGTCGAACAATGCTGACTAGTACCTAATTAGGATCGATCGAAGATCTCGATCAGTTGGCTGTGCTTCACATTCTTGGCGAAATTATATATATATATCTTTGAAGCGCATCCACTACACACAACTCTTCCACTATACTCTTCATAGCACAAGTTAAAACTTCCCCTGAAACGACATTCATGGTACTAACGGCTATCAACAGATGTGTCCCACCTCACAAACTCAACACCCAGCCTCAGCTCAAGTCGCTAAAGGATCGCCGGAAGGAGGATCATCCTCCAACACTACGGCCATCAACCCCACCAACGATAGGGCCCCCGCCTTCATGGCTCCCGCCGTCAATCCTCTCATGGTTCCCCAGTTACCTTACCTTCACCCAATAATCGTGGTAAACCAATTCATCCCATTCCCAATCGGCCCTCAGCTCCATTTCCCTTACTTCCCATACCCCTTCCCTCCATGGTATTATTTCCAACAATCCATGATGAACATCCCATATGTTCAGCCAATGCCATCTCCGTCCGTCGCCCCCCACGGAGAAAGCCCTATTACCCAGAGCGCCAATACGGGCAGTGGTACTTCAATCACGAACATCGTGACGATCAACGAGATAGGAAACGAGAAAGACAATGATAACAGCACGAAGGTAGAGATTCGTAAGAACGGTACGCACTTGTCATGTTGTATGAACATGAGGCTCATCGACGTCGCTATAGGTCATCGAAACACAGGTTCAGACTGAAACTCTGAACCTCGTTGTGGAATTGTTGTTTTTTTTTCCCCATCTATCTATTCGCGGTCATGAGAAACTATGGAATCAAAAATAAAAATGTCCTTCACCTGTGCAATAGATCCATCTATGTGGGCAACGTTTGCCATTTGTTGCAAAGACAAGTTTTCCGTGCTCGACAGAAATTGATTCAGCGACCCCACATCACAATTGGATGAGAAAAGAATTTTTGATTGACAGAAGTGAGACACCCCGCGCATGACACATGAGGATCCAACGAATAGCGTGCTGAAGGCTCGGGATATTTGGATAACCGTTCCGTAAATGAGCGCTGAGCAGGCCACATTGCTGTCTTGCAGGGCTCACTGGTATTCTACCATCTCACGCGGGCGAAGGTTCTGAAGATGACAACAAGATATGCTAAACAAAGAACCTTGACAAGATTGTGGCTGAAGTGAACTCACCTTTGAATAACTCCTGATGAGCTCGATTGTACGCTTTTTATCATCACTGGGATAACCAATTCTGGACATTAGATGATTATTCACTTCTAAGACGAGAAAAACTAACCAGAGTCCGGGCGATTTCATGATTGAGGGAGGCCAAAAGTAGAGCCGTCAGACACAGTCATCTGCAATTGAATACACTCGTATGAGAGGCGATTGAGTAAGTGGACTCCCGGAAGTGACAGTCGAGTTAGCGACGAGATGGTTGAACCTGAGCTTAGCAAATGATTGTTGGAACATCACTCCGTTCTAAGGCTGCAAATGTGAAAGTGAATAGTTGAATAGTCTCCCCTCCGATAGGGAAGATAAACGTGCTGTAACACGGTCGG
>Ga0307507_10010229_pt1 | contig 12202 bp, 9 predicted proteins | sample 7_EM_MG_FD_207223 | JGI IMG/M metagenome (GOLD analysis project Ga0307507, IMG submission 207223) | Populus trichocarpa ectomycorrhiza microbial communities from riparian zone in the Pacific Northwest, United States - 7_EM | ecosystem: Host-associated > Plants > Roots > Unclassified | place... | reverse complement strand
TTAGCTATCGCAACAGATATTGGGCCAAGAGGAGTGATCGTTAGAAGACTATCGGTTACCTGCTGCAAGTATCACCCGGAGAGGAGAGCATTGTAACATGGACAGTCCTATGCAGATAAGGGGAGCAGAACGGTGCAAGTAAAGGCTTCCAATAGTGGGTGGGATAAGCGTCAGGCTACAATTATTTTAGCTGCTTTTGGAAGTGGAAAGAATCGAGTACGGCCTACAATTATTTTCGGGGAAAGGAAAACTATGAAGGAAGGCGGGCAATATTTTACCAGCACAAAAGACAAGAGGAAACCTCACGATACCATGAGGGTGTAGCTGTTCTCTGGAATGAAACAGCATACGCTAATTCCGACCTGCTAGTCAACTGGATAAACAACACACTCGTTCCTGCACTACCTCCTGGGCCCCGGCTACTCGCACTGGATGTGGCTAAGTTTCATTCTACAGAAGAAGTCCTTACGACTCTTAATTCATACGACATTATTCCCTCCCTGATACCTGCCGGCTGCACTGGTCTTGTCCAACCACTTGATGTCTCTATCAATAAACCCTTCAAAGTCATCCTCCGAGATCTTTTAGACAGCCTCCTAGACAACTATGAAGCCATCAACAACACCAGCCTGCGAGAACTATCACACACAAACCTTTCTGCAATTGCAGAGCGACGAGTACTAGTAACACATGCAGTTGGCCAGGCTTGGGAGATCTTTTGTGAGAAAAATCAGGAATCTGTGATCCAAACCTTTCGCTCACTAGGGCTAACTCTTCCAATTGATGGTTCATGTGATAATGAACTCTCAGTAAAGGGGATACCACCAGACTTATTACCAATTGGAGACTGGCAAAGAGGGCCAAGGGGCCCAGGAATAGATAGTGAAACTCTTGCTCATGTGATTTGTGAACCACTAGCTACAGAAACTACGTTTGAGGAGGATCAGTATGATCACCCGGTGGAATATGTAGACCGGGAATGAATAGAATAATGACCTAAACTACTGTATCCTTAGAAATTAATCTGATTATTCAACTTCTTGTACGGTAGAATAGCCTTAAAGATAGCTGTGTACCCTCCTGTGCACGCCGACACAAGCTATCACTCGTTCTTTGATTTTTATATCAGGCTATATTTAGACACCCCTGTCTCAAGCCACAATTCATGATCGACGAGTTAGCGCCATTTCCAGTTTTCCCAGTTTTTACCGTAGTGTCTCTTCCACGGTAGGGTGCGGCCTCACTGGGCAATGGTAAGGTTGCGATCGGCTGTCTTGCACAATGGCACCCACACCGGAATTTCTTGTCCAGCACGCTAAGTTACAGCACGAGTGGCCTTGGATTCTAGCGCACTTCTTGGTTGATCAGCGTCAAAGCTTAATTTAGCGGGCGAGTACGGTAGAGGACCCTTCTTCATTTATCTCCTACCTTTTCCCCTAGGATCGGGGTGCTCACTATGTATCACTCGGTTGGAGGACTCCAGAGCCGGGACTCTTAGGAACATTCTGATGGTGGAGTCCTTGTGTATCCAACCTCTCAACCACTATGACAAAATAAAACCGAGATAAAAAGTGATATGGTATGAAGCACTAGAGAAGGAGTTATTAATATCCCTTTTGACGAAAAATGTCATACAAGGTTACGCGTAGACTGAGGCTCTCTGTCTTCGGTCTTTGTAGTACGCGAGTACTAGCCCCCACGCGCCACCAACAGGCAAGGAGCTCAATGCGTCTGTTTTATTTTAGGCGGGACGGTGCTTGCCGGATGAAACCCGTCCCCTCGCACGCAACGGCATCGTGATCGACTGCAACGTGCGGTAGGAGAGTTTTTTCCGTCTTTGTCTTCAAGTTCCCAGGATTTTGTCTCGTAGATCTCGCTAGAACGTGATTGTCTCCTAGAGGGAAGATCTTCTCTAGTTATAACTATGAAGGCCGTGAAGACGTTAGTTACAGTACGGTAAGGCAAAGTTACCGGAATGTTGGTCAGGTCTTCCGCCGTGTGGAGAAGGTTGCATGAGACAAAGCCTGGACAGCGGCGAGGACAGCACAGGATGGTAATTTACAACTCGCGTGGTAAAGTACTGTACTTGAGCACACTGCACAGTAACCAGCGTGCACACCACTGTTCAGGCAGACAGCACTCGTACAGTGCATCCAGCCAAAATAGTCAATCTCCTTTCATTCCTCCCCCCCTCATCCACTCGCCCACTATTGTAGTACCTGTTGCTTATGATGTGATTGACGGACCCTCCAGAAACTCACCCGCGCGTTTTTTTGTTCTTGTTTATTTTTATTTGCACCTTCCCTTCACCGTTGTAACCACCAAGAACAGCTAGCCTAACCTATTGCCCGGTCGGACATCTCACCTCCAATCCTCCCAGACCCAACCCCAATCCCGCCCCTTTGACCCGGCCGCGCCCCCAATCATATCAGATAAAGTGCGGGAGTTGTCTCCCCCGCAACCAATACGGGTTTTAACTTCCCCATCGGCTGATCGGCTATGGAAGGGAAGGTGCTGTGTGATTGGATGAACTGATTTCAATATGGAGGAAGGAAGACACCCAGTTAGCAATCAGGGCGGCGGTGGTGGTGGTGGTGGTGGAAGGGGAGTACCGTAAATAAGGACCAAGGGTTACATTACCTTAAACAGAGAGGAATTTGGTGAGTATCGTACTGTGGTGTAACCAACGACTTTCTGCGCTAGCGGAAGTACCGGTACTTGTGGGCACTATCTGCAGCGTGGGAACGGTACGCGAGCTGGGGGAAGGGGGACTACTCGCTCGCTACAGCAGCACAGAACCCCGGCCTACAGCAAAAGCCTTTTTGTGATGTGCTCGAACTACCTTTCCCACACTGTGCAAGGCACGGTACAGTACTCGCACATTCGTTTTCTTCCTCCCTCTCTCTCTCGACTCCTTCCAACCTCAGGAGTCTGTGGTACTCCCCCTCGCAACTCCCCCATCATCTCTATCTCCCCTCCCGCCAGCCCTTCAATCTTGCGAATGTATCTCGATCCATCATGACCATCCAGGCATTCACTATCCTCCTCCTCCTCACACAATGGGCCCTTCCCACCCACTCTCAGGAAGTCGCAGAACTAATATCCTTCGAATTCTCCACAACCCTTTCTCTAGCACTCGGCTCCCCACCCCAGACACTCCACCTCCTACCAACCTTCTACACATCCCCCTCGACAACACTGCTGGTCCCCACGGGGGCAATGTGTCTCTCGGGTTCCCACCCTCCAGAAGGAGATTGGAATCCAATCACAGAGCCGCGAGAGGGTTCCTTCGTGGAGACTTCCTCCGGGGATGATGAGTCAGTATTGGGTAGTGGGGGTCAGATTGTGAGGTGGAGAGCAAGTTCCGACGTCAAGAGCTTGAACCTCACACTTAGGAGAGGAAGGGGACAGAGTGTTAGGAATGTTTCTTTGATTGAAAGTATTTCGCCCCCATCCCTTTACCTCTAAAAGAAAAAAAAGAAGAAAAAAATGAAATATGAAATATCACTTCGTGCAAGTGCTATTGGATGAATTACAGAATCATGCTAAATCACTCTCTCCCCCAGCCGATATCTCCAACGACGGCGAATACCCCTGGCATGCGAACAGCACCTATACAAAAGCTAATCTAACCCCCGGAAGCGATTACTCCCTGATGCTGTGGACAGAGAATCCCCCGCGGCAGTCAATCTCCGGGTTCTTCACTCTAGGTCCTACAAACGCGACCTCCAACTCCACCACCACCCCTCCGGCAGAAACTGCTGAAGAGTACGCCGCATGCATAAAAGCGCTCGGCAAGAACGGGTACTACAATGAGACCCTCGACGCGGACTTTGTCGCTGGTGTGACCCTCGGCGAAGGGATTGGCATCACCAGTGCTTCCTGGCAGACTACGAAACCCGGTGATGAATTTTCGCTGTCGGGACTGCCGGTTAGCGTTATCCATGAGAGTGATTCGGGGTATGGAATGGTCGGGTTGAGCGCCCTGCAGAGAGCCAGGAATTCGCGTGTTCCCGAAATGGATGTTGTTTCGTTGTATTTAGGTTCGAAGGGTGTCAATGGGTCGGCTGTAATGGGTGGGTTTGACGAGGGGCTTATAGATCATGGGCAGAAGGCGGTTTTCTCCAAGGCGAATGTTAATTCCGAGGGGTTTGCGGTCGCGGTCACCTCCGTCAAGTACGTTGCTGAAGGAGGTGGAGGAAGCAAGGAAACAGCAGTATATAAGTCCACTACGGGAGGCACACAAATGGCGCTCTCGTACAATTCTTTTCAAATAAGGTTACCGCCGGAAATGCTCACCCCACTTCTCCCACTACTCGGGAACCCAAGCTACGACAAGGGTGTGGACGGGTACGTCTACACCGGCACCCCGCCAACAGACTACGCCCTGCGTATAACCCTCTGGAATGGAACCTCAACTGTGATAGTCAGCATCCCGGCAACATCCCTAACAACCACCGACGAGAGCACCGACAACCCGCTAACCTCCCACCGCGAATCCGGACAAACCTACCTACGCATAGCCCCCACCTCCTCAACTGACGGCCCTTCCCTAGGCCGTCCATTCCTGGAACATATCTACCTAATCAACGCCCCGCCGACAATCAACAAATTCCACATCTCGACTATACCCTCTCCCCCACGAAAAAGCAATCTAACCCCGGCGTCCAGAACCTCTATAGCCATATTCGACAGCACCACAACAAACTCAAGCTCCAGAGACTCTCCAGCTCTTGGCCCCATGATCGGCGGTATCCTGGGCGGTGTGCTATTCCTCGTACTAGCAGTAATAGCATACGTAGCCCTCCAACGCCGGCGTACACGGAGCCGAAGCTCGGGGAGTAGGCTAACCGTGCGCTTCGCACCCTCCTCCTTCTCCCCGCCCACGCTCTCCGAGGAGGGGGAGAAATCCCGTACGCGCTCCCTAGCAACAAGCACGAACCTATCAGCCTTCGAAAAGGAGGTCGGCGTTTTCGCGATGCCGCCAAACCACCCCCGCCAACAACCAAGGAGATCCTCCAGCGCACCATTGCACCGCCCACGCACTGGCATCCCCGGGCAAACACGGCAAACCGTCTCCCAACAATCCACCCGCCACAAACGCGAATCTGAGAACTCAACCGTAGCACGGGTGCTCTCTTCATCCCCCACCCCAACCATCGAAATCTACGAAGTCTCAGAGGGCGTCACCGCCGCTAGCACCGCTACCATGGGAAAGTTTTACACTGGCGCGGGCATCGTCGGTACTCCCCCCCACACTAGCACCCCTTCCTCCGCCTCCTCCGCCTCGGCGGGGGTGGTAGCCCCGGCAAAAGCACACGTTCGCACAGCGAGCCTCGGGCGTATGGTTACGCCGGTGCACGTAGAGCTTAGCCCCGGCCCATCTAGGCGGAGTTCTGTCCGGACACCGCCATTGAAGAGGCACAGTCAGCTGGGCCGAGACGGGAGGAGTAGTGGTGAGACTGATGAGAGCAGCGTTTTCGGACTTGGGGCTGTTGCGAAGGATGGGGAGTTCCTGAAGAAGGAGGAGGCAAAGGGGGGGTATTTGCGGGTTGGGGAAGGGGAGGGGGAAGGAGATGTGTATGCGGATGGGGAGACACGGACGCAGCGGTGATAATTACTGATGACGGTGGGGTAATGGGATATGAAGTATAGGATTTGTACGATATATGGATTTTTTTTCTTTTCTTTGATACCTTTTGGATTGGTTTAACGGGTGTAGGTGTTGGATGTGCAGGGGTTTGGGTTTTTTCCTTTCATTTATATACCCAGTTCTACGAGTGTCAGGGGAGATGTTTTCGCAAGAGACAACGATTGTTTTACGCGTTAACCTAAATTAACTGTTTATAACTTTCCAGCGGGCACAAGGGTAGGAACTATTAACTGGAGCAAATGGATGTATTTGCCTGGATAACCTCAAATAACCTTTCCCTAACTCCTTGCTAGACCTTGTATCATACAGGTATTTGTACAAACAGTAGTTGGTTACTCAGTTACATAAAGTTATACCCTGAATTTGGCGCTCCTCCTCCCCATCCAAACCAACAAATCAAATCCCTCCCATCCATCTTTGTCGATCTGCCCATCTGTTCACCCACCTCTCTCACTCGGTTTCCAAGACACTGATTCGAGCCTTTCCCGCATAAGTCCTGCAGGAACGGTACTACCTCCTGTACCGAAACAACGCGCGTGACCCCGATATCGAGCAGGCATTGGTGCAAGAAATGAAAAAGGAGCACAGTGCTGTACCCCCTCCTTACAGGGCACAGAAAACAAATAAACAAGGTTGCGAAACAGTACGCAACCAATGGTGTTCTTGGCCCTGGTAATGAAACTGCGGGGGTCGGGGATTGCCCTGCAGAGATGAGGAAGAGGTGGATGAGGGAGCACATCTGTAGTGATCCCGACGCAATTGGTAGGAATTGCTGATTTGCCTCGCCTTGCCTGGCGCGGACGCGGGATCCCACAGAAATTCAGAGGAGGTCTTGTCGTGTGTTCGTCATATCTAATCACTCGAAGTTCACTTTGCAGTTTGACGCGCATGCTAGACACCTTTGTCAGTCGTGTCTTGGCGCCTTGGCGATGGGGCTCGCACATCACCCAACTCCGTTCACCAACCCCCTGCTGCAGCGTCAACGACAACGACAACGACAATCAACCCCCACACTGAACAGCAGCATGCCCCTCCACCTTCTCCACCACAAGTCTTACCACGTCTACTCTGGCGAGAATATCGCTCGCGTGCGCCGCGATGAGGCGGACGCCGCGGCGCGCGAGGCGGCAGAAGATGCGCGGATGCAAGCCGCCGATGCGGAAGCACGGATGAAGCTATTACGAGAGCGAGCTGGGCAGGGGGATTCTACGGTGGCAATGGAAAAGATATCGGAGCCTGGGGGCGAAGGACCAACTGCCCGTCATACAAATGCTCGAGACCGCCAACCTCGCCCACCGCTAGAAGGTGGGATCTTGGGCGCGGACGGACACATTAACCTCTTCCCGACCCCCACGGGCCCACGAGGCGGGAACCCGGAAAGGGAGAGGGAAAAGAAGGAAGAGAAGGAGCGGGAGGAAGGGGCTATGGGAAAGGTTGTGGGTGAGAGGCGGCCTTGGTATTCTAGTGTTGACCTTGTGTCTGGACGGCAGAGGGAGAAGGAACAGGATGGGAAGAAGACGGAGTGGGAAGGGAAGAGGGAAGAAAGGAGGAAGGAGGCGGGGGATCCGTTGCAGGCCATAAGGAGGGGGGTTCGGGGGGTAAAGGAGGTGCGCAGTGATAGGGAGGAGTGGAAGAGGCGGAGGGAGAGGGAGGTAGGTAAGGTGGAAGTCAGGGGTTGGCACGATGGGCGGGATGAGAGGGCCCGCGGGAATGACCGAAGTGACAGGAGTGAGAGAGATGGCGATAGGAAGAGAAGGAGAAGAAGTCGCAGTCGAAACAGAAGTCGTAGTCCAAGTCGACATGGCAGAACCCACAAGGGACACTCCTACTCCCACTCTCACTCAGATCCCCACTCCCGCAGCCATAGACACAGGCACCACCGCGATGCCCCGGATCATCACCATCACCACCGCCACCATTCCCGCTCCTCCCGTCGCAGGTCAAAATCAAAATCTCCAGACCTGACTCTAGAATCTCTCCGCAAAGAAAAATCGGCGCGCGAGTCCGCGGAGCGCCAAAAAGCCGCCTCACTCCTGGCAAAGGCCCGAGCAGACTCTGAGCCGGGTTGGAAACCCGTCCCTGGTGGTCGGTATTCTAGTCAATTCGGGCATCGGCCCGAATAACGGAATATCTGGGCTAGTTTCATATGGTTCCCGTTTCGTATGGTAGGTAATAAATGATTAAATAAATAAGCTAGTCCTTCGGGAATACCGCAAACGAATGAATGTGACTAATTGTTAAACAATCCGCCACATCCCGCTATACTTGGCAACTCTTGGATACTATACTAGGATCATCTAATAGTGATCGAGTATGATACAGATTAAACACCTACCCTCTCCCGACCGTCAGCAGAGTTCACTGGACCTTGAACACAGACCCTGCCGGTACCCTACTTTACTTAACTAGGGATGGTGGGACAAACCTATGATACAATAAACAGAGCCCTTCCAGGAGTACCGGTACCGTATTAGTATAGTACTAGTACACTCCACTAAATACATGAAACAACAAAAAAAGATATCATACCAAGAACATTCCACCATGTCTGTCCACCGGTTGGTTGCCCGTGCACTTACGGTACCCGACGTTTTTTTTTTCTTTCCAAAAGTCATCGGGATGTGGATGGGGAAACGAACAAGTGATATCACTTACGGTATACTTTGCCCGTTTCCGGCACTACTCGAGTAGAGTAGATTTTGCGGTGCGGGAACTACCGTACCTTGCTTGGGGACCATAGACAGACATATAACTCACCTTACCTTTTTTCCTTTCCGGAGACTACCGCTAGTCCTGCACGTACCCGTAGGTGTGCTACTGTATGGTACGTTGAGTGTAGGTCATTGGATACTACCCCGCCTTGTCCGGGATTGCCGAGTTCTGGATGACTGACTGATCCCTCCCTCCCTCGTCCAGGTTTATGCTATTGGGGGGGGGGGGGGAGGGGCGTTGGTGGCATTTTCTAGGTGTGACTACGGGATAGGTGAGGTGGGAGTTGGCCTACCGTACCCAGACGGAATGAGGTTTGGCCGTCTGACTGACGGCAGACGATTGAATTGAACCCCTCACTTGGATGACGGGGTTTGGAAGGAAAGAATGCTGCAGGAGAAGGAAAGAAGAGATCATGGGGTGATTTCTTCTTTAAAATGATTAGTTTGAAGATGCCGGGTGGCTGATTGCTTGTTTTACCAGTACTAGAACTTGAACTTGACCGCGGACGGTATTGTACTCGAGTGCTATTGGTGTCTTTAATTCAGAGTGCTGTTATACACGGTTTCTTCCGTTAAGAGAGGGAAACGGCCCCACTGCTGGGGGAATACTGTAGTTAACCTGCTACTAATGTTGGGTGTTTAGTTAAGACTATACAGTGCGCTACACACTAACAGCTACGATCGTGAATATATTCTAAAGGATTGTAGACTAGGGCTCTTTCTATCCCTCTCACATCTCATGCCCAGAAGGAATAGCCATTCCCCCTCTTCCCTCTTCCCTTCATTCTTTCAATCATAAATTATCACTTGCACACTTTGTCTTATATTATCAAAACATACCCCACGGCAGGTCGAGAAAACACGGTGACACGAAACAAACAGCCGGTTCCGGTATGATACCGGTCCACCAGTACTAGTAGAGAGCATAAACCGGTTTTCTGTGAATACTAGTCTATATAAGTTTGTTTTTGTGTCACCGTGTTTTCTCGACTCGCCGTCTTGTCTAGTTTCCAGCTTCCAAGATTTTCTCTTTTTCCCTTCCTGTCTGTCTTAATTAATCGCCTATGGTAGTCTTATAAATAGCATAGAATAGAATACGTACATAGAGAACTATATTCATTCAAAATTTTTACTCAATTGTGGCTAAGCTGTACTCGTACAAATATGGTAACATCCCATTATAGTAGCTATTTGTTACGATTTATGTGCTGGCCAAGAACCCTAATCGAAAAATGTTATATAACCCTTCATCTTTATTGTGTTTGTTGCTATTTTTCTAGTTTCCCTAGAGTAGAGTAGGTATTCCAAGATTAGGAATAGTCTAGTTCAAGTGTCACAGCTGCAAAGAGGCTTTCTACAAGTACTATTATACTGCTCAGGTCACGGCAAGAGCTCTATAAGTACAGTTAGACTACCTTTGGTATTGTATTATATTATATAAAGATCCGAGGTTAACCCGTGCCATTTAATCGCGCTAAAAAGCTACGAAATCTGCATAACGCATTCTACGGTATTCCGCGGCATAGCGAGCGAGCCATATGCAGATTTGAGCAATACAATTGGTTGAACTTCACAGTCGAATAGTAATAGTTGGCCATTTATTTAGGCGCATGACTCGCTATGACGGGCGCTCGCTATGCCGTAGAATGCGTTAAATTTACAGATTGGGGGATTCCGGTACGATAGCAGATTATCATAGAATCTCAAGCGTAGTATCAAAACACATGAATTATCACTCGAATTTTCTTTCTTTCCTCTTTTTCTGTTCTGTTCTGTTCTATTCGGAATTGAAACGTTTTTGTTTTGCCTTGCAGTAGAAGGAAGGAAGGAAGATTGTTGATTAAGTTTTCGCTACCTTAAATAACTAAGAGAGAGAGAGAGAGAGAGAGAGGCTGGCGTAAGGCGTTAGATAATGCGGAATGCAAATCTTTCATGTCCACCTTCGTTATCCCCAATAGTGAGTGAGTGAGTGAGTGAGTGAGTAGGGAGCTCAGACGAAGCTCTCATTCCTTTCAGTAACGCAAAGTCACTATTTCTCATTTCGCCCCTGCGTGTGCTAGGTAGGGTAACACTTTTTGAAGGTGTTTTCATGCAGTTCTCATTACTAAAATCTTTACACTTTTTGTTAGCAACTTAGTTTGTCTCTTTTAGTTTCCTTGTTCAAATAGGAGGGTGTGATCTTAGCCCTGCTTGTTACTTTCAATCGAAGAAAAACGAGGGGAAGAAAGGATGATCTATTGTACTAGTACTAGAGCTTTCCCGGAGTATATATTATAATAAAATAATAATAATATTACTATATATATGTGCATATATATTTGGCTATTGTTGAAGTACTGTACTGTGCTGTACGTCGTGGCTCGTGGGGATTGGGTTGTGGAGATGCTTCCGGGTTGCGGTCCGGAAGCTATTGGGGTATTAACGGTATATCGTGCTGTGTGGTCACTCGGTCGATCAGTTCAGTCCTAACGTCTCCGCTTGCGCTGCGCATACCGGCGTCGTAAGCATTATTGTTCTTAATTTCTTTTATGATATCGTGGTGATATTAATAACGCTAGACATCTCCAAAACGCTGGTGAGCCCAAAGGAAAACCAGTGAATCTATCAAAGCGTTGAGGTTATAAATTTTTCAATCACTCGAGAACATGCTCCCCAAATTTAAGGGTTTTTGGGAGGTGGTGAACTTGCATTTGTCAAAGTCACTTTTTCGGTTGTTTTTCGTTGCATGGTCCTCGAATCGCCGGGTTTATTAAGATCAGCATTAATTGGTACCTTTATGAAGTAGGATTGTCCCGCAGATGCCATACTCGGCTTCAAGGTAAGGCTCCAAGTCGGGTCATGATCGCAAGTCTTTTTTTTCTTCTTTCCATTTTCCCCTCCGCTTTGCTCGAACAGGCGTATGTGTGCACATACCATATGTGCATTACATAGATTTGCCCCTTTGACCGGAAGGAGGGAAGTATCTCGAGAAATGGATCGATGATCGCGATCGTAGAGCGGGGATGGATGAAGGAGTGGGAATAGGCGTGGGTGGGAATAGGCCGAGAATGGTGGGGGGAGGGGGGGTACTAGGTGGGAAGTGAAGGGAGGGGAAAGAAAGGGAAGAGTATATCACAACAGACGGGTTCGAGGTACGGTAAGGGTAATAGAATCCCGGTGATGGGGGGGGGGAAGCTGTTGTGATGTGAGAACGACTCCCGTCCAAGGTTTTGTCTAGGCTGTGGGATGATGATGATGATGATGATGGTTGATGATGGGGTTTTACTACCTTATCGTACTAGTACTCGTACGGTACCGTACTCGAGCACCGTGTTGATTGAGTGGAGGGAGGGGAGGGGTTGAAGATGACGATCAGGTGTTTGGTAATAGAAGCGAAAGTTATAGGGTTGGAGGGCTGATACAGTAACCTAACTTTATTTACGCTCATGATGTGAGCAAAAAAAAACAAACAAAGCGTCAAAATATTGCACAGTGAAACCACTTCTCACCTCAAGAAGGAAGGTTTTCCAGGACCGCGGCCTAGTGCGGTGTTGTGTTGGAGAGGAGAGGGGGAATAATTTATGAGGCTGGCGCACTAGTCCTTAGTTATACCATTCTGTGCGTTCTGCTCTCCTTTCGTTCTTCTACCGGCAACAATGCTCGAACGAGTGAGTGAGTGTCATTCATCCACCACCGCACACCATTACTGCTGCACATCCCAATTACTCGAGCATGGTGCCGGGCACTTGAAATCAACCAAAAACCAACATAAGAACAATCTCCAAAAGTTTTCAACCACAACCACATCTTTAAGAAGATATGACTTCATAGAAGTGCTCAGAAGACACTCCTCTCTAAT
>Ga0307507_10010227_pt1 | contig 12203 bp, 17 predicted proteins | sample 7_EM_MG_FD_207223 | JGI IMG/M metagenome (GOLD analysis project Ga0307507, IMG submission 207223) | Populus trichocarpa ectomycorrhiza microbial communities from riparian zone in the Pacific Northwest, United States - 7_EM | ecosystem: Host-associated > Plants > Roots > Unclassified | place... | reverse complement strand
TGATGGTTCAGTAAAGAGTCAGTTAAAGAAAGGACTGTAATATCACGTACATTGAACAGCACTTCAACCTGAAACAAATTTTTACACCGCCATCTGAGTTTATTCCACACAAGGATAATAAAGCTTTACATACCACCAGACTCCTGACGGCAAGGTATGACCCTTCAGTATTCTTGCACCCTTTGCAAGACAAGTGCCTCTTACCGAACTATGCTGCCGAGTTGTGCTGGATTACCCCAGTTCGTGACTAAATACATATACACTGATTATTGAGGGGATAGGGGAGTTAATGAGTAATGATACAACAAACCAACAACAGTAATCATACCTGTGTGCGTGATCAGGGCTTGATGAACTGTATCACAAACCATGACGGCGCCGACCTGGGTAGATATTCAGGTTCATTAGTTGGGGAATATTAATAAAGCATTTAAAAACCGCACCAGTAGCTTTAAGGGCCACTTATCGTTCTGATGTGTGTAGTAATACCCTGCCTGAACGATGGAGACTGATGGACATTGGTTTCATCTCGCAACAAATATTTAAAGGAATGATACGGACTTCCGTGCAGTCTGGGAGAATCAGCCGCCCTTTCCTTAAATCTTAAAGATAGGATGAACTCACGATGTTGCTAAAACCATGCCTAAAAACAGGGCACCCAGGCTGCATTTCAATCGAATCAGCACGACTGTTGGCGAATGGAATACTAAAACGTACGTATTATGGAGGACGAATGCAGGAGACATGGCGAAACCTGCGGGGCCAAAGATTTGGAAGTTGGGGTAGCGGAAAAATATCTACACGAGCGAGGAGGGGACTCCTTCCGAACTGCTGCTATATATCTGATAGACACATGCGGCAAGCGCCGCTGCATGACATTTGGATCTGGATCTGTTGACCATAAAAGGATGAAATAGTATCGGCCATCATACTGCTTTGAGCTGGATTGGTTCCCTAGCTCCTCTTCGCCCAGCAGTTTGCCAGAGAGTTACTGTGATGGGGTTATGTACTTCGTAGAAGACGCGTGTTGGTAGTCAGGTTTCCCTAATCTCCGCTAGAAATCTCTTTCCTTGCATTTCCCATACCTCCACATGGTCGTCATGCCTTTAATAGCACTATCGTTTTCCTTCTTTTTTTCAATACGGTCATGGTCATGCCTATTCCGTTTGATGATAGAATGTGAAGATGCGTGGATTGTAAGCCGACTTCTTTTTTTTTTTAACGCCAGACGGATCTTATTCAATCGGCATTTTCCCTCTACAAATGGACCCTTTGAAGTTTTGTATTCCAGGCTGACAATATCCATCAATTTTTTTGGCAGAGCAAATCCCACTATCATCAGAATATTGGTTTGTTGATGGCGATTGAAGCTGGAGCCCCAAAATTTTTGTATACAAATTCGGATAGACCCGCCGGTAGTGTAACGTGAGTTTGCGAAAAACAAAACTTTGTCCTTGGCGCTTCAATCATCCTGCAAATTGCTACACACCGATAGTAAATATAGAGTTTCCGTGTTGCGCCGCAGCACTGGCACAAGGATTCACATCACTAAATGCGAACGACTAATATCGAAGATTCAACCCGGTGTTCCACATGTCCATGGACATTCATGGTCCAGTAAACTCGGCTCCATACAAAAGCAATTCAAAATGCCCGCAGACTTGAAAATTGCTGACATCAATCAATTTGAAACGTTTTGTACTTCACACCGTCACCGCAGTACCCTCGTATGTTTTTCTACAAATCAATTCACTCCTTTTCATAGCCAAGAGGCCGCTGCCGGTTTTCGTTTTGATTCAGTGGTCATACTGCTATCAGACTTTCTCCTTCTAGTGTTGGATCATCCGCGATTCGTCGGACCTTGCTTAGTGGAAAAAACCGCCTCAGGCTCGTCTTTGATGTTTTTCTAGATCTACCGCCTTCCGGTGAGATTCCTTTTAGACATTTAGCGTGCGTCGGTCTTCACGACATGTCAAAGAGTCGCATCCTCGTTAAGAGCAAGTCTCACAAGGTTTATTAATTAATCCTGGCATGATTCCGCTTCAAGTTTCAACATCGAAGGCAACACGCAAATTCGACGTCGGACAGACTATTCGGCCTGGACATCATGCATCACCAATCATCCCAATGTCCTGTGTTGCTTAGTCCAACGAATTCCAACAGTTATGATGACCCTTCATCACCGAAACACATCTCTTGGCTTTCTGCGTGCGTGCTGTCGTCTCGATTCAAATGAAGGTTCCACACGTCAATCCGCTCTATACTTTGTATCTCGTAACTGTGAAATTAATGTATGCAAAGCGCATGGTGCACTCGGTGTAGCGCGGAACCGATTGACATTTTAGAACGAATTCTCACCTCAGGATTTACTTCTGGATTATCAGATCCGGGCTTGGGCGAATTTTGCAAGGGGTTGCTTGAATTTGAAAATGGACCTGACCGAAAGAAGTACACAGTGTGAATGCTAGGTGTTACTTACAACTTGAAACAATGCTGAAGGTGGAAGTTACGCTTCCACAAAAGCCCGAAACAATGTTAGTTTTTCATCACATTTTAATTGGATTCCCGTGCCTGCTCCGATAAAGAGGACGTCACCTCTTCCAAGTTGCAATTTCCCAGCAGGTCCCCATGTCACGACCCCACTGCCCTCAGTAACGATTGCCAAACTCGGGCCATCCACTTCTCTATGATTCTCTGAGTTTTGTTCATTTTTACCAGGAAGAATTGTTTGAACAACGGAAAACTCGGGGACTGGAGGATCGTACAAGGTTGAAGACGAGGATGAAGGAAAACCTTTTGGCTCAACGGCATGTTTAGACGCAGGGGATGCGGTATATGTCAACCCAGAGATGAGGTTAGGCACGTCACGAAGTTTTGGAGTCAAGCCTGCGCGTATGACATTGTCAGAATTGGCCATGCATTCCATACAATCTGACACCGAAGGGATAAGTGTAAATACTCTTATCAAGGGAGAGATGCGTACCTCCAGAAACATAAGCATGCGGTTCTCCGGCACCGAGGAAGATGGCTTGACCAGGCTCCAGTTTCACGTAATTTAGCACAAAAGCACAAAATATACCAACATCGCCTGGAAACTGGGACGAAAGCCTCTCTACCAAGTTTGCTATTTCCTTATCATCCTCCTGGCCAATGCCACCCGCGTATCTTTTTAGCAATGCGTCGAGCTGCTTCTTGACTTCCTCGTCTGGAGCAGTCATCAGAGAAGCAAAGACGTTCTTCAGGGCCATCTTCTCCTCTTGACCTTCTTGGTTTGAGTCAGCCAAAGACAGGAACGTCGTTAAGATAGAAGGTGGAATGAGTGATTTTAGCTCGGGGGTACTGTTGAGGTAAGTCGCGATCTCAGGGAGAGGACGGAATCCGCAGAGAGCTTGGAAGGGGGTTATTGCCAGTGCCATTTCTGGTTTGTGATTTGGGTCTGACAATTCCCAAGCTGAATGACCTTTTGAGCAAGATTATGAATGCACTTGGATATACCTTTATATATGTCTGGTTGACTTTTGTGCAGGGCCTCGGCAGTTTTCTTGTCTGGGTGAGTTTGTATACTCAAAGCTTTCTCTATGCTGAGCACTTTTAACAGGAATGGTAGGTTTCCTTGTTGCGTTCCTTCGTCCTTGAACTTTTCAAGAACTGATCCTCCAATCAGGTCCGGGCGAGAAGCAAGATAAGATGAAAGGGTTGCATCGGTTGTTAGGAGGCGCGAAGGCGACTTTGGATGTGTACCCATCCATAACTGCAGCGGTGAGAATTCAGGGTGTCGCAAAGCCTTTCTCAGTGGATAACGACCTTACCTCGGCGTAGGGTGATCCATCTGCGATCTCTAGTCCCTGTGCTTGGTATACCTGTGCAAGTTGAGCAACGATCGACTCGCGTCCTTTCTTCCCCCAGTCATATTGCTGCGTCGTGGGTATGATCTTGAATACTCTGGTCGTAGTGGCCATCTGGTCTGCGAGACGAAAATCTGACATGAGGACATGACCCGACATAACCAAAAGCGTATGTATGACACGGCCCGGTAGCGTTGACCCGCAGTCCAGCCGACACACTTTGCCTCCGCCCACTATGAAGACTGGGGGCCTGCTTCCACTGTCCTTCCTCGTATTATCATCACTCACAGTTTACGCAGCTCCCTCTCCCTTTGATTTTGGCCTTGACGCTTCCGATATTGCTCAAACAATACTCGCACACAATCCTTTCAATGAGGGGGTCCGATTAGAGGCTTCGCAATGGCTAGACGAAGCTAAGCAGCTGATCCTTAGAGGGAAGAAGAATATGGAGAAGTGGGCTTATAAGGGAAGGCAGTATATCAAGCAGGATAACTTATTGTGTGCGATAAATTTCCGTTTCGATTGTTTCCTTTGACTGACCATCATGTAGATGAATTCATTACTCATCCTGAGTTCACGAGTTATGACCTGAGGTTGACCGAGCCAACCCTATGCGACCCATCTGTGAAGCAATATTCTGGGTACTTCGACGTTGCGGACGACAAACACCTTTTCTTCTGGTGAGTCCCAGCTCCAAAAGTATGAATTCGCTCACTCAATCCACTTATCTCTCTCAAAGGTTCTTTGAAGCACGCAACTCACCCTCTACAGCTCCCCTCGTACTCTGGTTAAACGGGGGACCTGGATGCAGCTCCTCCACCGGTCTTCTCTTCGAGCTCGGTCCATGCAACATCGCCAATCAAGGTCGCAACACCACTTTCAACCCTTACAGCTGGAATACCCACGCGAACGTCATCTTCCTCGACCAGCCTGTGAATGTAGGTTACTCGTACGCCGACGATGGCACGACAGTGTCTACCTCTCCCGTCGCAGGGAAGGATGTCTATGCTTTCCTTGAAATGTTTTTGCATCGTTTCCCAAATTATGCGAAGGCCCCTTTCCATATCGCTGCAGAGAGCTATGGAGGCACGTACGCACCTAATATCGCGAGTATAATTTTCAAGCAGAATAAGGAACTGGTGACTACTCGGAACCCGAATTTGATTCGCATCAATTTGGCATCTGTCATGCTCGCGAATGGACTAACGGATCCTTACATTCAAGCGGGTTCGGTTCCAGATTATGTCTGCGATGGTCCATACCCCGTTTACCCTCCTGATCACCCTCAATGTGCTTCGCTCAGAACGAAAGTTTCGACTTGTCAAAGGCTGATCAAGACGTGCTACAACACAAACTCTCGATTTGTGTGCTTATCCGCTACTGTCTACTGCAACACCCAGATTATGGGTCCGCTCATGCGTAAGACAGTATGCTTCATAATCAATTCATGCATTCATGCAAATCTTTAGAAACGGGTCTCAATCCTTACGATGTCCGCAGAGACTGCGATCGTTCTGAAGACGCAGACGGACCTCTTTGTTACAAACAAATGAGCTGGATCGCTACATGGATGAACAAACCAGATCACAAAGTGGCATTGGGCGTGAACCCGGATAGGACATTTGAGTATTGCAATTCTGAAGTGAATAAGGCTTTCACTATGAATGGCGATGGAATGCACAATAGTGCTGCGCTTCTTCCTGAGTTGGTTGATGGTGGTGTGCGCTTGTTGGTATATGCGGGCAATGCGGGTGCGTCTTCTTTTTTATGACTTCGTTCTTCGTGGATCGTTCTTAATTTGTCAATTCTCTCTAAGATATGATGTGCAACTATATGGTACACGGAACTTCCTTGAAACTCCACTAACTAACCAACCTTCGACATAGGGTAACGAACGCTGGGTCGAACAACTCCCAACTCAATTCCGAGACGAATTCAATAATGCCGAGCCAATCCCTTGGGTGACCGCACTGAGTGGCAGAGTAGCAGGACAAGTCAGATCTGCCGGTGGTCAAGGATTAACAGCTGGAAATGTCACCTTTATTAGTGTCTATGAAGCCGGGTGCGTTCGGATTCTCCATGCTTTTGTTCTTTATTCGGACTAATTATTCGAATTCCATAGACATATGGTACCGTACGATCAACCTGAGGCAGCATTTGTAAGCGTTTCCATAGGTTCTTATTGTTACAACGTGACTGGTGTCTTTCGTAGGATCTTTTCACGCGTTGGGTAGCTGATATCCCACTCTCATTCACCGTGGATTCCCTTGATACCCGCTGGAATGCGAAGTAATTCTGAAACTTCAGCCAAGAATACTAGCAGTGGTTCTTGGTTTGATCAGAATTAATTACTATTTGCTCATCTTATAGATTTCAGATTTCGAACATATTTATTCGATAATGTGTTATTTTTGACATGTTCGTCGAAGATCAATCAAAGACAAATATTTGCACCAACCACGCGATCCGTCGCCAACCGCAAATTCTGATCCTTTTCTGTCATACAGCTAGATCTGTCTTGTTCTCTGCCTTTTGACAAAGTCCGCTGCTATACTTGAATTTGTTAGGGATTTCAATTCGGAGAACAAAGGTCGAACTCGTCTGCTTCCAAACTTCTCCTACGGAGTATCCTACATGAATACCACATCCCACATCCTCAGTTTCTCGTCATCGTGCTCCCGTCTTAAGGACACCGACAGAGGAACAGCGAAACTCTAACAATCGAGTTTATCATCTCGAAACTCAGGATTTGCAAGCTAACGCCGGTTATAATTTCCCTTCCTAGAATCAAAAACACCATGCGAAACTTATTCTCACTACAAGCTCATTGTGTCCCGTCCAACAGCACACTGATCATACTGACCACACCTGATTTACATCTAGAACCTCGTCTCCAGTTATCCCATCGCCCAGGGACTCCCAAACTTCCGCAATCCAGGCAAGAAGAACCATTGCATTGTATATGTCACTCCAAGTCGTAGGAAATATCGGACTGGGTGAGTAGATAAATTGGTACATCTCGTGTACGCAATGTTAATTACACCCCAAAGGATCCCCCACCAGCGAAATACTGAGTCCTTCCAAAAGTCATACCAGACGAAAATCTTCCTGCTTTCAATTGTGGTCAGTTCCACGATGAAACGTTCATTATCATTACTTCGTGGCTTCGAGTTACTATTAGGCCCTGTACCCTGGTCAAAGCACTCATCAGTGTCCTTAGCACTGCCAATGCCATTTGGAAGGGTATGAGCGTATCCACGGCGGGTGTACATCACACCTACATCGTCGAAACTTGCTCATCAATCATCCAGATACTGATCATACGCACACGTTTTACTCGAAGCTGACAAATTCATTTCAGCTTTTTGCCCTCTTCGGCTAGATGAAGGACCTCCTCGTGGACTTTACACTCTATTCCAAGGCGGTGTTTTGCAGTAATCCCCTCCCCTTCAATCTGATCAGCTGAATCCACTTTCTTGACTACGGGTTATTTGTTCGTGATGATCTGGAAATGAAAACCTCTCTCAACATCGTGATTTGATTGACATCAGTTACTATAGTAAGTGAATTTGTCTGGTAGCTTGTTTCTAACCGGCATCTACTCTCAATTGTACAGCCCATGTATTGACCATTCAAATATTTACCCTAAGAAACGTTTTTAATTTGGCTTGCTTTGGAGGATTTTTTGCAATAAGAAACAAGCTCTACAGGCATCGTTCGTCGTACATCAAACGACACACCTCTACTGTGACCTTGGGTGTGCCTAGACAATGGCAGCTGCCAGACAATGGAGAAAACAACTGTAAACAAAAGCTGTGTATAAATACGAAATGCTTGATTCCCGAGTCTTCAACGGACGGTGACCACGATCATCCCAGTTCTTTTCCTTCAACAACGCTAGTCGTTTTTTTTCTCAAGGTCTGGCCTTTTGACTTTTTGTATTTTCATGTCCTGACGACGCCCTTGAAGACCTTCCACCTACCCAACCAACACCCTAATCCAACTACTTTTCGTGCAGTGCACTATCGCTTTTTCAAGGAAACAAAAAAATCTGCACATATCCAACTTACAGACGACCGTTACACATCGAGATAATCATGAACACCAAATCGTCTACGATGATCACCACCCTCTTCCTCTTTTTCCTTACTCTTTTCTCCCTCTTTTCTCCTTCCATGGCACTACCCGCTCTGGTTCCTGCTCCTGGCGCACTCGCTGATGCACCTGCAAGCCTTCTGGGTCGCACATACTCTTATATCACCCGTGATGACACCCTTATCGCCCGTGCAGAGAAGCCAGGTCGTCGTGAAAACTTTGACGAAGAGGCACTAACCAGGGCGATCAGGTTTATGCTCAAGACGAGGAGTCGGAGATGATGTGTTTAGTTTTCAGAGTCCCGCCGTGGCTCTGGAGGCCAAGTCGGGACCCAACTTCATTTCACCATTACGACGAGCTTGACGCCTCATTTCTTCAACTATCGTTCAGGAAACACCCCTTTCTCTTCATTACCTAGATGGATGGCTAGACCACTTTTCGATCACTTCGACGACCTTCCTTTGATAGGTGTTTTATTTTCCCCTATAGAACAGATAGATTCTGAGATATTAGACAGTGGTACTGTTGTTGCGACGTGACATGATTTCGACCTTCTTTTTCTACTCCCCTTTAGAAGCCAAGACAACCTTCCTATGTATCTTCGATTTCAATTAGATCTGACGGATTCCCTTCAATCGGGTATTTCTAGGTATTCACTGTCTCAAAAGTTTTCTGAAGAATCAAATATTACAGCCACTGAGACTCCTAACCTCGCAATTTTAATCTATTGCAGCCGCAAAATTCCTCCAATCAAACTCATTTTTCAAGACCCCTACCCTAACTCACGTGTCTAGACGACTGAAATGGGTCAATATGTTCACCTCGCGTAGACCGGTGACCGGTCCGTATAGAAGACACAGGGTTGTGTCTGTCGCGCTTGTCTTCCGCTAAAGTGTTTCGACTTAAAGACGGCATTCCTTCCTGTTGCGTCGCAAATCACATTACGTGGAAGTGACATGTGTACAACATAGGCATGAGGTTGCAATGAGGTTGGACAACTGAAAAAGGTGAAGACTCGTGGATGAATGCTTCAAAAGAATACACTTCTCACCCAACATCTTGTAGTTTCCTCTACTTGACAATTCGCCGTAGAGTCGATTTTAAAGCATGGGATCAGTATGTCGACTTTCAAATCCATCAAAGCTTTTCGTTGACTCGTCCTGTCTAGAAAAACATCGTCATGTTCGGAGAAGTAGGTTCGGGAAAGAGCTCCATCATCAATATGATCGTAGGCCAGACCGTGGCCGAAGTGTCCATGGGCATCGTCCAGGGTACTCTCCAGCCTGAGCGCCATGAAGTCTCCATTGACGGTACATGTTTCAATATATACGACACCGTGGGGCTTAATGAGGGAGAGCAAGGCCGTGTTCCCCATTGGAAGGCAGTCCACCAGCTCTACACGCTCATTCGGACCCTTGATGGCGTCAGCCTTCTCGTATATTGCATTCGAGGGCGGATCAATGAGAGTGCTCGGGCAGATTGGACCCTGTTCAGCAAAATCTTGTGTGACAAGAAGGTTCCAATCATCGCAGTCGAGACGGGCTTGGAAGAAGAGGAAGACTTTGATAGGAAGCGTACCTTGTTAAAAGAGACGCTCGAGAGGGATGGGATGGTTCCTGGAGGCGTTGAGTGCGTCGTTTCCATTCGAGGACGGAAGAACGAGCACGAGGAACGATACAATTCGTCGCAACGCCAACTACGACGCCTCATCATGCGTTCCTTCAGAAGAGAGCCATGGAGCATGACGACCGATGACTGGATTGGCCACATTTACAAAACCACTTATACTACGAAACTGTGGTTCTTTCCCGATGTTCGAGTGGAATTTGCAAAGGAAGTGGGGAACCTGATTGACGAATTTATTGAGGAGACTGGAATGAAGAAGGACGAGGCAGAGAAGCTAAAATCTACTTTGCTCGATGCGGAGAGGAAGCTGAGAAAAAAGCTTTCGTTTCGGTAAGGATCACAGTCTTATTGTATACACACCTCATTCGGAGTCCACCTATTTTATTTGTTCCATTTCGAACTGGAGATAATATCTAAGCCCTGCAGTCGAGGACCAGATAATACTCTGCGGGCAATGATACCCTCGCGTTTGATAAAAAAAACATTTCGATGGTCTTTCCCTCCTTACTTTGGTTTCGACGTGAAGGCTTCATTCCTTCCTGTTGCGTCGCGAATCACATCACCATAGAGGCATGAGGTCGTAATGAGGTTGGACTCGGTTGATAAACCCAACGAAGACTGCCTTCAAGATGCCTCATGGGTGAGTGCTTTGAAAGGATGCAGATCCCATCCATCGTCTTGTAGTTCTCTCTGTTCTGACGTTCAAGTTCGTCGTATAGTCAATTTTCTAAGCATAGGATCAGTACGTCAATATTAAGTCCATCAAAGTCTTTCGTTAACTCACCTAGAAAAATATCATCTTCAGCGAGTCTAGATGCCATCGTCAACATGATAGCAGGCTGGGAAGTCGCCAAAGTGTCCTGCAGTGCTGTCGGGCAAGTGCCATGAAGTCTCCATTGATAGCAAAAGTTTCAATATATACTGCGCATATATCGCAACGTGGATTGACAGGAAGGCAGATGGTTTGTCCAAATCCCACAAGGAGGTGGAGCGATGAATTAAGCGCATGGACTTGATCGTATCGTATGTCTCCCGCCAATTCGGGCGGGGTAGGGCATTCAGCTTGGAAGGTGATTTCGATTTCAAAAGCGATGTTGTGGGTCTTCCCTTTGAAGAAGCAGAAGGGGTCACCTCCTCCTCATGAATAGCTTTCGTCTTTTCTGTGAGCTCGGTGACCTGTGCTGAACGAACATGACGTTCGTCTGCATTATGAACAGTCCCAGCCTCGACTATTTCGTCTGTAGAAGAAGCAGAACTGGACGGAAAAGCGTTTCCGGGCTCAAAAAGTGTTACTCTAGAGTCAAGTTCGCTGACACGAGAAGACAGATGTGTTGATCCTCGTTGTATCTCATTAGAGAGAGGCAGTAGTCAGTGTAAAGGCCGTGACATCTTTCCCATCTTATCTCGTCTCGTGATCTTCGTATTCTGATTATCTCTTCATCTCTTTTATTTGGGCACTATTTGCACCGTCCCCCACTTTGGATGAATTTCACAATGTTAAACTCGTCTATTCAAATTTATACCTAATCTATTCAACATACAGGTGAATGATTTCCTTTCTCACTTTTCTGAAGAAAAATATATGAGGAACCTGGAGTCACTTTCGAGAACCAGATATAGATATGCCAGTGCGATAAGTGATCATGACCCTGACCATTCTGCCCTCGCGTTTGGTGCGCACTTGTCTTCCCCTGCTTCCTATGCTGTTTTGACGTGAAGACAGTACCCCTTCCTGTCGCGACTACATGGAAGCGACATGTGTACAACATAGGCATGAGGTTGCAATGAGGTGAGATAACTGAAAAAGGTTTGATTCCTCGTGGATGAACTTTGTTACAATCTCCATCCAACATCTTGTGGTTTCCTCTACTTGAAGATTCGCCGTAGAGTCGATTGTTAAAGCATGGGATCGGTACGTTGACTTTAATTCCATCGAAGCTTTTCGATGACCAATCCTATCAAGAAAAACATCATTATCTTCGGCGAGTCTGGATGCGGAAAAAGTTCCATCGTAAACATGATAGCAGGTCGGGAAGCCGCTGAAGTGTCCAATAGTGCTATTGGGTGCACCTTCAAGCACGAGCGTCATGAATTCTCCATTATGGATATACCTTTCAGCATATACGACACTGCGGGGCTTAATGAGGGAGAGCAAGGCCGTGTTCCCCATTGGCAGGCAGTCCACCAGCTCTACACGCTTATCCGGACTCTCGACGGTGTCAGCCTTCTCATATATTGCATGCGAGGGCGCATCAAAGAGAATGCTCGGGCGAATTGGATCCTGTTCAGCGAGGTTTTGTGTGCGAAGAAGGTGCCGATCATTGCCGTTGAAACCGGCTTGGAGCACGAGGAAGACCTAGAAGGGAGACATATCTTGTTAAGGAATTGGCTCAAGGGATATGGGATTTTTCCTGGGGGCATCGCGTGCGTCGTCTCAGTTCGAGGAAAGAAGAGCGACCACGAGGATCGATACAATTGGTCGCAACACCAACTACGACACCTCATTATGTGTTCCTGCAGGAGAGTGCCATGGGTGACTGATGACTGGGTTGGCCACATTTACAAAACCACTTACACGACGAAACTTTGTCTCTTTTCCGACGTTAAAGTGGAATATGTCAGAGAAGCGGGGAATGT
>Ga0307507_10010226_pt1 | contig 12203 bp, 13 predicted proteins | sample 7_EM_MG_FD_207223 | JGI IMG/M metagenome (GOLD analysis project Ga0307507, IMG submission 207223) | Populus trichocarpa ectomycorrhiza microbial communities from riparian zone in the Pacific Northwest, United States - 7_EM | ecosystem: Host-associated > Plants > Roots > Unclassified | place... | reverse complement strand
TCCCTTTTGTCATAGCAGATAGAGAATGTTGTGGCTATGGAGGGTTAGAATTTTTGCAAATTCTGAGACATGAGGAACAGAAGTAAATGTTTTGGAACTCACCATGTGTGACCACACTGAGGCATGGTATGATAACCATTTAAGCAGCTGCCCTGACATTTAGCAGGACATTCAACTTAAAATGCTTAGGGAATGTCACGGGTTTACGAACCCATGCAGGTTGGTGCTACAGGTGACTGCGGGTGCGGGTACGGGATGCAAGTTTGTAACCCTCACTCAACCCATACCTGCGACATGGGTTTGACAGGTATTCCGGCATTCACCAGTCAGTGTGATTGAGTCACACAGTGACACAATTTGGTGTGGTTTTCTCCCACCACCACCTTCACCCATCTAGCTCCCAACTGCAACCAACTGCCCACACATGCCCCTCCCCTCTGGAGAGGGATGTGGGCTCGCTTGATCTTACTCAATTGGGGGGTATGGCAGGAAGAACACAAGGGGCCCAATTGGTGTCTGGTGTGTCATGAGAATGGGCCATGACTCATGGCCCGTTCTCGCTCATCCCTCTTTTCTGGACCCCAACTAATGCCCTTTCCACCTCCTTCCACATTGGCTGCGTTGACCCGACCACGCACACCTTGCTACAAACAAGATAAGAACCAGCCCAAGTGGTAGCTACCACTTTTATGATAAAATCCAGTCAAGTGCCTGCACCACTTTATCCACACTGCCTAGGGTAGAAATGATAAATGCAGCTCTAGGCAAATGTTATGAAAAGCATTTCATAAAATTTCATTGCTGCCTGGCCTTTAATTTCATTGCCCACCCAGCCTTATTTCATTCCTGCCCAGCCTTGAATTTCATTGCCTGCCCAGCCTTATTTCATTGGAATTTCATTCTTGCCTGGCCTTATTTCATTGGAATTTCATTCCTGCCCAGGCTTTAATTTCATTGCCTGCCCAGCATTATTTCATTGCAATTTCATTCCTGCCTGCCTTATTTCATCAGAATTTCATTCCTGCCCAGGCTTTAATTTCATTGCCTGCTCAGCATTATTTCATTGCAATTTCAATCCTGCCTGGCCTTATTTCATCGGAATTTCATTCCTGCCCAGGCTTTAATTTCATTGCCTGCCCAGCATTAATTCAGTGCAATTTCATTCCTGCCCAGCCTTTAATTTCATTGCCTGCTCAGCATTATTTCATTCCTGCCTGGCCTTATTTCATTGGAATTTCATTCCTGCCCAGCTTTAATTTCATTGCCTGCCCAGCATTATTTCATTGCAATTTCATTCTTGCCTAGCCTTATTTCATCAGAATTTCATTCCTGCCCAGGCTTTAATTTCATTGCCTGCCCAGCATTATTTCATTGCAATTTCATTCCTGCCCAGGCTTTAATTTTATTGCCTGCTCAGCATTATTTCATTGCAATTTCATTCCTGCCTGGCCCTATTTCATCGGAATTTCATTCCTGCCCAGGCTTTAATTTCATTGCCTGCCCAGCCTTATTTCATCGGAATTTCATTCTTGCCTGGCCTTATTTCATTGGAATTTCAATCCTGCCGAGCTTTATTTCATCAGAATTTCATTCCTGCCCAGCCTTTAATTTCATTGCCTGCCCAGCCTTATTTCATTGGAATTTCATTCTTGCCTGGCCTTACTTCATTGGAATTTCAATCCTGCCCAGCTTTATTTCATTGGAATTTCAATCCTGCCCAGCCTTAAATTTCATTGCTTGCCTGGCCTTATTTCATTGGAATTTCATTCCTGCCCAGCCTTAGATTTCATTGCTTGCCTGGCCTTATTTCATTGGAATTTCATTCCTGCCCAGCCTTAAATTTCATTGCTTGCCTGGCCTTATTTAATTGGAATTTCATTCATGCCCAGCCTTCAATTTCATTGCTTGCCTGGCCTTATTTAATTGGAATTTCATTCATGCCCAGCCTTCAATTTCATTGCTTGCCTGGCCTTATTTAATTGGAATTTCATTCATGCCCAGCCTTCAATTTCATTTTTTGCCTGGCCTTATTTCATCGGAATTTCATTCCTGCCCAGCCTTTAATTTCATTGCCTGCCCAGCATTATTTCAACCAAATTTCAATCCTGCCTGGCCTTTAATTTTGTTGCCATTTCTTCTCCATTCACATGAAGATTACATCAGCTAAGCATGGAAATGCCATGACCATCACAAAATAGCAGCAATGTAATCTCTATATATTGTCTATATACCTGTGTCTACTGGGATGCTAACTACAAAAATTAATAAGCCATGACAAAGAATATTAAGTCAAAGAAATGAGAACAAAGACCGACATAGAATGGTCACGAGATGTAGCAGAGATATACATGAGGTCACGAAATCTTGCAACATCAATGTACTGTACGAGCTATATCCAGTCAACCATGGCTAGGTAAAACAATCATTAACAAGCAACAATCACGGTAACACTGGAAAATAACATACCTCTGTTTCTGCAGAGGCTGATCTTCCACCTCATTACTTTGAGACTCATGTTCATGGTCCCGCTTCTGACTGGTTGATGCAAGAGAATCCTGACCATCTGACATCTGCCGAATAACCCAAGAGAGGTCATCCACAACAGCCCATGCATTTGCATTGCGTTCCTTTTGCCCCTTGATCCACCATGAAAGACCCATCACTACTATGTACATGCCTGATGTACCTCCTTTCTTCAAAGCCTGCCACGTTTCGGCCTTCGGAACATCACAAACAAGGTCAAGTGGACCAATCGCGCCTTGGAACTGGTGCCAGGCTGGCTGTAGACCTCCCCACCATTCCATAAAGACAGGACCATACACATCTTGTTTGATAGCAGGAACAACATCCTTTTTCTTGCTTCTAACCCAGTCAGCGATCTCGTGCGGTCGTGATTTCGTTGACAGGTTCTGGTAGTCATAGTGAAAGATCGGCTGATGTTTTATTGACAAGATATATCCGAAACTTACACCATTCCTGGGATGACCAAACTTCTCAAAATGGACCAGATTCATCACCAAATCCTGCCACACTCGATCCGGAGCTACCTCACGTAAGTAGCCAATCATTAGGATGAGATACATTGGTAAATTGCTGTTGTCGGCCATAATCCGGTCAGAATCATTGTTGCCATCGGCGGGTTTCTCTTGAGCAGATTTGGTTGACCGATGAGTGAGCTCTCTGCCAAAATTGGAAGGATCACCAACAATATGAGTGGGGGGTATATGGGTAGGGCTTGTCGGTTCACTGTCAGCGTGTTTATCTTGAGCAGGTTCCACGGGCTGGTGGGTGAACTCTCTGCCAATGTTGGATGAATCACAAACGGAGATCGGAGTGCCGGGGGAGTGGGTAAGAGGTGTCTTATGGGCGAGATCCAAGCTCACAGGTGCAGGCACGGGTTCCAAGATGGAGATGGATGTGGAAGCAGACATGATGGCAAAATGGTCTCTGCTGATGTTGGATGAATCACCAGTGGAGATTGGAGTGGCAGGCGAGTGGATAAGAGATGTCGTATGGGCGAGATCCAAGGTCATAGGCGCAGGCGTGGATTCCGAGTTGTTGATGGACATGGGTCCAGAATCAATGGCCAAAGGTGATGGGGTTTGAGTGTCGACTGGAAGAGTAACCGATGGAGCCAAGTCCTGCATTGGGAGATCATGCTGGTGGTCAATGGGGACCACAGTGTCAGTAGGAAGGTTGACTGTAGGCTGTGACTCCAGTGTTGGGGTTATCAAAGAATGTAAGGTTGCAGTATCAGTGCTGAAGGGTGTTTGTGAGCATTTCGTCATGTAACGGTCACACTGATAGCACTTACATCCTCTGATCTTTGATTCTTGTTGACGCTCGTCGAACGACGTCCCCCTGCGGTGCTTTGCCTTTCTTACTAATCCCTGGCTTCCTATACTCTTCCTTTTGTCTGAGTTCCTCGGGTAAGGGGTATTTCTTATCCAATTCAGCAAGCTGCCTCTTAAGCTTGGCGACATTCTTCACCTTCTTTAACTCATAATCACTAAGGCCCTGGGATTTCGCCGCAGTTATGTGGCAGTCTCCATTCGCACCCGCACTTGCGTTCTTGCTGCCATCATCAGCTGCCGTCTTCTCGCCTCTGGCGTCTTTCTGCTTTGAGTACCACTCTTTATCAGATACTTCCGAGCCGGCCTCTGTCTCAACTTTCACAAGTCCATGTGAAGTGCAATCATCTGGCACTTTAAAGAAAGTAGGTTCAGTCTGTTTTTGATTCATCACCTTCTAATCATTGTACTCACAAAACGATGAATGAAGGAACCTTTCGAATGGAAGCAAAAGAGATTCATCGTATTCCTGCTTCCCCAGGAATTTCTCAAAAGAATCGCAGGATTTCGTCTTACCGGTATGAGACCTGCACATTCTGTGAGTTTATATCCTTGACAAACTTTTGTTTGACTTACAAGAAACTCATGATCATCCCATCGTGTTCAGGTGAAGGACCACCTGCAAGGATTGTAATATTCCATCCAGTCTGTTCCATGAGCGATGCACCCATTGCTGCTAGAGATTGGGGAAGTCTTGTAATAGAGCTTATTACCAAAGTAAGTGCATTTACACTCGGACATTTTCTCAAGACACTCATGACTGGAAATTTACGTTTCTAGTTGCCTCTTTGCCGGCCAAGGGTGCAGGAGTTTCATCACGACAATTCTTTTGATATTCTTCGCACTCTGCCCTGATCTCGGGGGTCTCTCCAGTGTATTTTTCTTTCATGAACTCTACCATGATCTGAAACCGACACTTTGGAGGCTTCTCATCTGGGTGTTCCAAAGCCCATCCCTCGTGGTATGCAGTCCATCTCTCTTGAATAACAGGTTTCCATTTCATCTCATAGGTGAGGGCATGATATGCCTGCCAAGACTGGAGCATCTTGGGCTTTGCCTTGAGCTTTAATATGCCATGAGCACTGTTTGAAGCCACATTCCTCATATTATTGTGGAACCAATCATGGACATGCTGGGTAAGTGTGAATCAGCATGTTAGCCTATTATGAATGGTGATTGTGTACCTTGTCATACTTGTTGCGCTTGTTCTTTGTTGCGGATTCTTCTGAACCTGCCTCCTTGACTTCCTCCGGTGTGACTGGGGACACAGGCCATTTTTCGCGGAAGTCCTTGACCACATCTGGAAAGAATTCTTTGAAGGTGGCTTTCCTCTGATTGACTTCAATGAATTGGGCCTTGCGCGGTTCAAGCCAGTTAAGTTGATCTTTGTTAGCCCACGAAGCGCATGTCATATCGAGTGAGTTGAGTTATTGAAAGAGTCGAGTTAAAGTTGAATCGAAATTCAAAGGGCTGTTTTTATAAAAAGACATTCTTGCTACGTGGTCTCAGCCGCAGACCACTCCAATTATTTGTTGTCTGATTTTCCCTTGTTGGTGCCTGACTCTATTTTTTTTCTTTCCTACCTCTTCCAGGCCCCACCGAGAATGACCAGTGGACGACAAGGTGAGTCTCTGACATGTATTAGACTTCAATTCTCTGACAACCCCAATAGATGTCAATGTTTTTCAGGAATCTTCCAGTGCTGCTGGCACTCAGAGTGTCTCTGTAGTCATTGACCGTGATCGCCTTCGTCAAGTAGAAACACTTCTGTGACAACTTGGTCAACCTCCACTTGTTCCGACTGGTGTGAATGAGCTCGAGACGTTGGAGGGAAATGTTGAGTCTGATGAACTTGGCTCCTCTGTACGTTTTTCTGTGGGTAACCCACTCCAAGAACTTCAGCGTCACCTTGGTCACCATCCCGTTCCTCATTCGCTCGTACCATCCAGATGGAACCTCGGCGCCTTGGATGAAAACACCGAGTCTCATGAAGTCAAAGCCTCTGGGCGTCCTTCTAATAACAACCCATTTTTCAGTTTGCCACAATACGAACTGCAGGACAGGTGTGATGACCCATCCGAATTGCAGGACTTGACAGCTGCTTTTACGTGTCTCTCTACATCCAACAATCCTGCCTCAAGCACAGCAGCCTTGTTCCGAGCCCGTACCCCGCCCGGTTCATCGGCAGCCCGTCTTTCTCCTAGGAAGGGTACAAAGTATTATGCCGTCATTATTGGCAAATGTACTGGTGTGTACTATAGCGAATGGTATGCAGACATTTAACTTTCAAATGTCCTATATCCCCACTGACATGCCACTCGTTAAGGGATGATGTCAGGTGTCTCATAGACTTTGTTGTGGGTGCTCGTTTCAAATCCTTCAAGACCCTCGCACTAGTGACCAAGTTTTACCTAGAGCATAAGACCAAGGGAAAAGTTTTATGTGTTCGTAATCCAGGAGATGAGGTTAGGTTTGGTCCTGAGGCCGATGCCATTCAGTAGTCATTTGTAGAAATGTGATAGTCTGCTTCTGAATCTATTGTCAGTTCATATGCCCCTCATCCATTCAATCTCAATGGAAAGCCCAAGTTGCCTATATATTTTTCATTCATTAAGCTCATAGAACACAACTAATAACTCGGTAGGAGCAGTGCATTGAGTTAGGTAAATCATGCTCGAACCGGCCAACTTCTCAACACTGCTTTCTGCATAGCTTACACTACACATTCCCTTGTGGTGGTAGACCTGACCCAGCTGTCAAGGATATTCAGGAATTAATATAGCACCAGTACAAAAATTATCAGAACCGATTTACTTACGACGGCGTTGAGCAACTTTGAATGGCTTGAGGATGAACTTCAGAAGACATGGAGTTTAACCAAACACGTTCATAATCAAGTATCACTAGGATATTCAGGAACTAATATAGCACCAGTACATAAATTATAAGAACTGATTTACTTACGATGGCGTTGAGCAACTTTGAATGGCTTGAGGAAGACATGGAGTTTAACCAAACACGTTCATAAACATGTAGTATCGACGATGTTTGTGTGCCACACACAATACAGTAAATTAAATAGATATGACCAGGAGAATCAGAACAGGCTCAACGTAATATAGTCTTCCAACATGATAGTGGTAAAGCTCTGACCTTTGAAGTGCACAAGAGAATTGACTTTTCCATTTTCAACCGGTTACTGGCAGAAGTTTGTAGCTTTGATAGGATTGGCAGTGAGTGAAATTCTGGTGGTCCTCCTCTTTGAAGGGGCTACTTACACGAATTTCTGAACAGCTTATACCTTTCTAATTGTGGTTTGCCAAATTCAATCTCGGGGAACTGAGAGATAGTAACGATATACTAAGTAAATCAGTTACCACATATGGGACCTGGGCCCAGAATCTTATCCCGGTTCTATTTCTTTCCTTGCACAGGGGAATCTCATTATTTTTCTTTTGCTTCTCTTCAATGAACTCTACTAACACCCATGTCTAAACATCGAAATCCTCCTCCACCTGGCCATGAACCTCCTACTAAACGGTCTCGTAAGACGGCAGGATTTCGAATGGCTCATCCTCAGCCTTCCGTCTTGCAACCTGGATCTGCTTCCAGTTCTTCATTGTTCGTCACAGTCAGCACTGACACTCGTCGATGTGGTGTGACAAGTGAGAGCCGCCTCCTACCTCCTACCCTTGAACTGTCCGAGCCGGCTTCGATTTCCACCATGCAATCTTGTTCAGATCCAGTGGCTGCGGGCAGTGACTGTGAAGCAGGTATGGTGCCACCAGAGGAAATTGGAGGCACCCCATTGCCCGAGACCACTGCTAAAGCTAAGAGGAAAAGGTATACAACAAACACGGTATGTTAATACCTCAAAAGCTTCCCTGTAATACATTCTGACCATAAATATTCAGGATCGACTGACTGAATGGCTCAAGTTCAGGGAAACATTCTTGGATGAAGCATTGCGGCACAATGGACTGGGTGATTTCCTCGGGCAAACGAGCTGCTCAAAATGTGGAAAAAAGGAAGGAACCATCAAATGCAAGGATTGTGGAGACGGATCTATGTTAAAGTGCTTGGATTGCACTGTCGATACACACCACAGACATCCATTGCACTGCATTGAGGTCAGCACATCGTCATTCACATGATGCGAAAACGTCAGCTGACTGTTTGTTGTTGTAGAGATGGAACGGTACTTTCTTCGATAAGGTTTCTCTCCAAAGCCTTGGACTTTGTTACCAATTTGGCCATTCTGGGGCACCATGCCCTTGTCCTCAGCCTGGGCCTAAGAACTTCCTCATCTTCGACATCTCGGGCCCTCATTATGTCTCTATCAACTACTGCCACTGCAAAGATGAACCCTCATCAAATTGGGTCCAATTGTTGCATGAAAGATGGTTTCCTGTGACACTTCAACGTCCTCAGACCATCTTTATGTTCCAGTGCCTTGAAACCTTCCACGAGCTGACCCTCCAAGGGAAAACGAACCTATATGACTACTATTATACCCTTCTCCGATTATCAGATAATGCCAACCTATCGGCCCCCATCGTAAGTCTGCAATTACTCTCAAATATTACTGATTCTGAATTTAACAGCACCGATATTCCGAGTTCCACTGAGTATTTAGGATGTGGAGAAACTTGATGGCTCTCAAGCATGCTGGTCATGGTCATGACCTGCTTGGCATGAGTGGGACCTCGCAAGGTGGGCTCATGGTCGAATGTCCCACATGTCCGCACCCTGAACGAAACCTCCCTGATGGATGGGCAAAGGCTGGACCATTGTTGTAAGTTCTCTTGTTTGTTTTCCTGTTTTTTCTTCACTAACCGCCTGAGCAGGTTTCTTTATGCGCTTTTTATCGCCATTGATGGCAACTTCAAACTCAAGGGCAAGGAACGAAACCTCAAGGATGTGGAGTTGATGCCTGGATGGGGAGCCTATGTCCTGGAGGACAAGTACCAGAAACACCTTGCAAATTACATTGATGAACCAGAGGTTAGTTGTAACAAATTTGTTTGCGACGTCAATGAACTGATTGAATTTCTGGTAGATCAATACATGTGAATCTCAACACGATGCACTTGTTCAGGCCAGCACTCGATCAACCACTGGATATGCCGTCTCTGGTGCCATTTTGGTCATTTGCTCGAGACACTGCCTAATATGCAAAAATGGAGCGGGCGACCTGAAGAAGGGTGAAAAGTATGTTATTTCTGATTCTATTTCATTCATTCACTGACTGCATTTAATCTAGATACTGTACTGTCAATTTCATCTTATTTTACGTGTTGATGGGCATAACACTCCTCCGTGTTGTCATTACCTACGATATTATTTGCCAGTGGTCAAAAAATTTCCGAAAACATATGCAAAACTACCCTGAAAACATGCGAATCCCTGAGAGGACACAGGTTGAGGTTGCAATCCCTGGATGGCACATCAATGGACACAGCGATGGCTGTCGGACCAACTTCAACCTTAACTACATGCAGGGTGCTGGGAGGACGGTCGGGGAGGATATTGAAACAACCTGGGCAGGTAAAAATCAATTAGCACCCAGTGTTCGAGAGATGGGTCCGGCGGCAAGGCATGATACTTTGAATGATCAGTGGAATGGGTGGAACTTTCGAAAAATAGTTGGTTTTCAAAAGTCTTTTTTTGGCTTTCAATTCATCCACATACTCAAAGCTTTCAGTATTAGGGACATTGTTTCTTAAATGCTTCAAGGACACATTCACATTCAGTGCTCAACAAGCTGATGTTTTTAATCAGTTTTCAGCCACATTTAGTCCCTTGGCTGTTGAGAAGTGGGAAGAAATGGTTGTCACGTGGAATGCAAATCTGAAGGCTCGAAACCCTTATCAAGACCGACCAAGTGGTAACATATTTCTCCCAATTCCTATTCATTTTTGCATCTAATTGTACATTAAGGCACTACTTTACAAGATATCTGGCTTGTGTTAGTGAGGGAAGAAGCTGCCCAAGCGGCGCTGGGCCAGCTTCCTCGACACAAAGTTAGTCTGTCAGCCTTCTTACTGATTGGCTTCGACTTGGAGGATAGCCAGTAAGTGCACCGTACCTTTGTCTTTCAAATCATGGTCTCAACTTGGGTAGATATCTTCTCCGTTGCAAAGCCAGCAAAACAAAAGGATTACGGATGAGTAAGCAGCTTGCGGATCTACAACATAAGCGGAACACATTATACCGTCTCATCCAAAACTGGCGCGAAGTTCAATTGGTCTACATCCCTCATGTTGCCTCCCTTCTTTCGCAAGCCCAAGCTCCTTCTGATGCTACCACTACAAGCTTGTCAACACCATTGCCACCAGAAACACTGACTGAGAACCTCCCCCTATTCCTTCCATCATCATTACCACCATGTATTTGTGCTCTCCCAGAGCTTAAGGATATCTGCAACCTTGAATGATGATTACACCGACCCCAGGCTGATGATGCTCTCGCTGAGGTCCGACGTCAGCGCCGCATTACCCAAGGGCTCTGGCTCTTCAAGTGGCTTAATGTTTCTGGAACTGGAAATCGACCAAACATGCGCATGATCAGCCTATACAAACGTTTCAATGACAAAACAGATTGAGCTGCCGAAAAGTACCATTTTGCTTGGCGTGCGCTGTCCACTCTCGATCCTGGCAGCTCATGGTTGTCACAGCTGCACGAACTCAAGCCCAAGGATGTTAGTGGCCCTGGTAGGGACCCTGATGAAACAAAAACCACAAACAGTCGTTATCAGCCATCGTGGATCTGGTTGGCACAACGCACAAAGGCCCTCAGCGGCTCAGAGTTGGAAATCAGCGAAGATGAGTTTAACAAGAGCATGCGTGTGGAGTGGGCGAAGGCAAGGGCTCGAATGATGAGGTGGAAGGAAGAGCTGATGCTCATTCAAGAAGAGATGTGTCATGTCATCACTTATCACAAGTGGAGGGCTGAATGGTGGCGTGAGCATGCCATAACATGTAAACACCATGACACAAAGATTTCGAGTGGGATTTCGGGTTATGCGTACAAACAGGCAGTCATCTGTGAACAGTTGGCAGAGCGGTGCGCAGTCCATTGGCTGCCGCACCTGAAAATGAGAGGTATTATTCCATCATGGGCATCAGATTATGAGCATATGATCTTGGAGGTCCCTGTGCCACAGCACGATCCTCATGTCAAGGTCAGTGTCCCATCTCATCATCCTGATGATGGGGACCTTGAAGATGAGGATAAACTTGATCACGAAGATGGAGATGAGGATGAGGTAGATGAGGCTGACTGCTTTAATCTAGATGATATAGACTATTAACTGTACCAGGGTGATTGACTTCTTAGAAGGCATGCATTAGACTCCACTGAAATATTATTCCCCTTCTATATCACTAGCTACGGGTACATAGAGGATATCGAGAGAAAACTTGGCTTGCTATTGATGTTTCAGCAAATTCCTGTGTTTGGCTGATGTAATCGTCATGTGAATTGAGTAGTAGCGGGGTATACAAAGCCGTGCAAGAATGAAATTGAAATGAAATAAGGCTGGGTAGCAAATGAAATTAAAGGCTAGGCAGGAATGAAATTGTAATGAAATAAAGCTGGGCAGGAATGAATTTCCAATGAAATAAGGCCAGGCAAGAATGAAATTGGGATGAAATGAGGCTGGGCAGGCAATGAAATTAAAGCCTGGGCAGGATTGAAATTGCAATGAAATAATGCTGGGCAGGCAATGAAATTAAAGGCTGGGCAGGAATGAAATTGCAATGAAATAATGCTGGGCAGGCAATGAAATTAAAGCCTGGGCAGGAATGAAATTCCAATGAAATAAGGCCAGGCAAGAATGAAATTCCAATGAAATAAGGCTGGGCAGGCAATGAAATTCAAGGCTGGGCAGGAATGAAATAAGGCTGGGTGGGCAATGAAATTAAAGGCCAGGCAGCAATGAAATTTTATGAAATGCTTTTCATAACATTTGCCCAGAGCTGTGTTTATCATTTCTACCCTAGGCAGTGTGGATAAAGTGGTGCAGGCACTTGACTGGATTTTATCATAAAAGTGGTAGCTACTAGTGCCGGCCCACCCTGTGCCACGGTGAAGACGATGACCACACACCACAGCAATCAGGTGAGCACCAGCTGGCTCGACACCACATCTCAGTGCACATGCCGTTTTGATGGCATGAACAACCACAACGACAAACGACGACAGTAGTCATCTCTCCTGGAGAGCAAGGGTGCTCTGGCAATAGAATGCCGGACCTATACCCAGTTAGTTAGTCCAGCCGAAGGCCTGAAAAAAAAAAATGGAGGTCTTGACAACTCAAGCCCAAGATCACTGTAGAGCCTCATATTGACT
>Ga0307507_10010225_pt1 | contig 12204 bp, 4 predicted proteins | sample 7_EM_MG_FD_207223 | JGI IMG/M metagenome (GOLD analysis project Ga0307507, IMG submission 207223) | Populus trichocarpa ectomycorrhiza microbial communities from riparian zone in the Pacific Northwest, United States - 7_EM | ecosystem: Host-associated > Plants > Roots > Unclassified | place... | reverse complement strand
ATAGGCAGCTCTTTAAGCAGCTATTAGTGTTCTTCTTATTTAACTAGTTCTACTAGCTCCGCTATATGGATCCTTATTACCTTTACGTCTTTTTGTTTACAGAACTGGGTAAAATTAACGGCATAAGTGCATTTAATATTATCCAGGTTAGGGCGTATCTAGTTCTCTAGTGCTATAGCTAGGCTAGCATGGCTCGGTTAGCCTAGGGGGGCGGAAACAAGGCGGCGGCCCTATACGGTACGCGCAGGAGACGGGTGTAAGGTTAGGCATTATAGGGGGGAGGTCTCAATTGCTCTAGTTTTGGTCTTGGCTGTAACATCTTTAGCTGTTATATATACGGTCGCATATGCGTATGGCAAATAACTTAAAGTTAGGTATCTTATTGGCTGACCTAGGTTAAGCGGGTATATGCGGGGGACTTATAGTTCTAGCGGTATTTGTTTTTTTAGGGATAGGGTAGTAGTCTAGTCTTCTAGGATCTCCGCTTTGTTTATTGCGTATATTAGGTTACTAGTGTTAGGCACCTCTTTTACTATTAGCTGACGGTATCTAAGCGTTAGCCTTGCGATGCGTCCGCATAGTGCTACTTAGTCACAATTGGGAATGTGCTATGGGAGACAGTTATAGGCATAGTAATTGGAGTTAAACTTAAGCTCTAGAGCGGGGAAGTCTACCCTTAGGTTATGTTTTTTAAGCTAGGGCATTCTAAGAATTACTAGTGTAAAGGGTAATAATTTTATAACGTAGAAAAGCATAGATTCTATATAGTGGCCGATTGTTATTTTTGCTGTAAAGTAGTGGGTAATAAAGCTAGATAGGAGTCCGTTAGCAAGGCGGAGTGGTTTTAGGACTAGGAGTCTTTTTATTATAATATTATGCTTTTTTATAAGCAAGTCTTTGTCTGTAAATGCTGGTGCTATACTACCGGTGTCAACGAGGCTTACTATTTTAATAAAAACTTGTAGAAGTGGGTTGTATAGTAAGGAGAGGTAGGTCTAAATAAGGATGGCATTTCTATCATTATTTACTGTTCTAAGGTTAAGTAGTAGTTGACTTAGAATAAAGTCTAACTAATCTAGTAGTATAGATCTAATTCTTTTATCCTCCTCCCCATATGGTTCTAACCCTTGGAGGCAACTTAGTCTAAGGGTTGGCCTTTTAATAACTGACTTATGGGGCTTGGCTAGTGGCTATAGTCTTAGCTAGTATGTCCTAATGTATTAGTCTCCGACGGTGTATATATGCTAGAGGGTACTTTACTAATAATATAGCCGGTCTCACGATTGGTAGCGACACGGAGCACTTGTCTATAGTTCGCGTATAGGACTATTAGCTGGGGCTGTATTAGGGAAGGCCATTATAGGGGCGGGTTTCTGTGTCCAAACTCACGTCCTCGTCCGCAGTTACTATTTTAGTTGCTATCCCCTCTGCTAAAGAATCCGCCGTGGCTAGAAGGGGGTTGGCGCAGTAGTATTAGGAGGGGATTTAGGTTCGCCCTAGGGTTATAAGCATCTTTCTAGTAGCCGGGTTAACCATATGCCATACAAAGTCTATTATCTATGCGGTGTCTTTAGATGTTGTTAGGGAGGCTACTACTACCGCTACTAAATTTAACGGCGTTAAGGTCCATTAGGTCATTCTATAGTACCAGTGCTAAGGTGTTGTTATTAGGTAATATAGGTCGATAGCCGCCAGCGGTACTTGGCTTAGCGGTATTCAGCTTTATATAGTAGGCATAGTTCTATAGGTTATAAGCAAACACGTCTATCTGCTTACTCTAGCCTTTATAGTTAGCATCGCCAATCTTGCGGCTGAGGGTAAGGGCTAGGTCTTTTATCTTTAGTAAAATATTCTTCTTAAGTAAGTCCACTTTTTGTTCCTTAGTCTTGTTTGCTTTAATTATTAACTTATTAAGCTCTGCTTTCTAGGACCAGTAGTTATACTTACCCTGGCTTAAGGTATCCAACTTATTTTTAGCCGCTTGGGTTATATTAATAGTCTTATAGTGCTTCCTTATGTACACGAGCATAGACTCTCGGTTAGAGAAGGTCCATTTGCTTAAGTTATTTGGGTATATACGTAGTATATTAAGGCCATACTTAACATAGTTATAGGCCTTATCTATCAGCATGTCTGATATGTAGAGGATTTTATCTATTGGAGTCTTAAAGCACTTTACATCTCTCTAGAAAACGCCTTAGATCTTTATTTCCCATATCTTAAATTTTTCTTATTTTTTAATTGGTGATCCCTTGCCATTAAATGGGGTTGGATCTTTTGCTTTACACTTTTTTCTATAGGGCTCAGTTAGAAGAGGGAAGCTAGTAGCTGTATTCTTCTTGGTAATAGTCTGGGTAAGTATAGTAATCTAAGAGCTTAGACTTTATATGGTCTTAGTATATACAAGAGCTTATTATTCGTTTTATTATATATATGGTTTAAGTGTCTTAAGGGAGTTAATTCTATACTGAGCTTCTTTAAGTTAAGACTTTATAGTTTAGCCTTTATTATAGACGGCTTGGAGGCCGTTCTTAACGCTAGTTAAAAAGGTTATATATATAGAAAGGTGCTAGAAGGTTCCTGCCATATTAAGGCCCTTAGGGTACTCCGGGCCATTCCTAATTACCCAGGCAATGTGGGTATGGGAGGTATCAAAGAGGCAGGCGAGCGCTTCGCGTAGGTTCGTTAACGGGGTATTATCTATATTATAGTCGCCCATTTCAAGGGATCTAGGTAAGGCAATTAAAATCTATAAGGCTGGCTATAATGCTAAGATTATCTATAACTGTACTAAGATTATCTAAGATTATACTAAGATTGTCTAGGACTGTGCTAGGGTTATCTAGGACTATGGTATAGTGTTATTAGTCGCGCCAGGTCGCGATTACACTGGGAAAACGGAGATAGTATACTTAGGAAGAGGGAAAAAACAAAGGTCGCAACGGGGCGCAATTAGAGATACCATAAACTGTTATAGTGCTGTAATGCAAGTAGGCTAAATAACTACATTATGGTATAAAGAGGAGAAGAAGATGGAAAGGGGGTATTATATACAAATAGTAGGGCCAGCCCGCCAAGGCGTTAATGGTGGGCCAGCCAACAGTAGGAAACAGTACGAGACAGTATATGATAGGTCAGTGCCGTGACAGGGTATATAAAATGTAGCATAGTATGTAGGATAGCTAGTATAATATAAATATAATATTAGGCCCTTGGTTTTTTTTCTTAGGCTAGATAGAGGTCTCCTATTTCTGCTTTAACTTATTGCTTACTAATTCTACTTTATATATAGAAACTATTAGCCTAAGTATACTACTAATTTCCTATACGGATGCCCTTAAACCCCTAGGCCTAAAATAGTTCCTCTCTAACTCTAGTTATATTCCCGGTAGCTTTAATAATAAATTGCTTATAACAGCTTATAGTATAATAGTTTTAATATATATAGGTATAGTGGCCGAGTGTAATATACCTATTTAAATGTGCTAGAATATTTCTAATATTGCTAAAATTGCTTATATAATCTATCTTACCTTAGTCTTTATATCTTACTATAAAATAAAAACAATTTAGTCCTTTAGTATATATTTCATCTATAACAGCCCTCTAGGTCCATTTAGTAAGAATTTCTATCTTCCTTCCTTAGCTATTATAATAGAAAATTCTATATTTTATAGGATTAAAGCTAATATCTTCTAAGAGTATACTAGTAAATAGACTAAAGTCTAGATTAGTTGATATAATCTTATTATCTGGTGTACTACCAGCCGTAAAGTATCTGCAACTATATAGTATTTCCCGGCCATCTCCTTTATAGACTACTTTAGTTTATACTATCCTAAATATAAGGCTATTCTAAGTAACTAACTCTAGGTATTCTTTGCTTGGTTAGCGTATATTAGTTAATTTAAGACAATGTATAATAGACTTAATTTATACTAAGGTTGTTGCTCTATTTAACACTTAACGCTTTTAACTATTGTTACATTTTTAGGTAATTGCGGATAAATACCTACTCTGCTAAGGGTTTAGTATGCCTATAAAAATGGTAGGAAATAATTTAATTATATTATAAAACACCTAATTAAGTCTTAACCAGTTTCTAACCTTATTTAGTTATAAACCAAGTATTTAAATATCTATAAGTCCCTGTTCTATAGTAAAATAAATATTGCTATATAATATTTTATTAATTTTTAGGCCTAGGTAAATAAACTTTACTAACCAGTTCTTTATTGCGTGGGCCTTATATACTAAAGAAAGCGATATAGGTTTAGATTTTTGTTCCATTTACGTATAAATGCCCAGTATAGTGCTATTAATTGTTATTAGGTTGTTTATAGTGATTATATAATTAAGCGTAAGGGAAAAGGAGTTATATAGCGGCTAAACCTAAATAGGTATATCTACCGATTATTTACAATATTTGTAATATATTATATTTATTACCTCTCTTATAATATTTATATATATACAATAACCGTAATATCTTTGTTATATATACTTAGAGCTAAGTGTTATAAAATATATTATAATTGGTATACTATAGAGGCAGTGCCTACTTAGCTAGTAGTACTAATTAAGCTAATTAAGTATATAGAAGAAACCATCTATACCCTACTATATAACCTTACTAATAGAAACCGGTTCTAATATATATTAAATAATCTTAAGTGGTAAAGCACTAGAAAGGTACTTCTTTTTAATATAATACTTTAGCACTTTAGAGAAAGCGCCTAGTATAAAGATTTTACGTTTCTTAGCCCGCTGCTAAATATATACCTCTATATTAACCTTATTAGATACAGCCCTAATATCTATAACTTTATCTTCTAGCTGTCTAATCCTATAGACACGTCTAAATGCCTAAGCTTTAACTATAGGCAGCAGCTGTGGCTTAAACATAAACACCTTGCTTATTCTAATTAGAGTATATACTTTAGATATAAGACTGGTAGTTAATATAAGGAATCTTAGAGTGGGGTTATTTTTAAATTCTTTAATAATACTCTCTCTCTCTTCTATCTTAAGCTTACTACTAACTAACTCATAGCTACCTAGTCTATACCTATTATAAAGATACTAATCTAGCGTTAGAATATAAAAACATTGCTTGAAGAATAGATAAGATATATTAGATAAATAATAAAGGCGGCTACTAGAAATGCTATAAAGACAACTAACTTCTTAGGATAACCTTTATAGTTAGTCCCTAGCTAAGCAAAAACTATTTTTAAGGTATCTATTTTTGGACTTAAAGCTATAATAGAAGGCAGTTCTTACTTAAATATAGACTGCTTAGGGTTCTTATAATAGTTAAGCGTATAGCCTTTATTTTTATCTCCTTCTAAAAATTAGCTAGTAAAAGGCATATTAAAATCTTTGCCCTTATTTTTCCAGAGTTGCAGCTTTAAGAAGTCCGTAAAGATTTAAAGCTTATAGGTAAATGCTAAGCTAGACTAGTGCGGTTTTATAGGGTTTTAATTAGTATTTAACCCTTTCCACTTCTACTTAGCCAGTTTCTTCTTATATACTACATTAATCTCTTTCTTTAGTTTGTCTATGGCCTTATTTAATTACTTTAAGACCTTGCCTGTATACTTAACATAAATATTTTAGTCTAGTATTACTTGGGTTTATTCCTGTTATAAAGGGGCAGGTTAAGTTAGAAGTATACTATACTGTAATAGAACTTATATTAGCCTATAAGTGCTTTAAGCTACCTACTTATATATTACTAACTGATGGCATCTTAAGCGCTAGAAACGATTTTAAAGACTAGTATTTATATTGCCTGTGTAGATGGAAAGATAAAAGTATATTACCCTATTATCTTATTAATAATAGTAGACTATAAGGAGCAAGTTATAATTATAGGTGTAAAGAATCTTTAATAATGTACTATATACTAGATACCGCCTAACTAGCAAGGAAATCTCTAGGCTAAATGGAAGTTCTATAATTATATAAGCATAAGATAATAAATAAAGCTCTAATTTAGAAGTAATATTAAATAGTTAGATAATGCTTGGGTTTACCCACAACAAAACTTTACCTAAAAGCATTACTTAGTAAATATCTATACCTATATAGTGCTAAGGCCTTCTTAATATCGGCCATTGTAACGGCGAAGATTGTATATTTGGGTTTCCTAACAAGTTATGCTAATAGGGTAGCTCTAATTATATAGATATCTAAGGTGTTAAGCGAGTTTAGATTGTCCTTAGTTTCTTATATAGTTTCTTATTTAGGTTTGGGTTTAGATATGGAGTCAATATTAGATTTAGATTTGGGTTCTTTAAGTATCCTTTTTATGGTAAAATACCAGTTCTTTTAGTACCTTTATATATTAAGCTTAGACTTCTGCTTAGTTTAGGGCACAGTAATTAGAGTCGGTTTGTGTGGTCCGGTGTAAATTTTAGGTTCTTAGTGGACATTAGTGGAAATCTTATGTTAGTGGAATTTGGTGGAATTCTTAGGTTAGTGGAATTGGGTGGACTTTTTAGGTATAGGGTGGACGTTGGTGGAAATTTTAGACTGGTAGATTCTGGTGGATTTTTTAGATCTTAGTTTAGGGCTTAAGCAGCAAGTTATAAGGCACTTCTACTTGTAACGGGAGGCGGTAAATAGGAGCTTAAGGTTGTCCTAATTAATGGTTACCTTATATAGCTTTATCTAGGGTTGTCTAAGGATTACTAGATGACCTAGGGTAGTTATAAAGAGCTTAATTAATTCTTTATGGTTTAGGTATTGGAGTTTTAGGGCCGCTATATAAGTAGTACGGCCTAAGATAGTGTGTTTGCTATTAAATCCAAATATATTAATATGCCGGTTAAGGGGTGTTAGGGTAAACTTATTGTCTTATATAAAGATCTTATTAATAAATCCTATGCCGCTAGCTCCTGTGTTAATTAGGATTTAAGTATTAGCCAGTTAACCTTTCTGCTAAAAACGGCAGTTAATGGTTATACTATAATCCTAAGAGTTAGGGTTTATAATATTTAATGTATTTAACAAGATCCTATAATATAGCTGTCCTAGAAAGCGACTTAACTCTAAAATATGCCTTTTGGTAGTAAGTGGGAAGGGGTTCCTCTAGAATATTAGTTGTAACTTTGTTCTTGTAAGTGGTACTTGCTAGATATGGGGCTAGAACTAAATAAAGATTAGGGGCGGTAACTAGATGACTAGTGCGGTAAATGGTTGCTAGTGTTGGCCGTTTATAGATTATATTGGGGTATAGGGACGGAGTAGTATCTTAAGATATAATCCTTACTTCTGCATTTAAAGCAAAGGCCTAGTTTAATGTGTTATTCTTATTTAGGGGATCCTAGTAGAGCGTATCCTAGGGTCCCTATATTAATATCTATAGCATTAGGGTGCTTGGGCTAAGACAATAACTTAGTAGATGTTCACGGAGCTATTGTATTATATTAAGGAGTGGACTTTGGTGTTAGGCGTAGTATATTATTATACCATTTGTTAATAACATTTACGCAGGCGTTAAGGGCTCCTAGTAGGTCTACACCTATTAGGGAGGTTTTTAGTTTAGAGCTTAGGGATTTAATAAGGCTATTAACTAGTGCGGAGTCATTCCAGCCTGTTTCTTTTATATAACGGTTAAATTTAGAGAAGTATACTGGGAAGCTTTTCTTTTCTTAAGTTATATAGTTTATCTTCCTTTAAGCGGTAGCTTAATAGTTTAGGTTACCGTATATAGCTTTAAGAAGCACAACTAGGCTTTATACTGAGTTTGGCTAGAGAGGTTTAATAAGGTTAGCTACGTCTCCTCCTAGTTAACTTAGGGCGTAGTAGAGTTAGTTAGCTTTAGTTAGGTAACAGTTAGCATTACCAGTTAGCTTATTTTTAAGCCAGCTTAAGAATAACTAAAGCTCTTATTATTTGCTAGTAAATACTAGAGGGTCTAGTAGTTTTTTAGATTATTATAATAAAGTAGTTAGTTCTGCTGGTAGGATAACTATTACTGGTTTAGGGCTTACGTTCCGCGTATTGGCTTCTAGTAATAGTAATTGGTCTTAAGGGCTTAGCGTAGGCGTCTTAAGGGTGCGGATTTCTTTTTAGAGGGCCTTAATTATTTTCTGGTACCGTGCTTCTTATTTAGCTTACTGTTAAGCTATAGTAGCTTGGTTTTGTGCAAGGGCGTCTATAAAGGACTTTTATATATCTACCAATTGTTCCTAGAGTGCGGATATAATATTAACGGCCGTTATAGGGGCTTTAAGGTCATTCTGTATTTTGTATAGGGCGGGGTAGAGTATAGGTTTTAATATAACATAGTGTTACGGAGTAAGTACAAGTGGTAATAATATATAGCGAAGTAGATATTATTAAGCTATGTATATAAACTGTATAATAAGATTAAGACGTTATATAAGGAAAGGAAGTAAGGAAACGGGAAGAAAAGGGTATATATTAATAACTTGGTTGCTTAATTAACGCGTGCATAGGGCAGAATAGGCTTCAGGTTATGGTTTTAGCAGAACTTGGCAGAATACAGTGGAGAACGGCAAACTGCCGTAGATTGCCGTCACGTGATGGCAAATTGCCTTAGATTGCCGTTACGTGCCTTAACTGACTAAGTCATTAACATAGAGGTCGAGACGGTAGAAACAGGTAGAAACAGGTGGACGTGTATAAGGTGTTACGGAGGTGTCCCATGACAGTAGAAAAGCTTTAAAATAGTATATAAGGAGTCCTCTATTAAAGCCTTTATCTATAGCCCCTTAGGTACTTATTTTAGTATAGTATAAGTTTAGTAGGGTACTTATATAATGGCGGCGCCTAACTTAAAATATAAATATCTTTATCAACCTATAGCTAATTCTTGCCATTTTAGTACGAGTAGAGAGCTCTTAGCTAGCTCTACGCATAGCTCTTAACGGGTATTAAGAGCGCGGCGTTGCTGGCAATTATAGGTCGACTGTAAATATAGGGTAATATTTATATGCTACTAAGCACACGGGCCTCCCACCTACCAAATCGTAACTTAGCTGCTAATTTAGCTATATAAAATAAACCATAGATATACTATTGGTGTTAACGGCTTAGCTAAGCGTCCGATAAGTCGCTAAGCCGTATATAATATATATAACCCCTATTAATATTTATAAATATTAATAGCCAAGCCTACAGCCAAGTTGTGCATATATTTAAATGTCTTTACCCCTGCTAATTAAGTTGCTAATACGTATATACTATTAGCCTATTAGTCTAGCCATGCGCTATATATTTACCCTATATAGTAAGGTTACTTATCTAGTTACTAAGTGGCTAGTAGGTATGCTTTCTTTACCTCTTTTCCCCGGTCTATATCTACGTATATTTAAAAAATAAAACCCCCCCCTAGGGTGCCGCTTCTCTAGCAGCATCCTATCTTAAAAATAGCATTAATTAGTTACGTAGAGATTAATGTTATAAATAATGCTAAACTATACGCTAACGCGTAGAGTATCCTCGCCCTTATATATACTAAAAGGCCTAAAAATATGTCTTTAAATTATAAGCTAAAGTAGAAGGAGTTTAAGGTAGGTAGCTAGGTGCTTTATAGAGCAGTATACTTATAGCTAACGCGTGTTTTTTTAGGCCTTTTATAAGAAGAAGTAGTACTATAATAGCGATACTATTACAGAAGAAAAGCTACTCCTTTTTTTTATTAAAGAGGTTATAGGCTGGCCACTAAAAGTAAAAAGCTATAAGGTTAGTAATAATATATCCTAGAACAAGACGCGGCTCTCCTAGTACTTAGTTTGCGGCTATATTATAGCCCTAATAGACCTCTACTGGGCGTAGAAGGCTATAGGGATAAATAGTTACCAGTCCCTATAGGAGGATAATATTAGGGAGTACCTAAAGATTTTATAATAGAGGGATGTGTAGTAGGAAAAGGACTAATTTGTGGATAAGGGTAGAGATATACTGCTTAACAGATATATAGAAGACAAGTTTAAAAACGTTTACCGCTAGCTATAGGCCCATAGAGACTCTTTGCCAGAATGCTACCTCTATACACTTATATATATCCTATTAGGCCACTATATACTTACCTATAGCGGTAATAGGCGCTCCGCCAAGATCTTAGACCTATTTACCTTTAAGTTTAAGGGTAAAGGCCCTATATACTATATACCCCTAATATTTACTATACGCGCTAGTAAGTAGAACTAGTATAGCCGCCTTAAGATTATTAGGGCTCTATATAATAAGAAGCCGCTTATTTATATACTTAGCAGGCTAGCTTTCTACCTCCTATATTACTAGGACCTTAGCAATAAGCCGTTCCCGGACTTTAATAAGTAGTTAGCTATTATGGGGCGGAGGCAGTAGCTATAGAATGTATGTATTTGAGGAGTCTACAAGACGTTACGCGATCGATCGTAAGGATCGAAGGCGTAGGAAGGTGATATACTACGCGTGGCTGACGTAAGCTGTACGCGAAGCGTACGCGAGGGCACGGGGTTCCGCTAGGGAGTCTCCTGTGGAGGCTCCTACGGCGGCGTTCCGTGACACTACCCCCCCCTCTTATAGAGGCGGAGCTCCGGCGACGCTGTGGTTACTATATACATATAGAAGGAACGCTTAAGGCATAGAGAAGAGAAAGAGATAACGCTAAAGGGGTTAGCAGTGTGGGGTTCTGCTAGCTCTAATCATTAAATGGACCAATTAGGATTTTCCATCCCCGGGATAGAAAATCGCTATTAGCTTAGTGGAAGGCGGTAAGCTGAACTAACATCTTTATAGTCGCGGCGATATTACGTAATAAGGCTTGGCACCTAAGAATTTAACCAATTAGAGAACTTTAACCGCCGGTTAAAATTTCTAGACACCTTAACAATTTTCTGGTTATATAATAGCAATCTGCGGCAATCTGACGGCAATTTGCCCTTACGTGGTAGTATATAACGGTTAAACTCTATAAGGGTTCCTATAGAGGATTAGGCACGAAATCTCTACTTAGGCCTAGTTTCTATGGGTTCGCGTAGTAAAAGTTGCTAATTAGGTCCTTTGCATTTTTAAAGTCTTCCTATAGTTGCTATTCTGGCTAATCTATATCAAATCCTATATAGATAGCTCTATAGTAGAGCCGCCATCCTTTGCCTTTGCTAAAGTATTTAGAGTTAATAATTTGTTTAATAGTCTACTCCTTATGGCTCTTATCTTCGTTCTCGTCTCAGATTAGTACTAGTAGGGGTTTAGGCTATATCTGTCCCGGTAAGGGGTTAGGCTAGTAAAGGTATAGTAGCTATAGGTAAAATATAGGCTATATCCCACAGGTGGCTAGGGCAGGCGGGAGCTTTAGCTTATATACGGCTCCCTTATTAATAACTTGTTTAATCTGATAGGGGCCGAGATTCTTATAATTAAGTGACTTTATAGGCCTCTATATAGAGATATTACGTGCATCTAGCCATACCTAGTCGCCAACACGCATCTCCGGTGGTGGCATTCTATAACGGTTAGCGAAGTAGGCCTGCTTTGCTTGAGCCCAGGCCATTTCTCCCCTATAGTAGTTAAGTAGATTTTTTATGCAGTCTGTATACTAGTTGGTAAGTAGCATCTTAAGGTGTTTTCTGTATAGCAGTTTCTTATTAATAGGTTCTGGTAGCTCTATACTAGATTAGGGGTGATAACCCTTATTTATAAAGAACGGAGTAAGTCCTATAGTGGCTAAGATGTGGTTATTGGCTGTAAACTTGCCTAGTGGGAGGTAATCTACCCAGTTGTCCTAGCCGTAGGCAATAACCTATCATAAGTACGCCTTTATACTGGCATTAGCGTTTTCTAGCTATCCCATAGTCTTATAGTAGAAGGATATAGACATTTTAATAGAGATACTAAGACGTTAACAGATCCATCTCTATAGGTTAGAGTTAAATTGCGTGCCCTGGTTAGACGTAATAGAGTTAGGTATCCTATATAGTTAGTAGACTTCGCAAAGAAAAGCGTCTGCGATATTATTAACGGCTATACCTTTAGTTAGGACGTAGTAACATTCCTTTATAAGTCAGTATATTATTATTAGGATATTCTTATAGGTACAACCGTACCGTTTACAGGGTAGTAGGTGTAACAGTGCAAGTGTGGGAGAATTGAGTGAGCGACTTGATTTTGAATGTAGCTCTAGAGTCTCTATATATATATAAGGAAGATGCAGGGAATAGAGATAGGTGGCAAGAATTACAAGGG
>Ga0307507_10010224_pt1 | contig 12205 bp, 4 predicted proteins | sample 7_EM_MG_FD_207223 | JGI IMG/M metagenome (GOLD analysis project Ga0307507, IMG submission 207223) | Populus trichocarpa ectomycorrhiza microbial communities from riparian zone in the Pacific Northwest, United States - 7_EM | ecosystem: Host-associated > Plants > Roots > Unclassified | place... | reverse complement strand
AAAAAACAACGGATATAAAAAAAAAAAAAAAAAAAAAAGGACGTGGCCTCACCACCTTCTCTTGCTCCTCAGCTTAATATCCCCGTAATACAGCATTTGTTCGCTTCACCTTAGAAGCATTTGTTTAAGTCTTTGTCAAGACATTTGTTTAATGGTTCGAGCCGTCACATTAACCATCTATAATAACACCGTTGCTGCTATTAATAATACTATTCTCTACTCTCTCAATAGCCCTAAGTCCGTTTTCTACTTTATAAATACTATAGAATAGGACAATCTAAATACCAAAAATACTCCCCCTCTAGAGCTTTTATAAAGCTTTAACCCCGTATACCTTCCTCCTATATAGCTTTGCCTTAAGGTTAGCGCTTTAATAATCCTTTTATGGAACCTATATCCTAAAAAGGGCCTCTATAATAGTACCCATATAGTTTTTACCTAGATAGGCCGCCGCTGTCTTAAAGTCTATATTCTTAGCGGTACCTTTACTAACTATAGGTTATCCTATAGATTATGCTATCTTCTACAGAAGGCAAGCTACCGTTTATTATTAATTAATAGCAGTTTCCTATCTGTTTATCTTTTATACTAACCATAAATAAGTTATAGGGTTAGTCTTTTAACTTTATAGGCGTTAATTTATGGATACTAGTTTTTATATATGGTCAGCTCTATATTGTACTGTCTTAGGTTACTGCTATAAATGGTATTTTAGTACTACTTCCCCTAAATTAAATAGAAACGGATAATATTATATATCTAGAAGTTTTGCTTTTATAATAAGGTATATTATTTTATTAAATAACTACTTCTATAACTGCCCTATAGGGCCAGTAAAACCTCTATAAATACCCTATAGGGTCTAGTAAACCCCCTATTTTTCCTCCCTTCCCCCTCTCCTCTACTCCTTATCCTTATCCTCCTCCTACCCCTTAACTATATCTGCTAAATAGCGGAGTAGCCCTATAACCTATTAGCGCCGTATAGGGTGGGGACAGATATAGGTAGGTAGGGCCTCCTCCTCTTTATTATCATTATTATTGCCGTTATTATTATTATCATTAGTAGTAGTGGCGGCGGCAGTAAAAGGGGCTAAGGCGTAAGAGGAAGTGTGGCCGTAGCGGACTGGTAGGGTAGTGGTAGGGGCTATAGCGGGGGCAGACGCTATTATCTCTATTAGTTATGCTTTTTACTATTTATATTACTAACTTATAGGCCTGGAAGAAGCAGCGCGCCCCTTTACTGCTATAATAGCAGTTAGCATAGCTGCCGCGTAGCTAGCCTATAACTAATATATACTTTATAAATGGGCTACTGCCCTACGCGCATAATGTATAAGCCTATAGGGCTATTGTACCCCAGCTTTACGCTAGGGCTGCCTTTATATTTAAGGCCCTAGCCTTAAGGCGGACCCCCTAGTAGACCCTAGGAGCTCTACCTAGGCTAGGAACCCACTGTAGAGATACGCCCTAGACACGCGGTAGGGGATATAGCGCCTCTATTATAGCGGTGTTGGCAGTAGTGGCTTTAGCGGCAGTAGCAAGCGTAGTAGGTAGGGGATTCTAGGCGGGGAGGGTAGTAGGTTAATTAATGGCCATAAAGCTGGCTTGGGGGGGGGGGGGGGGAAGCGGCAGTAGTGGTAGTAGCGGTGGTGGTAGGAGCAGGGAGGGGCCTAGCAGTAGCGGCAGCCGCAGTAGCTATTTATAGGTTAGTACATTCTTGCGGTTCTTTTTATAGTGCTAATACTTACTAGCATACTTATCTGCTAGGACTAAAGTCCTACGCGTAGGCTGCCTGCCTTAAGATGGCAGCGGCATAGACAAGAAGCGGCGGCTAGGCGTGGATATAGTGGCGGCAGTAGTCGCGGTAGTGGTAGTAATAGTGGTGGCGGCAGCGGTGGCAGTAGTAGTAGAAGCAGAAGTAGGAGCAGCAGCAGCAGCGGTGGTGGTGGTGATGGTAGTAATAGTAGTGCTAGTGCTGTTACTTAAAGAAGAAGACAATAATAACGACGACGATGTAAATAGCTATTATTAATATATATTTCGTAATCAATTATGTGAATCTATACGCGATTATTACGTAAAGGCTATCTAAGTTGAAACAGTAAAAGGCCACCTAAGTTAAGCTATAATACGCCCCTTGCGTAGTAAGGGGTAGATTAAGTTCCCTCCTAGTGCCTTACTACCCTACTTATAACTTACTAACCTACTGCTTACCCCTGTATGCCTTACTACCTATTCCTATTACCTATACCTACTTAATGTATGTAGAGAGCTTCTAGAGCTAGCTTAAATAAGTATTACGCCTAGTAGGAACTATCTTATTTATTTATAACTATAGCTACCTACTATTTACTGCTGCAATCTGCCGTTTTCTACTAGTTTAGTAATATTAACCCCCTTCCTTTAGCTTTACATATCTATATTATACCTATAGATATTCTTATCTTTATACTTTATAGGTAATATATTATCCTTACTATACTAATATTTTATCTACTTATCTAAGTACTTTAATAGTCTAGGTTTGTTAGAGTAATGGCTATAGAACTCTTATAGCTTCTAGGGACTACTTATAAAGTTTTATATAGAGTATTAAGTAGGGTTTAGCTTATATTCTTTCTAGCTAATATAATACTTTAGTATTCCCCTTATATGTTTATAGGCTAGTACTTTTTTAACTTCCTACTTATATTTATTATTAACTTAAATCGGTAGTAGAAACGAGTTAATTATCTTAGTAAAGGTCCGCAGCAGCCTTTTATAACATATTAGGTAAAAAAACGAGATAGACTTTAATTAAATCTAGGAGTTTAATCTTATAAAAGTTACTTTATTAAAGATCTTATATAATCCTACTATTTAGTAGTTTAGCTTATAGCTAGACTATTCTATCTTTTAGTTCTTTATTATAACCCAGACTATATCGCTTATAGTAAAGTTAAGCTTATATCTATACTTATTTTCCTACTATATTATTAATTTCTAAATCCTTTTAAGTTTATATAGACTACTTTATAGGCTTTATTATGGGATAGTTTTTGTATATAGTCTATAGCCCCTTTAATTCTTTTTAGGCGAAGCTTATATGAAGTAAATACTATATTTCTAACTAAATAGATATAAATTCTATGAAGTCGTAAGATAGGGTCGTATAGACGTAGTTTATTAGAAGTAGTAGTTTAGCCTAGTTATTTTAAAAGTAGTTAATAAAGGGTCGGAGTCTTTAATCTAAATATTAATTTATAATATCTATCTAATCGTTTATTTAAAGGTAGTACGCTATAAAAAGCTTTAATCTAATACTTAAGATCTAAGGAGATTTATTTTAGAAAGCTAATATAAACTACGGCTTGTAATTAGATATAATAGTATCTAGTAGACCGTAAATTTAGTAGACGTAGTAGATATATAGCTAGGCTATCTCTTTAATCTCAATATTTTTATAATAGAGAATTAAAAATAGGTATTATTATTGTCGGGAATGAGGCAAGCGGTCGTCACGTGACGCCGCGGCACTAGCGTGGCGAGGAGTCTTAAGCTCCTCGCCCTTCCTCATTCCAATTAATAAGCTTTTTAACCAACATCACTGTAACCTACTCGAGTAGTTGTTATTGGTAAGTCACCCTATATAACTAACACTGATTAGTGGTTGAATACACAGTCAACTATAGAGCAGCTAGGTTTTCGAACAGAAGAGATAGTCTTGTATAGGGGTGCTATATGCGCTCATATGGAATGGATCCCAGCGATACTGTGCTACCTTAGACTTGCGGAAAACTAGTAACAGAAGTATTACTAAGTACTAAAAAATACTAAGTTGCGTCTATTACGCAGAACAACCACGTTTACGAAGATTTGGTTAAGTACTTTAGGTTAGAAGTGTTACTAAACCTAGGGTCCCAAGTTAATATCCAAAACGCGTTAAAATAACCATCTCAATACCTTTGGTGTACCTTTGCAGACTGTAGGATCACGATTACTACCTAACTATATATTAAACAACCTTTATTTTCCTTAATCTTTTTATCAAAACGCGTCAAACAACCCTTAATAATAGCCATTATGGCGTTAACCTACCCAAAGAAGTATAAGGACGATATTAACCCAGAGATATAGAAAACCGATATAATTAACCTTAAAGATATTAATTAACAAGATTTAAACGGATTCTTACTACACCGCATAGCATACTACAAAGACAGCGAATACAACGACACCATGCTATGGTACTGTGTAAGGGAGGACTTTATTAGATGGATAAAGGGAATATAGACTCCTATAAAGAAGGATATTATATAAGACTTCTGTAACTTCTTGCGGGAGTATAGAGTGTTTGTACCTATAGATGGGGGTACTATTAGAGACAATATTTAGGAGCAGGTTATTAATACAAAAGAAGAGCACAAATAGACTCTATAAGAGATTAAGCACTAACTACGCACTATAAGGAAGCTTAACTCACGATAGAATCTAAGTAATACACCTCTAAAGACGAATCTACCTCCGCCTTTAACTCCTCTGTGTCCAATCCAACCCGTAACTTTAGCTTTAAATACTACACCCTAATAAGAGCAGGTATAGGATCCTATTGCTTCGCAATTTAACAACCTTTAGACTCCACTAACTAGACCTACATCCCCACTATAGCCTGTAATGCAACTCCTACCTCCTCCATCTTAATCTCAAATTGGAGGCAGTTTAAAATTGCTTACAGAGCTTATAAGGCTCTATTCGGATTAGGAGAAGAAGTTTGGCAGGGAATTATATAATGTTCTTAATTTAAAACTACGCATCTTCTATAACTATTACTAGAAGGTAGGAATAGAGTCTAATTAATACTACAACGCCTATTCCGTTATGCTTAAGGGCCAAGCTAGTACCTTCTATTATAATCGTTTAGTAGGAAAAGGATACAATTTTGACCGCATAATATATAAGTTAAGATACCACTTTGAAACAGAAGAGAACAAGCAGCAGTATATATTAGAATAGAGAGAGACTATCTTTCTAAGGATTATTACTATAAACCTAGGTGTCCCTTAGCTTAATTGTCTTTAAAAGCTCTTCAATTAACTTTAGATAATTTAGCATGGTTTATCTAAATTATATTAAGAGGATTTCAGCCTATATAATTAAGTTATTAGCGCATGCTAAGGCGTTAAAGAATATAACCTTGCTCTCTTTAATCCTGCAAATACTTACAAAGGAGTGTGTGCTTAATTAAGATCTTTTATTAGCACCGCTCTACGCTCTTAAGAAGTATAGTAATTTAACGCCTAACTCTAACCTACTTCGATTAACCCGCCTGACTAATATAATTACAACTAGACTAATCGAACATATAGTAGCCGTAGTAGGCAATACGGTAGAGGGTACAATTAACAACTATAAGGTAAAGGTAGAGGTCCTTATAGAGGTTTATTCCAAAGTAATTATTAGAAGAAGTGCTATATTTATAAAAAACCGAATTGCTGGTTAACTAGGCATTCTCTTAATAAGCAAAAGGAGGCATATAATAAGTTTCGCCAGAGTGCAAGAAATGTTGGAAATTGTAAAGTTACTATAGCCTACTTCTAAAGCTTCCTGGTTTAATATAAAGGCGTAGAAGATCTTAAGGGTAAGGTTAATAAGGCCAAACAGCTCCTTATAGATATAGAAATTAAAGACTACTCTCCCAACTAATACTTTACTAAGTATGGTAAGGTAGATAGCACACAAACCGTTACTGTTCTTAATAACTAATCTACGCTCTATACTATCACAAAGTCAGATATCTTTAATAAGCTAAAGGAGAGTTCCGCGTTCTCCTTCAATAATAGATACTTGGCGAACGTCTTCTATAGTATTATACCAGATACTAGAGCCACAGGAGTATCTATAGTAGGAGAACCTTAAGTTTAAGCTCTTCAGTAGCTTAATAGCTCTGTTTAGATCAACCAATTAACGGTAGGCCAACACACGATTTGTTTTGGCAAGGGTACTATAATCTCTCTTGGCACAATTAGGGTCCAAACCCCCTTAGGGCACATCACTTTCTATATTATTCCCACGAACACCCCGTTTCTATTTTGCATTAGAGATATAGACAAATTAGGCGTTAAGCTTAATAACCTTAAGAATATACTTATTTAGGGAGATAATTAGGTGCCTGTTATACGCAAATAGGGTTACCCCTAGTTGCTCCTTTATTAACTAGAAAAGAGTGTTGCTTAAAGCTACTTAACTAAGTTAGAGTTACGCCAACTACACTATTACTTTAGCCACTTATCTGTTTATTAATTACTTAGGGTTCTTTAGCAAGCAGGCCATAAAGTCAAGGTTAAGGCAATTAAGCATCTTATAAAGTACTGCTATTACTACTAAATGAACCAGAAGTCCTCTAGCCGATTTAAGTTTACCCTTAAAGATAACTACGACTTTAACTTCTGTATTATTGTTAACGTTATATATCTTAGCGGCAAGCTAGTACTCTAAGTTATTAACTTCTTAACCTCCTTCTAAGCCGCACGTTTCTTGAAGGACATGTTAGCTAAGAACGTATAGGATACTCTTTAATTATACTAGATTAATGTCTACCTAGGACCCCCTAATTAAATCGTCTATAATATAGGAAAGAACTTCTTATCTGCAGAGTTTTAATAATAGATAAAGGCAATGGTAATTAAGGTTAAGAAAGTCCCTATTAAGGTATATAATAGTATCGGAAAAGTAGAGCGATATTACACGCTATTACGCCATATATATAAGATTATCTCTTTAAAACTAGAGGACGCTAGCAAAGAACTTACCTTATAAATAGCTGTTAAAGCCATTAACAATTCCGCTGGCCCGGATAGACTTGTACCTATATTGCTAGTCTTTGGCGCCTACCCTTAAATAACTAACAATTCTCTACTATCTCCCTCTATTATGCAACGAGCTAAGGCTATTTATAAGGCAACGAAGGAGGTCTAATGTCTCTACGCCACACGCCAGGTCAACGACGTACTAGGAATAAGAAATGGCCTAAATACCTTAACTACGCTTAATCTGCCACTCCAGTCTAAGGTACGCGTATGGCGTAAAAAGAGAGGATAGTTAGGCCTACATTAACTTATTGCAATTAATGGTTAAACTTGCACTATTTAGATGCCTTATAGACCCACTTAATTCCGTTTAACTGTTATTAAGCCTTACTATAAAGATAACAGTTTTAAGCCTTTATAGGATGCCCTAAAAGATACCTTAGAGGAGAACCACGATTAACGTGCTTTAGAAGGCGACTATAATTCTAATATAATTATAGTAGATATGCCGCAACTATAACGCGGTAGAGGTTGCCTAAAGGGATTATAAAATTACTAACATCTTATTAATTTTAAAGAGCAATTCGTTACTACTATTAAGAGTAGAGATAAGTTATTAATAGCCTTTATAACAGCTAAAGAGAAGGCTGACTTTAAGCTCGCAAAACAGCTCTAAAAGAAAGGCCGTATTATAACTTTAGGAGCCCCTTTCTAAGCATCTAATAAGTAGGAGATTGACAGTCTTATTACAAGAGGAGTCTTTAAATTTAAGAAATATAACTCTACTAAGTTTAATAGAGTTTGTATATTTAAGTTAAGAATAGTTAATAAGATTAAAGGCAAAGCTACCAATACCCTATTTAAGAAGTTAAGGCTGGTTATTTAAGACTATAATAATAACGGCAAGGAAGTAATCCTTATGTAATCCCCTATAATTTAACAAGCTAGTTAGCGAGTTATTATTGCACTAGCTCCCTCCTTAATAAAGAATAGAATAGCGGTTTATTTATAAGATATTACTTAGGCCTATACCTAATTAGAGACGCGCCTTTAGTACTTAATACTAGCATACCTTCTAGAGCAAATTTGCCACCAATATCCTAAAGATACAATTATGGTTGTACTCAAGCCATTATATAGAATTGCAGAGGTAGGAACTCACTAGTGGGCTACCTATAGTAAGCACTATAAAGAGAAGCTTTTAATAACTACTTCTATATTTTACCCCTGCTTCTTTATTATAACTATAGGAACTCCATTTGGAATTGTTAGTATACAGACTAATAATATAATTATCTTAGGAGATGACTAATTTTTAGCTCTTAAAGAAGATAAGCTAGTAAAGGCAAATTTTATAGCAAAGCTAAAGGAAAAGCTTAATTTAATAATACTATTGCTCTTTAATAAATGCATCCTCTCTATAAACGAGGATTCCATTGCTTTGCGCCAAAAGGGCCAAGGCAAGAAGATTAATATTATTAACGTTAATTCTCTAAAGCAAGGATATATAGAGTAACGCGCTTGCGGGGCTTATATTGCTTCTATCTATTAACCTAAGGCTTTATTTAATCTCTCTGTTGCTGCCTAACACTAGGAACTAACCAAGGATAATATTCTTACCCTAAATAAATGTTTTTCCTGGCAAATGAACCATCTTAATTGGGGACTACTCTATATACCTATTAATCTTCCCACCACCAAGCTCTTTGTATTTATTGATAGATCGTTCGTAAATAATAAAGATTTTAGCTCCTAGTTGGGATATAAGATTATTATCGCGAATAAATCTACTAGAGAGAATGACTTTATAATCTACAGCAATCTTATCTATTAGAGCTTAACTAAGAGTAAGCGCGTTACTTAAAGCGTGCTAGCGTTAGAGATATATAGAATGGTTAGCAGAGTTAATATAGTAATTACAATTGGAACTACCCTAAAGATAATTATAGATTAACTTAAAATCCCTATTATCCCTATAATTATGTGTACCAACTTATATTCCCTTTATAAGTGTTTAGTTAAGCTTGGTACCACAAAGAAGAAGCGCCTTATAATTAACATTATAGCACTTCAGCAATCCTACAAACGGCAAAAACTCTTTAAGATTTAATAGATTAACGGTCAAGACAACCCAGCAGATATAATAATAAAGGCAAACCCAAACAAGGCTTTAGAAACGTTTATTAACACAAATACTCTATATATATAAGTTAAAGGTTAGGTTAAAAGGGAGTAAGGGTATAATATTCTACAGGCCCTGATTTAAACTAGCTAATTAGGATTTTCTATACCCGGCATAGAAAATTGCTATTGGCTCGCTTATAACTAGCGCCTTAGCGGCCCTAACACGATGTCCACCCGCGACTCTAAGCAAGAAAGCACCACGTGCTAAGAGGCAAATTTTAGGATAGTGAGACTTATATTATAATGGCAATAGTAAGTAAGGAGGATCGATATTTATTACGCTAGTTAAGCAGTATTTATATAAATGGCAACCACAAAAGAAGAGTTGCCAGTGTTGGGAATAAGGCAAGCGGTTGTCACGTGACGTCGCGGCACTAGCGTGGCAAGGAGTCTTAAGCTCCTCGCCCTTCCTTATTCCAATTAATAAGCTTTTTAACCAACATCACTGTAACCTACTCGAGTAGTCGTTATTGGTGAGTCACCCTGTGTGACCAACAATTATAATTGTATTATATATATTATAGTCTATAAGTAGCTTATAAAAGTCTATAGAGATATACTATTAGGGGTACTCTAGTATTAAAAGTGGCTTTAATAGTCTTAAGGCTTTGTCTTATAGAATTATAAATATATAGCAGTTATTATAGTTCTATATATAGCGGTTATTATTATTATTATTCATTACTTAATGTCCAATTTAGATCCCTATTAGGCCCACGCGGACTATTCCTTATTTATATATAGGGAGAAAACTCTATTTAAGAAAACCCCGTAATCTATCTCCTCGCCTTTTAAGACTTGCCTATAGGTCGCCTACAAGTTACCTATGGTGCTTTACTACCTTACTTTTTAACCTTTTTAGGAACTACTACTGCCGTAATAAGCCTACGGACGCGCTAGTATTATATACTTTACTCTACTACTATAGAGTTATTAGGTAGCGGTTAATATCCTTAACTATTTTAAGCTAATAGTAACGGCCGTTAATTATCTTATAAGTCTTATATTTTATAGAGTAGGCTATAGAGACCTAGGTATATACTCTAGTAATAAGCCAAGTCTATAAGTTCTATTTTTCTTCTTCTACTAGCCGTTCTTAATACTTAAATAGTCTATTTTTAAAGGACTATAGGCTAATAAGTCCTTTACCTTTTTACGGTACTTTTATAGAGAAGTAGTTAATAGGCTATATCTTAGCGTCTAAAGAGTCAATACTTAGTTCTACCTATATTTAAAAGTTAAGTTACTCTAGTTATAGTAGTATCTAGGTCTATAATATAATTTTGCAGTTATCCGATTATCTAATTCCTATTTACGCCTTATAAAGACATCTATATAGTTAATAGCGCCTAGTCTATATATAATTAGAAAGTTAAACTAGGATAGAATGTCCGCTTAACGCCCCTACTGGGCCGTAAGGGCTTTAGTTATTATAAAATATTCTAAGGCCTTATAATCTAAAACTATCTAAATAGGCTTAGGGATCTCCTTTAGCTATACGTGCTAATACTAAAAGTTAGAGATAATAGTTAGCATTTATTATAAATATAGTAGTTTAGCTTAACGTTTATTATAGTCTTTAAATAGTATATAATAGAGCACTATTCTCTATTAAAAAATTAACGCCCGCTATTACGCTATCTAAGGCATTAGTTTCTACTACTAAAGGCCGTTTTAAATAAAAGTAGGCGAGTAGTAGAGTGGGAGTTAGCTATTTCTTAAGCTAATTAAAAGCCTACCTATATACGGCATTAAAGTAAAAGAGTTAGTCCTTTTAGATAAGATAGTTAAGAGGCTGAATAATCTTACTATAGTCTTTAATAAAATATTAATAGAAGTAATAGAAACCTCAAAATAACTATACTTATAACGGCTTAAATAAATGCCTTTAAACTAAAGCTTAAACGAATATAAATATAACGCGTAAACGAATACTATATTATAAAGATATTAGGGTAAAAAGAAGAAGAAAAGGTATATATAGAAGGGAGAGATATACTATATACGTATTCTTTACTAAAATCTTAGTCGAATCCTTAACTAGGACTCCTTATCTAGGCAACGCGCCCTAGCGCCGTTATAACACTCCCTTTACGGTCTGTAAAGACTTATACTAGTTAATTATAGCTATTTTCTCTAAGTTACCCTTAATTTTATCCATACAAATAATAAACCCTAAGTACTTTATACGCTTAATATCAAACTTTAACCTTTTAGTATTAGTCTAGAGACTAGTCTTATAAAGCCGTTATAGGACTTTATAGACGTACTTCTCGTATTATATACTAGGAAAATATTTATACCTTCTAATAGGTTCCATTAGGGCTGTTAGGATCTCTAGGAGATACTTATACTTGGTATTCTATTAGGGCCTATTAGGAGCTTACCTAGACCTCCTAGATTACTAAAACTACTAGCACGATTAGTACTGTTAGGACAATTAGGACAATAATAATAATTTTTTATATTTAAAAACGAGGTATATTAATACTTTAGTATTTATAGCTAGTTTAAAAAAACTTAATTTAATTATATTATAAGCTAGGTCTTATTTTATATATAAAATAATTTAAATAATTTAAATTAATCCTTCCTACGTACTACTTATATCTATTTATATCTATATCTATTATAAGATCCCTATATCGTTCTAAGGAGATAATTACTTAGGCGTTAAGCAATCGATAAGAAGACGAGGGAGAAGCCTTTATAGAGGCATTAAATCGTTAATTAGTAGTATTCCCAATAATCTGCTGGCCGTATACTAATTTCCTAACTAGGCCTAGTACTTACCTACCTACCTATCTACCTGCCTACCTATATTAGTATCTAATTTAATTTAAATAATAGGTCGGCCTAATTTAAAGCTCTAATTAATTTAAATTATTCTCTATAGGCATTCGCTCGCTATATTCGCTAGGTAATTATTTAAATAGTCGTTATCTAGTTCTAGTAATAGCTGTCTAGTTTTAATAACGGCCGTCTAGATCTAGTAACGGTAGTTGTTTAGTTCTAGCAATAGTAGTTATATAGTTTTAGTAATGGTCGCCTAGTAGCGATAGTTGTTAAGTTTTAGTAACGGTAGTTATCTAGTTCTAGTAATGGTTGTCTAGTTCTAGCAATACTAATCGTCTAGTTTTAGCAATAGTAGTTATTTAGTTCTAGTAATATTTGTCTAGTTTTAGCAACAGTGGCTGTCTAATTCTAGTAATGGTAGTTGTCTAGTTCTAGCGA
>Ga0307507_10010223_pt1 | contig 12205 bp, 4 predicted proteins | sample 7_EM_MG_FD_207223 | JGI IMG/M metagenome (GOLD analysis project Ga0307507, IMG submission 207223) | Populus trichocarpa ectomycorrhiza microbial communities from riparian zone in the Pacific Northwest, United States - 7_EM | ecosystem: Host-associated > Plants > Roots > Unclassified | place... | reverse complement strand
ATTGGTAGTCTATAAACGAGGATCCAAAGCTAGAGAAAGGAAGGAGAAGAATAGCAGCGCCGCTCGATATTTTATGCGGTCCTCAAGTCACGTGACTCGCGTCTACCATAATCCATGTCTGCCAAGATCCACCGTTTTCTACCAGCGCCGTAACATTACCCCCCCCTCTGAAAAAGCCTGCCCTCAGGCTTTGTATGTCCATATTATATCCATAGGGTATTCTTGTCTTTATGCTTAATAGGCAGCCTATCGTCTTCGCTATACTAGCACTCCATCTATTTGTTAAGGTACTTTAGGGGTCTAGGTTTGTTAGAGTATTGGTTATAGAATTCTTTAAGTCTCTAGGGGCAGCCTATAAAGTTCCAGGCGGGGTACTAGGTTAGGTCTAGATTATAGCCTTTCTATTAGACACGGTATTGTAGCGTTCCTTATACTAGTTTATAGGCTAGTATTTTGTTAACTTCCCATTTGTTGTTACCATTAACTTAAATTGGCAGGGGAGGCTTATTCTTTTGTCTAGGTAGTAGGTTATTTACAGCCTTCTGTAGCTTATCTGGCGAAAAGATAAAATAGACTTTAATTAAGTCTAGGAGCTTAACCTTGTACGAGTTGCCTTCTTTATTAAGGATCTTATATAGTCCTGCCATCTTATAGTCTAGCTTGCGGCTAGGCCGTTCTATTTTCTAGTTCTTTATTATAACCTAGACCCTATTATTTATAGTAAAGTTAGGCTTGCGCCTGTGCTTATTTGCCTACTATTCTATTAATCTTTAGGCCTTTTCTAGATTTGTATAGGCTACTGTCTAAGCTTCTTCTAAGCGTTTAGCATATTGCTAGGCTTCCTTATAAGACAGTTTTTTGTGTATAGTCTGTAGCCCCTCTAGTCTTTCCCAGTTAAAGCTTATATGGGGTAAGTATCCCATTTTTAGCTAAATAGGTGCAAATCCTGTAGAGTTATAGGGTAGGGTTGCCTGGGCGTAGTCTATTAGGGGTAGCAGTTTGCCCTAGTTATCCTAGAAGTAGTTAATAAAGGGCCGGAGCCTCTGGTCTAAGTATTAATTTATAATCTCTGTCTAACCGTCTATCTAGGGGTAGTATACTGTGGAAAGCTTTAGCTTAATGCTAAGGATCTAAGTAAACTTATTCTAGAAGGCTGATATAAACTACAGCCTATAATTGGATATAATAGTATCTAGTAGTTTATAGATTCGGTAGATATAATAAATATATAGTTGGGCTACCTCTTTGGCATTAATATCCTTATAATAGGGGATTAAGAACAGGCGCTTGCCAAAGTGGTCAACTAGGATTATTACTATATTATATCTATCACGGTCCGTAGGCAGCTTGTAAAAATCTATAGAGATATACTACTAGGGGCGTGCTAGTATTAGGAGTGGCTTTAATAGTCCTAGGGTTTTGTCCCGTGGAATTATAGACCTATAGCAGTTGTTACAGTTCCGTATATAGCGGTTGATATCCATAACCATTCTGGGCCAGTAGTAACGGTTACTAATAATCTTACGGGTCTTATTCTTTCTAGGGTGGGCTATAGAGACCTAGGTATATGCTTCGGCGATAAGCTAGGTCCATAAATTCTGTTCCTCTACCACCACTAGCCGTTCCTAGTGCTTAAGCAGTCCGTTTTTAAGGGACTATAGGCTAGTAGCATCCTTTACCTTTTCGTGGTACTCCTATAGAGAAGGGGCCGTACAGTTTGCCTGCAGTAGTTTATTAATAAGGTCAAGTTCCGTGGAGTTAATAGGATATATCTCAGCATCTAAAGGGTCTGTATTTAGCTCTGCCTATATCTAGGGGTTAAGGTGCTCTGGTTATAATAGTATCTAGGTCTATAATAAGACCTTTACAGCCGCCTGGTTACCTAGGTCCTATTTACGCCTTATAAGAGTATCCGCACGGTTTATAGCGCCTGGTCTATATATAATTAAGAAGTTAAACTAAGATAGGATATCCGCCTAGCGTGCCTGCCGGGCTGTAAGGGCCTTAGTTATTATAAAGTATTCTAGGGCCTTGTAATCCAAAACTACCTTAATAGGCTTAGGGGTCCCCTCTAGCTGTGCACGCTATTGCTAAAAGCTAGAGACAATAGCCAGCATTTCTTTGTTATGGATGTAGTAGTTTAGCTTAGTATCTATTATAGTCTTTAAATAGTATATAATAGGGTGCTATTCTCTATTCGGTTGCTTCTGGGAGAAAATGCTAGCTATCGCGCCGTTTAAGGCATTAGTTTCTAGCATTAAGGGCCGTTCTAGGTTAAAGTGGGTAAGTAGGGGAGCCGATACTAGCCATTTTTTAAGCTCATTAAAGGCCTGCATATATATGGCATTAAAGTGGAATGGCTGGTCTTTCCTAGTAAGGCGGTTAAGAGGCTAGGCAATCCTACTGTAGTTCTTAATAAAGCGTTAGTAGAAATTATAGAAACCTAAAAATAATTGCACCCCTTTTATGGTCTGTGGGGGTGTCTACTAGTTAATTACGGCCGTTTTCTCTAGGTCGGCCTTAATTCCGTCTATACTAATAATAAAACCTAGGTACTTTGTACGCTTAACACTAAATTCTAATTTCCTAATATTGGCCTAGAGACCAGCCTTGCGGAGCCATTGTAGGACTTTATAGATATGCTCCTTATATTCTAACTTATTCTTAGAGTAGATTATAATGTTATCTAAATAGGCTGTACAGAAGTTGTTAAGGTAGTTAAAGAGTATATTATTTATATATTGCTGGTACGTAGCTGGTCTGTTAGTTAGTCTAAAAGAAAGTATTTTGCATTTATATGTTCCGTAACAGGTCTAAAATATAGTAAGATTTTCTAATCTAGGGTCCATTTTAATCCGGTAAAAGGCCTAATAGATATTAAGCTTAGTAAAGATCTTAGCTCTACTTATTTAGGTTAAAGTCTCATTAAGTAAGAGCAGTGGGTAGCGGTCCTTGCGGGTTATGCTATTTAGTTTATAGTAGTTAATGCAGAAACAAAGTCCTCTATTTGGCTTTTTAATAAAGAGAATAGGCGAGTTAAAAGGGGCTTAACTAGGTTTAATAAAGCCCTTATTCAGGTTATTAATAAGGTACTACTTTATAGCCTATAATTTGGCAGTAGACTGCTAATAAAGGGGGCTATAGCTAAGTGTGTCTTCCTTATCTGGCTTAATCTTAATCTTGTAGTTGTACAGTTAGTAAGGTGGGAGTATATCTGATACTGCCTTGGAGAACATGTCCTTGAATTTCCAGTGTTAATGGGGTAGTTTCTGTTCTACTAGCTTCTTATCTATAAGCTTGCCTTCCTATTCGCTAAACTTATTTTCCTTTTCCTTAATTATTTAATTAATTTTATATAAGCTGGTGGTAAAGGTAACGGTATTAGGTTGAACCAAGTTCCAGTAGAATCCTACGGCGCCAATATAGCAGATATTAACTAGTGGGAGGTCCGTAGGTTTCTTTATAGACTATTATTAGGCCGTATTTTACGGCCTAGGGTTTGTGATCTTTCTTAGCTCCTATTCCATCTTCCGTAAGTTATCCCTCCAGTCTATACGTTTAGTATAGCGTCTAATACTCCTTACTATTCTTTGTGGCTATATAGGGCCTAAGTTCCCTATAGGGAGCTCCGCTAGCTTTTTACTAACTTTTTTAATCTCTAGTATGGGTGGCATAACATAGGTAGTCTGGGGGCGGCGTAGTATACAGATCCGTTGCGGGTTAAGCTATACGTTCTTTTCAAAAGCCTAGTCCCTATATATAGCATTAGCCTAGTAAATGGTGTCTATCTATGGCCGCACAAGGTTTTCTATTGTAATGCTGATTTCCTTTATAAAAGAGGGTGTTAGGGGTAGAGTTTTAGGCTAGACAAGCTGTTTACTCTGTATATTAAGTTGTAAGCCTAGATAGGCTAGCCATTTTCTTTTTAAGATTATATTATAGCTTCCTAGGTCTGTAATAAGAAAGGGGACGTTATACTGCCTTTGTCCGTCTACATAGAGGTAAATCCGCAAGATAGTTGTAATGGGTGGTTTTATCTGTCTATTATACCCGTGAATAGGAATTAGTTTAGGCAGTTCTTTAAGGGGTGCATTTAAAAAGTTAGCCAGCCTTACAGTATACTGGGTGTCTATTAAGGTAAAGGCATTTGCTTTAGAGTTAGCCAAAGCAGAGGTTAAAACTTAATATCTATTGCGGAATAAGGTATAAGGGATAGTATAGCTTCTTCTATTAACTAGCTGACCTAGATTAACATATAACATATTAATCCCTTTTAACCCTAGAAAGGAGCCTTCCTCTAGGGTTCCTCTTTTTCTAACTCCATACTATCCTTCTAAATTAATAGAACCTTGCCTATTTTTGCCTTTATCTGGCAATCCTTTATAAAGTAGTTTTTCTAGCTATATAAGAAGTAAGCTCCTTAATTGCTAAGGGCCTATTTATAGGGGTTGTTATATATAGGCTAAGTATGCGCCAGACCCACAGTAGAACTAGCTATATGGCTAGCTGCTAAATTAATGGCGGGCTATATAGCTGGTGCTATAGGAGTTATAGATCGTGCTAGGGTGTTACAGGCCGTTTATAAAGTACTTATAGTCTGGTTTAGAGAGTTTCTAGCTTTATACCGCTTAGATCATGCCTTAATTTAATAGAGGCCTTAGTCAATAGCTAGGCAGTGGTCCGTAAGTACCTTTAGCGTCTGTATAGTAGTAAAAACTGGCAGTATAGCGCGCTATAGGTCTAGGGTAAGCTTGTTAAAGAGGTCTAGTATTAGGTCTTTATAGGGAATTTGGGCTTAGCTGGCTAGGTACAGAAAGTGGGTCTGGAAGGCTAAAAAGGTCTCCGTCGTCTTTATATTAAGAGCTTTATAATTAAGGCAGGCGTTCTATATCTTAAAGGGGTCCTTATAAATAGAAGACAGGTGGTTAACTATCTCTTCTTTAGAGAGGAAGGGGTCTGCTAAGTCCTAGGCGTATTGCGGACATAGATACGTCTATACGTCCCCACCAGTACGGCTAAAGACGTAGGCTATTTTAGCTTGAGTAGTAGGGAAGTGGTCCGCATTAACTTTAAGCTTGTCTTACAGTTAAAGCTTCTAATTATTAAATATAGGGTTAGTTCCGTCTATAAGTAATAGGGGGTCCACAACCTTTACAGACCACAACAATACTAATGCTGTATATTGGGCTAGGGTCTTAAGGACCGTAGCAAGTCTCTAGGTGTTTAATGACTCCTTGCTAGGTGCAGAGGTGTCTCTGGTTTTAAGCAGCTCTTAAAGCCATTTAATTTTGGTATTAGCTGCTGTGAGCTCTTCCTGGGGGGTTAAGACGGCGACTGTTTCACTATTAGAGGTATTTACAGGTCCTGCAGCGGCTTTGCTAGCTGCTGTATTTCTTGGCATAGTAGTAGGGGTATTGGGTAATTTTCGGTGTTTGTTTATTTTCTAGGGGTTCTGGTCCATGCGTGTCCTATTCTTAGGTTTCGCGTTCTATTTGTGTTCTTTTGGCTCTTAGGGGTCTATCCTGTCCTTGTGGTCCTAGTAATGTCCTTAGGGTCCTATTCTGTGTCCTTTGTAGATATATTTAAGTTCCTTCTTAGGAAGAAAGAGTAGTTGAGCTTTAGATAATGTTAGCGACTCAGTTAATTAAGGCACAAGCATGGCATGAGGGACGCGCAAGCCTATATAATTGGTAGTCTATAAACGAGGATCCAAAGCTAGAGAAAGGAAGGAGAAGGATAGCAGCGCCGCTCAATATTTTATGCGGTCCTTAAGTCACGTGACTCGCGTCTACTATAATCCACGTCTGCCAAGATCCACTGTTTTCCACCAGTGCCGTAACAGGTAGTACTAATACTATTGCTTAAAGAAGAAGATAATAATAATAATGTAAATAGCTATTGTTAATATATATTACGTGATTAATTATGTAAATCTATACGCGATTATTATGTAAAGGCTACCTAAGTTAAAATAGCGAAAGGCCACCTAAGTCGAGCCGTGACACGCCCCTCGCGTAGCGAGGGGTAGATTAAGTTCCCTCCTAGTAGTATATACTTAGCTTATATATATTTATAGACCACCACCACTATTACCATTATTAGCCCCGGCCCTAGCCCTGGCCCTAGCTTCTACTTTAGCTCCCACCCTAGCCTTCCCCCTACTACCTATCCTCCTGCCACCCACCCTTACTACTACCAGGTTTGCCCTTACTTAGCGCGCCAACCCCGTCCGCCTGCTATAGGCTTAGGCCCCCTGCGGTAAAATAACTGCTATATACACCCCCACCACCTAAGGCAAATAGTGGTCGTAGTTAGCGGCGGGGTTAGCGGCTATAGGGCTGAATAAATAGAGAGACTAGGGCTATATTGGCTGGATAATAGAGATGGAGTTAGGGGTAGAGTTAATAGGTGGTAACCAATGCACTGCCTACTAAGCCTTAGGCGATAAGTATTGGGTATACTCTAAAAAGGGTGCATAGTAGGTAAGCAGGCCTAGGGACACCTACGCTTACTGCTGAATAGCGGCCCACTCCAGTAGGTATAGCCTCTTAAGGCATAAGCGTAAGGACCCTAAGAACCCCTTACCCCCACCTCCTAGTCTAAGGTCGTTAGCGGCATATAGGCCGTCTAGTAGTCCACTACTAGGCCCTAGCAGTAGTGGCATTGTGGTATAAAGGGAAGAGAGAGGAGGGGGGGGTTTAGCGTTGCTTTCTGGCACTACAGTACGCGGAAGTAGTAGCTTTTATAGCATGTTCTTTATAGGTAAGCTTTAATCCAGTTATATTAATCTAAGGGGTAATCCTAGACAACAATACTGTTTAATGCAGGCCTAACTATAAGACATCCTTTGCAGGCAAGCTTTAATCTAGCTGTATTAATCTAAGGGGGAATTCTAGACAACGGTACTGTCTAGTATAGGCCTAACTACAAGGCATTATAGAAGCCCTAGAGTTGCCCAGTAGGTAGTGTAGATAGATGGTAGTTAAATATAGTTGCTAGGTTCTATGTTGTCATCTTATATAAAAGTTCGTATAAAAGTTTATATAAAAGTTTGTATGGATTAGTTAGCTAGGTTAAGCAAAAACACAGATATCTAATTGGCCTAGGAGTTTATAGGAGTTTACAGGAGTTTATAGATTAGTTAGTTACATTAATCCAACCTAGGGAGTATAAGGTATTAGAACCTTAATAAATATAGGCATTTAATTAGTCTAAGAGTTTGCAGAAGTTTGCAGGGCAAGTACTTCTATGTATAGCATAGCCTTATACTCCAGCAGAACTCTCCTATAAAATAACCTCCATAAATATCCTAAAGATTAAGGCCAACTAATATATAATACAAAGCTTAACAAGACTATACTTAGGGCGATTGCGCTATCTAGGGCCGTAGTGTTAACGAACTAACTACTAGAACCTCCATAGGCGTTTAAAAGATTAAGGCCAACTAATACCTTCCTATGGATGTTTTAAGGATTAAGGCCAATTTAACCTAGGGGGAGTTATTGCTAGTATATTAGGTATTAGGGCATTAACAAACGCAGGCATTTAATTAGTCTAGGAGTTTTTAGAAGTTTATAGAAGTTTATAAGAGTTTACAGGAGTTAGATAATTAGTTAGCCATTATAAGGTTAATTATTATAAGGTTAATTATTAAATTAATAACCCCATTTAACCCCTCCCCAATTTAGTCTGCATAGTCTTCTATATTAGCAAATCTATTAAAATCATCTAGGGCACCAGAAGGATACGACCCCCTAACAGTATCTAATTGTTAAACATACTACTAGTTAAATTAATTAACCTTATCCGCTAGCACCTTAATGCCTACTTATAAGATATTACAAGAATTAAAAAACTTTATACCAACCAATTACTTAGCACTCTGCGGTTTAGCTAGATCTAAAGTAAAAAGAGTACAAGCAAGTAAGAACATATCCAGTAGTACAGTAGCAGTAGTATAAGTCCTGGGCATGTACTCGCCAAATATAGCCTCTACTTTTTTACATAACGCCCTAACCTAAGTATTAGATAGACACACCTGGTTAAATATAATATCTACATTATAGGTTGAGTTCTTATAACACTTTATTTCAATCTTATAGCTACCATTAAGATGCTTAAGTCTAAGGTCAATTGCTTTATGTATAATAGCCCTACTAGGCCAGTTTATAAGCCTAGAGGATAGTATCGCATACTATAATTTAGGAGTGTTTACTAGGGAGAGATTCTATTAATAGAACAACATTTCGCGGCTATAGTTATACTAGGCCGTGCTAAAAAAGTAGATAATAAGAGGGTCAACAAGGCGCCTTAGCATGCCAATATCAGCATTTTTAATAGTATACTAAACAGTTAGAAATAGCTCAATCTCCTAAAGTATACAACATATTATGCGGAATTTAATATCGTTATACGGTTGCTTATTAGGGTTATTGCCATTCCACGCATCTAATGTAAAGGCGGCTAAACGGACGTCTTTAATAAGTTCTAAAAACTGATCCGGTATAAGAGAACTAATTGCGTCAGTAACATGGTCCATCCACTTAAAGAAGTCTCTACTAGAGGCAATAAGGTAGCCCCTATATTATATTACTGTGTAGAATAATGCAACTATACGCGCTATAAAGCCCTACGCGATAATTGGTTCCATTAGGTAATATTTAGCATTCTCCTAACTGCACTAACCGCGACCCCACATAGTAGTATTAGCTCATAGGCAATAATAAGCCTCCTCTCTAAAAAGAGCGGGTGCCCAATATATACGGACAATAGTATTTAGTAGGTTTATCTGTATATGGAACCATATAGGTATACCAAGAAGCCAATCCCGTTTATCATACGGTTGGCGTGCCTAGGTTTATTCATTTTTAATAGCCCTAATATGGTGTGCTATAAGCTAGTCTCCATAGATAAGCTAAAGTCGATTATAGAAGTCGTCACAGACAGCTTTAGCTTTGGTAGGGTCTTCTAGTGCCTATAGACCAAGCTAGTCTAGAAATATGCTTTTATAGACGCCATATATACCTTTAATAGTACCCTCGTCCTTAAGTATGGCTCCAAATTACTAGAACTTAGTCTTATTTACAGTAAGATAATGTATACTTGGCATTTTAGGATAGCAATCACTATCTCTAAATATAGTATTAACACCAGCTATATAAATTCTCTTAAGTGCATCTAATATAAGGCTTTGTGTAATATTCACCCCAACCCCACCGTCTTTACTAGATATACTAGGGGCATCTAGTATATCTTTAAGCCTAAGTGGTAGTGTTAGATTGTGCATGGATTAATACAGACCTAAAGGTAGTAGCTTAGGGCAAAGAACAATAGCTACCATCATTATTGCCCATATAACAGCTATATGGCCTATAACCTTATTACATTTTTTGTCCTTAAAATTAACGTTATTATAGACAATTACTGCCTGCTTATTGGACGCTTAAAGCTAGAGCTGTCTCTAAAAAAGTTAGCTAATTAACCTAGGAGTTTATAGGAACTAGATACTATACCTCCGCCTCTATAGCAATCTTGCCCATTAACCAACTAGCCTAATAATAACTATAACATATTCCAAGCCCTAATAGAGTCTTAATTACTTACCGCTTTACACTAAAGCCTATTAAATAGACATCTAGTATTAAAGCAAGAAAGCTGGATTACTTCTTAGCTTGAAAATGACATACTATGCTAGTAATAGCAAATAATCGCCTAGATAAAGTATCAGACTTAGGCGTAGAATTATAGCTGGCTTAGTGGGCGCGCTAATTACTTATAAGTCTTATAAGAACAGTATACCATATAGGGGCAACCTCCTAGATGGTTCTAAAGACTAGCTTAAAGACTAGCGTCTCTAGGTCTGTGGTATAATTAAATTAAGCAAAATAGGGCTAACAGATAAGATTATTAAGCTCTATAGTAAAAGAATCCGCTAGAAAAGAACGCAAGCAGGTATTTATTACGCGTGGATCGTTTATAACACGCCTTAGTGCAAGCCGTCACTAATATAGATGGCTATATAGGTAGTGCTTAATTATAACCTCTTTACTCGCTTCTACCCCAACCTAAGCAAGCATAAAAGTTTTAAAACTCTACTAAACACGGCGTAGTGTATTAGCCACCTGTTATAGCTTAAACTGCATAGACTGCCATTCCCTAGAGCTTATATTATATTAATCGCGGGTAGAAGAGGAAGGTTTATTAAAGGAAGGCTAAAGGGCCTTAATAGCGTCGCTATTAAGTTCATCGTTAAGGTAGTCCATATCGCTGTTAAGTTCGTTAAAATACTTATTAGGGTATCCGCTATAGTATCCATTAGGAGGTAGAAGAGGGCTAGAAGGAGCATTAGATAAAAGGCTTTATAAATCATTAGATAGGGGCATATATACCCCGCCGGTAATGTCTATTGTTTCTTAATTAAATAGAGGAGGTAAATGGCTTTTAATTTAATCTAGTTACAGCCATTTTGGAGTTAATTTAGGGTATAAGATACAGCGTTATAATGGAAGAGTTGTCGCCTAATAAGTAATTCTAAGTTTACATACAAAGGGCTCCTATAAGCTCTCAGACCCTTAGGGAGAAATTCCTCTTAGTGCGATCTAATTAGTCCAGGAGTTTGCAGGACTCTACAGAACTAGGGTAAGGTGATCTAATTAGCTTAGGAGTTTACAGGAGTTTATAAGCGTAGCGCTAAAGGGCTAGCGCCACGCCGTGGCGCAATTTCTCCCCGGGGGTCTAATTTATAAGATAAGCTTAAAGCCCTTAGGGGCCCAGACAATCAATTAACCCATTTCATCAATTTGCAGCCACCTTATTTTTTACCCTTTCTTACATCCTCCCTAACTTAAGAGGCACTGAAACGGCAGCCAACAGAGGACCATTGCCAGAACCAGACGACCGTCGCCAGAACCAGATAACCGTCCTAGAGCCAGACAACCATTACCAGAACTAGACAACGATCTTTTAAATAACTAGCCAGCGAATACCACAAACGATTCAATTAATTAATTAAATTTAATATTAGCCCATCACTAAATCGAATCAAGGCCTCCTAAGGAGGCACCTTAGACAACCACCATTCGAATGTACAGCTAGCGAACGGCCATAGAGAACGATCTGAATCAATTAGAGCCTTCAATTAGGCCGACCCCTCCCCCAAATTGAATTAGATACTAACATAGGCAGGCAGGCAGGCAGGTAGGTAGGTAGGTAGGTAGGCAGGTAGGCAGATAGAAGAGGACCGTCGCCAGAACCAGACGACCGTTGCCAGAACCAGACGACCGTCGCCAGAACTAGACGACCGTCGCCAGAACCAGACGACCGTCACCAGAGCTAGACGATCGTCGCCAGAACCAGACGACCGTAGACCGAGACAACAACCATTCAAACAACCAGCCAGCGAACACCACGAACGATTCAATCGATCGATCGAATCGAACTAGAGCCTCAATATCAGCCCGTCACCAAGTCAAATCGGATCAAGGCCTCATCGGGCTAACCCCTCCCCTAAATTGAATCAGATACTGACACAGAGGCAGGCAGGTACTAGGCCTAGTTAGGAAATCAGTACACGACCGGCAGATTATCGGGAACACCGCCAATCGACGACCTGGAGCCTCTACGTGAGGTGTCCCCCTTCTCAATCAATCGCTCAAAGCCTAAGCGGTAGTCTCCCTAAAAAGACGCAGAGCTCCTATAACAGACACAGGCAGGCAGGCAGGCAGACAGGCAGGTACATAGGTAGGCAGGCAGGCAGGTACGTAGGTAGGCAGGCAGGTAGGCAGGTAGATAGGCAGGCAGGTATATAGGCAGGTAGGCAGGCAGGTAGGCAGGCAGGTAGGTAGGCAGGTACGCAGGCAGGTATGTAGGCAGGTAGGTAGGCAGGGACGCAGGCAGGTATACAGGCAGGTATTCTGGTAGGTACGCAGGCAGGTAAGTAGGTAGGTATATAGGCACGTAGGCACGTAGGCACGTAGGTAGGCACATAGGCATGTAGGTACGCAGGTAGGCAGGTAGGCACTAGGCCTAGTTAGGAAATCAATACACGGGCGGCGGATTATCTGGACAGCCAATTGACGATTTTAGAGCCTCTGCGTGATGCTTACCCCTTCTGCTATATATACCCTTTTAACTATTAATTTAATATTTTAAATTTTAATTATTTTATAAATATTGCAGTTATAGGAAATATTATAAATATTATAGC